>Ga0268356_10514_pt1 | contig 14821 bp, 15 predicted proteins | sample BioMet10_FD_194415 | JGI IMG/M metagenome (GOLD analysis project Ga0268356, IMG submission 194415) | Sewage microbial communities from Oakland, California, United States - Biofuel 10 (PacBio Assembly) | ecosystem: Engineered > Wastewater > Sewage > Unclassified | place: USA: California | collected...
CTGCCTTAATCAGACCTTCCCATTCTGGTTTAGAATAATAATCTCTATAATAACTTTGGATATTTGAATCATAATTAAAATATCCGATTAGAGCTTTAGCCATATTTAAAGAGGATGCAGAACTATATTCTCCATACATCATGTTTACTGAAACTCCCGCATGATACATTAGTGTAGCTACAGCATCCTTTTGAATAGCGGTGCTTGAACTATTATATATATCAGTCATATTTGCCCAGTCGTATGTAGCTTTAGAAAAATCAACGCTTAAAGATGTAGTAAACCCATTAGGAGTATAAGTGTTTGACCCAGTTCCACTAACAGGCCAGCTATAATATTTCATAACCTGAGCCATTGCTGTGGCAACACATCCGGTTGCTGCTCTTTCGGATGTTGAATCATTAATTATAGGACAAAGATTATTGTATGGTGATCCTTGATCCCATTTAATTCCACCTAATAATGGAGCTACAGAAGTTGAATAAGTAGACTGGCGAACATCAGTACCGATTGACTCACTTAGCTGAACTGAAGAAGTATTTGTTGATTCTGGCTGCTCTATCAAATACTTCAATTCATCTTTGTAAAAGTTAAGCCAGGCCGAAAAATTAGGTGGTAAAGAGTTTATATCAAACTTTCCGCTATCGGAATATCCTAAAATATCTTTTGCTCTATCATCTCCGGATACAATAATAAAACCATTATTCTCACCTCTGTTAAATACATAATAATATGCTTTATCAGAAGTTGATCTGGTAGATATGCCATCGATACAAGTATAGGCTAATTTCAAAGTCGATAAATCTGCAGACATCATTTTTATTGAAACCTGCTTTTTATGATAGAAAGAGTTTGCTATTATTAATGCTTCACTGCTAGTCCGCGATATTGCCAGAATCTTTGTTGCAAAGAATAATAGGAATCCTATAAGTAGTAGTGCCTTTTTCATTTGTTATTTGTGTTAAATAATCCACAGCAGTTATATAAAAATAGATCTGCTTAAACTTTCTTGAGATTTAGATTTTGAAATTTTGTATTAGAAATAGATTACAATCAACTTCTTTTTGTTATAAAAGTTTATAATCATGTTATAACAGTGGTAAATATAAGAAAAAAGAGCATAGGCAAATAAATACATATACTCTTTTTTATTTAACAAATATTGTAAAAATCATTTTTTTATAAATTTGCACACCTTTTCTTCTGTTTCGGTTATCGATTGAAGAATGTATGCACCTGCTTTGAGGGTATTTATAGGTATAGGAATTTCTCCATTTCTTAAAGGATTAATTTTTAAAACCAACTTTCCGGAAAGATCCGTTATATTGATTGCTTTTACAACATCATCAGATTTTAGATAAAGAATATCTGTTGCTGGGATAGGGTAAAGATGTGGTTTTGCTTCTTCCGTTTTTTCTATATCTGTAGCTTTAGTAGCATTATCGGTTATAGTAAAAACAATTTTACTATAATCATTAGGATCCATAAATGAATAACTATTTCCTAATGTAGTACTATAAGCCAGTGCTGTTAAATACGATCCAGGTTCAAGACCAATATTCCCGCTGAGGGTTATTGTCTTTTCTTCATCTTTATCTAAAATAATTTTCTGAAATCCAAAAAATGAAAGTGCAATATAACTGTTAACAGGATATACGAATGCTACTACATAATCCTCAAAATATCCTCCGTTATTTTTAATGCGAGCAGTTAGAATTGCATCATTTCCATTTACTTGAGATGGATCAGGAAATGAAATCTTAGAAGTCAGTGTTAGAGCCGGCGTCTCTATTGAAGTATTCAAGATCTCTACAATTAAAGAAGAACCTATATTATTAAATGTATCTGCATTTGATCTGTCATTTTGTGGATCATACATTACATATAAATAATATTTTCCTGCTGTTAATGTAACATTTCCCATAAAGTCGAGACTTTTTGTCTCACCAGTACCAATATTTACAGGATCCATACAAACTACTTGAGAGATAGAGTCGTTAACAGCAGACTTTAATAAAATAACTAAGTTTGAATTATATTCACCTCCAGTATTTGTAAGGTTTACGTTAAATCGACCAGTGCTGTTTTGATAAAGATTGCCTATAGTAGATAAGGTGTTCAGAGTTAAGTTTGGAAGTACGTTTGGAACACTGAACGTTATATTTGAAGAAGTAACTGCTACATTTAAGTAATTGGCTGTACCTACTTTTCCTCTCATTATTTGCCATTCTGTTTTTCCGGAAGGTAGAAATACGCTATAAAGCTTATAGTTGCCATTTATTACATCAGTTGGTATGCTTGAAGAATATGCTAAATTAGACCATCCACTATATGTATCAAGAGACGATACAGAATAACTTTTAATCAGTTTTACAAACCATTTTCATTGAATAATGCCAGCCCAATAGAACCACTGAAATTTGTTATTCCCATATTATAGATATCTGCATTAATTGAAAAAGTATTTGTACGACTTATTGAGTTTGCAGAGATTTTTAGTGGTGAATATAAATGTAATTGATAAGGTGCTGCAATCGATGCTTCATTAGGTTTTTGTACTCCGATAACAAAAAGCTGATCAGAATTAAACCCTCCACTGGTTCCGCCACCAATACCAAGAACAGACGGATTTAGTGCTGATAATTCAAAATAACCATCAGATTCACCACTCCATCCCCAGTTAAAATGAAAGAGATCATTGCTATCATATCCATCACAAACAAATTGATGTCCTATATCAGTAGAATTTCCAGCATAAAGGACAGGGCGTTTAGCATTTAATTCTGTTTTAAGCATATTCATCCACTCTGATCTGTTATAATAATCTCTGTGATAAGTCTGAATATTGGGATCGTAGTTAAAATACTTTATTAAAGCTTTGGCCATATTAGTCGGACTAGCAGAGCTGGAAAAACCATAATCCATATTCACAGCTACTCCACAATGATACATTAACGTGGCTACAGCATTTTTTTTCAGTAGCAGTACTTAAGCTACTATATGTTTCTGTCATATTTTTCCAGTCGTATGTTGTTTTTGAAAAGTCAACTGTAAGAGCTTGAAAATATCCATCCGGAGTATATGTATTAGATCCTTTACCTGTAACGGGCCATTGATGATATCTCATTACTTGAGCCATAGCAGTGGCTACGCAGCCAGTAACAGTTCTTTCAGTAGATTTTGTACTTATTGTAGGACAGAGTTCATTGTATGGAGTTCCCTGATCCCATTTTATTCCTCCAAGAAGTGGAGTAACAGATGTTGCATATATTGTTTATTAGCAGTGGTATTATCAGTTGTACTGAGTAAAACATTTGAGGTATAACTTAATTCTTCAGGTTGATTCAATAATGCTTTTATTTCCTTTTGATAGAAATTTAGCCATGCAGAAAAGTTTGTAGGCAAAGAATCTGAATTGAATTTACCATTATGAGAATATCCAAGAATGTCTTTAGCTCTATCATCTCCAGAAACGATTATAAAACCATTATTATCGCCAATATTAAATACGTAATAGTATGCTTTTTCGGTTGAAGAACGTGTAACAATGCTATCTTTACAAGTGTAAGCTAATGTTAGTGTGGAATTTGGCAAACCAATAGTTTTAGTTAGGACTTGTGATTTCTGAGAAAAGTTAACTAGCAATAATTAGAGCTTCATTACTGGTACGTGATTTAGCAAAACCTGGCAAAATTGAACAAGAAAAAATAAATATCAATATCAGTTTTTTTTAGTAAAAAAACATTCACGTAAAGTTTAGTCATTTGTGTGTTATATAAAGTGTATGTGCAAAAATATTATGAAGACACATGAATTTTTAGGCATACTAGTTGTGTCTGATCGTGTAAATAATAAAATTAAGCTATAGATGGAACCCTGATTTGTTATATATTCATAGCTAACAATGATATGTATAGAAAGATATTTAATAAAATAAGAGGAGTGCAGTGCTCTTCTCATAACAATTTAAAGATTTAATTAAACTTATTATTTAAAACTATACAAATTAAATAATATATAGACGGAAAATGTTTCGATATATAAATCAGGAATGATTATTAGTATGATTTAAGGAAGACAAAATCAGCTAAATATAGACAATTTTAAGGTTGATATTTAAAATTTAATTCTCAAGATGTATTGCTGAAACTTACTAGATATTAGCAAAATATAAATTTAGGGTTATCATAATTATATATTTACTGTAAACAATAATATTCAATATCTCTAATTTGGAATTAGGTTTTATTAGCAAATACAGATAAAAAGAAAGTCGGAGATGCAGTACCAATTTATACTACATCTCCGACCTAAAAAACTTTATTGATATCTTATAAAGTTACACCAGTTTTGAATATTGCAATTTCACGATAGTTTTTCTTTTCGTTATTTACAGGTTCACCACTTGCAACTTTGATTATATAATCAGTAAATCTTTCACAAGTTTTTTCCATTGGTTCATTTTCCAAAATAACCCCTGCATTAAAATCAATCCATCCTGGTTTGTTATTTGCCAGATTTGAATTTGTTGAAATCTTCATGGTTGGTACAAATGTTCCAAATGGAGTTCCGCGTCCGGTTGTGAAAAGAACCATATGACAACCTGATGCCGCAAGAGTTGTTTGCTGCAACAAGATCATTACCTGGTGCACTCAATAAGTTCAAACCTTTAGTTTGAATTCTTTCTCCGTATTTCATAACACCTTTAACTACACTTTTTCCACATTTTTGAGTGCAGCCTAATGACTTTTCTTCCAATGTTGAAATACCACCAGCTTTATTTCCCGGAGATGGGTTTTCATAAATTGGTTGTTCATTACGGATAAAGTAATCCTTAAAATCGTTAATCAAATGAACTGTCTGCTCAAATAATTCTTTGTTCTCACAACGGTTCATCAAGATTGTCCTCAGCACCAAACATTTCAGGAACTTCGGTAAGAACCGATGTACCACCTTGAGCAATCAAGAAGTCGGAGAACATACCAAGTAATGGATTAGCTGTAATTCCTGAGAATCCGTCTGATCCACCACATTTTAATCCTACACGTAATTCAGAAAGAGGAACATCAACACGTACATCTTTGCTTGCTTTTGAATAAAGATCGCGAAGAATAGCCATACCTTCTTCAAATTCATCACCGACTTTCTGAGTTTCCATGAATGCTACACGGTCTGCATCATATTCGCCAAGGAATTCGCGGAAAGCAGGAAGCTGATTGTTTTCACAACCCAAACCTACTACAAATACTGCACCGGCATTTGGATGAAGAACCATGTCGCGTAATATTTTACGAGTATTTTCGTGGTCATCGCCTAATTGAGAACAACCATAGTTATGTGGGAATGATACAATCGCATCAACTCCTTTTCCTTCAGTTTCACGACGTAGTTGATCTGCCAATTGATTAACGATACCATTTACACAACCAACTGTGGGATAATCCATATTTCATTTCTTACAACCAACATCAACCGTTTTTACGCTTGTAACCTTTGAAAGTCAGGTTTTTATTTGCAATCTCGAGAGTTTCATGAGCTGGGATTGTATGTATATTCAAGTAAACCAGACAAGTTTGTCTTGATCTTCTTCTCGTTTACCCAGTCACCTTGTTTGATAGGAGTTATAGCATGACCAATAGCATAACCATATTTGACTATATGATCGTCAACAGCGAAGTCTTTCAAAGCAAATTTGTGACCAGCTGGAACATCTTCATTTAGTTTAATATCCAATCCATTTACGGAAATGGTTTCACCTGCAGACAAATTTAAGATAGCTACAGCTACGTTATCTGCTGGATTAATTTTTAAATACTTAGTTTCCATATATTTTCTATTATGATAAGTTTATTTTTGAAAATCAAGATAAAAGTCTACAGTTTCTACAGTTAATAGATCTATTGGCATATAGTTTATGCAATTTATCTCTTTTCTTAAATATCAATTGATCGCATAATGCTTTTATGCTATTATATCCCTGAATTTCAGGTTGCTGAGCTATTAACATAGAAACAGAAACCATTTTTAAGACAAGTCACGTTTCTTTCAGTAAATCATAACCTACCAGATTAAAGTCCTTGATTCCTCTTTTCTCAAGATATTCGCCTATAATTGTGAACTTTTGAATTGAATGTTATTCCACATGTAACCTCTGGATGTTCAGCAAAATAAGCATCTAGTAATTGTTCATCTTCAATAGGATACTTTGGATGAAGGTTAAGCTCAGTAATACGACAAGAAGGGAAATGCTCTTTCATATAAATTCTAAAGCCTTTATCTCTGTTTTCCTGTTGATTTGATCCTATAATACCTTCTTTAATCTGACGGAAAATAACTATTTCATCAGCTTTATCAGACATTAACATTAACATCTTTGCTGCAAAATATCCACTTCTTTCTGAGTTTTGTCCATAAAAAGCCAATGGATGCAGGTCAGGAATATTTGAGTCTATAAATATATAAGGTATAGAAAACTCATTTAGATGATCTGTAAAATTGCGAGTAATCTGAGGTATAGTAGGAGAGACTATTACGCCATCAGGATGCTCAGCTATTATAGCATTTCCTGCAGATGTGAATGATGTATAATCATATGCATCATAGTAGCACATCTTTATAGAAATATTAAAATCCGAAAAAGCAGCTACCGCATCAGTTATACCTTTTTCTACAGCAGTCCAATATTCCCCTTCTACATGCTGAGGAAGCAAACTAACAAACAGGTATTTTTTATTTGAGGCCAGAGCACTAGCATACATGTTAGGTTGATAGTTTAATTGCTCTAGAATCTCTTCAACCCGCTTTTTGCTTTTTTTCAGATACACCGCTTCTCCCATGGATTACTCTATCAACAGTTCCAACTGACACATCGGCTAAGCGTGCTATGTCTTTTATTCGTATTCTTTCCGGCAGTTCATCCATAGCTTGTTTTGTTCTTAACAATTGATTATTCGTGTTCGAACACAATAATAATTTATTTTTTTTCATCGCAAATATATAACAATTTTTGTAATTACAAAAATATTCGTATCTTTGTGCACGTACACGAGTTGACTGTTTTGGTTGATTATTTATTATTAATATACTCATTTATAGTCAATTGGTTTAACAAACGTAGATTATTATAAATTGAAACATAGAAATACTAATCATTTATTTTAAATAGAAAATAGAATTATGGGAAAGAAAGTTGTTACTTTTGGGGAAATTATGTTGCGTTTGGCAACTCCTGGTTATTTAAGATTTTCACAAGCAAAGGAATTTAATGCTACATTTGGTGGTGGTGAAGCTAATGTTGCAGTCTCTTTGGCAAACTATGGCTTGGAAACTGAATTTGTGACTCGCCTACCTAAAAATGACATCGCAGAATCTTGCATTATGGACTTACGTTCTCACAACGTTGGAACTAAAGAAATTATCTTCGGTGGTGATCGTGTAGGTATTTATTTCCTTGAAACAGGTGCTGTAGCTCGTGCTTCAAAAGTAGTTTATGACCGCGCAAACTCCTCAATATCAACTATTCAGCCAGGCATGATTAACTGGAAAGAAGTATTCAAAGATGCTCAATGGTTCCACTGGACTGGTATTACTCCAGCTTTATCACAAGGTGCTGCTGATGCTTGTCTTGAAGCTATCAAAGTTGCTAATGAAATGGGTGTAACTGTTTCTACCGACCTTAACTACCGTAAAAACCTTTGGAAGTATGGTAAAACTGCTGCAGAAGTTATGCCTGCATTAGTTGAAGGTTGTGATGTAATTCTTGGTAATGAAGAAGATTGCGAAAAAGTATTTGGTGTTAAACCTGAAGGATTTGATGTTGCTGCGACTCACGGTGAAGTTAATGCTGCTGAATTTGAATCAGTATGTACTCAGATGATGGCTAAATTCCCACGTGCTAAGAAAGTAATTATCACTCTTCGTGGTTCTATCAACGCTAACCACAATACTTGGGGTGGTGTTCTTTACTCTGATGGATCATTGAAACAATCTAAGAGATATGATATCACTCACATTGTAGACCGTGTAGGGTGGTGGTGACTCATTCATGGGTGGTCTTGTCTACGGTTTGATTTCTTATCCAAATGATGATCAGAAAGCTTTGGAATTTGCAGTTGCTGCATCTTGTCTGAAACATACAATTTATGGTGACTTTAACCTTGTAACTGTTTCTGAAGTAGAAAACTTAATGAAAGGTGACGGTTCAGGTCGTGTTTCTCGTTAATAACATTATAATATAAAAGTAAGATGGCAAGATTTTCAAAAATACAAGTGCTTAATGCAATGGCAAGCACAGGGATGGTTCCCGTTTTCTATAATAAGGATGTTGAATTAGCAAAGAATGTTGTAAAAGCATGCTATGAAGGTGGTGTTCGTGCATTCGAATTCACTAACCGTGGCGATTTTGCACAGGAAGTATTTGCAGAATTAGTAAAATGGGCTGCAAAAGAATGTCCTGATATGATTCTGGGAATTGGTTCTATCGTTGATCCTAGCTACTGCAGGCAATGTATATTCAATTAGGTGCTAACTTTATTGTTGGTCCATTGTTCAACCCAGAAATTGCTAAAGTTTGTAACCGTCGTTTAATTCCATACACTCCAGGTTGTGGCTCTGTATCAGAAATCGGTTTCGCCCAAGAAGTAGGATGCGATCTTTGCAAAGTATTCCCTGCAGGTAACGTTGGTGGTCCTTCATTCGTTAAGAATGTAAAAGCTCCAATGCCTTGGTCAATGTTAATGGTTACTGGTGGTGTTGAACCAACAAAAGATAACCTTACTGCATGGATTAAAGCTGGCGTAACTTGTGTAGGTATGGGTTCAAACCTTTTCCCAAAAGATGTAGTTGCTGCTAATGATTGGGCATGGGTAACAGCTAAGTGTAAAGAAGCTTTCGGATATATTGAAGAAGCTCGCAAATAAAAAAACAGATTGTAAATCAATCTGTTTGATTTATAAAAGAATGCCCTTATAAAGGTTGGTTAGAAGGGCATCTTTATTTTGTTTAAATTGTTTAAAGGGGGGCTTGGCCATCGGGAATATTCATTTAATGAATCCCGATGGCTTGCTTTTTTATCTATCTTTCTTAACTAACTTCAAAATACGTGTTACAGCAAATGATTGTTTGTGGAAGATAAACATAGGTACTGCAACACCAACCACCAAAGCAAACATAACAAAAGTAGCAGTTAAACCATTTCTGAATATTGCTACTATTATATCCACTGATGCCGAATCATCTTTGCATTGAATAAATTTCACTAAGGCAAGAATTGTTTTATATGCAAACATTCCTGGGATCATAGGTAATAAAGAAGGGAAAGAGAATACTTCTGCCGGACAATGAATTTTCTTTGCAAAGAAAATGCTTAGCATACCAATAGAAAATGCTGCAAGAAATGATGCCGAAGCAATATCCAAGGAAGTACTATGCAACAAACAATAACGAAGTCCGTGTCCAATAGCTGCTAAAAATGCAGAAACAAGAATAGCTTTGCGTGGAGGATTAGAGATTACTGCAAATCCAATAGATGCAATTGCTGCAAAAAAACCATCAAATATAATGGCTTCAATAAAATCATAATTTATCATAATGCATTTACTCCTAACAATAATAAAGTTAATGACAAACCTATAGAAAGGCAAATAATAAGTAATGCTGCGTTAATTAATCGTGAAACGCCAGCTAAAACATGGCCTTCAATAACATCAATAACACCATTAATGAGAGGTACACCTGGAACGAGATAAAGAACACTTGTTCCAAGAGCAATATCAGGAGTATTTCCTATATTGTATAGTACTGCTGTACAACCTATCATGGAAGCGGTAAAAGCAGAAACAATGAATACAAATAAATGATTGAGATGCATTTCTGTTAATTTCTGACGAATGAAGAAACCTGCCAATGTTGCAACGAAAACTATACCCATCGCTTGAATATCACCAGTAAAGAGACGGCAAAAAGATGCATTTGCGCATGCAACCAGAAAAAGAACCATCCATTTACTCATGCGAGGGTTACTGATAATCTCCTGATATTTTGCTTTTAATTCATCCATAGACAAATGCTCATCATAAGCTTCCCAGCTTAATGTGCTGAGTCGGGCATTTAATTCAAAATTCAGGGCCATAGGCTTGATTTTATTCACAGTGCTGTAAGAATGTGAATTGTCTTTGTCTCTCAAAGTCATAATAATGGTTTTCTGAAAGATCGTCATGTCAACGAAATAGCCAAAAGACTCAGCTATTCGAGAGGTGTTACGTACAATACGCGATGTGTGTACGCCTACAGCCATTAGACTGGTAGAGTAGTCGGATAAAAACTTCGATAACTCTTTAAGTTCTGCATGAATGTCCATGAGGTAAAATTATTGTTTATTTAGTAAATTAGCGCCTCATATTAAGCACTTTAATTTATATGTAATCAACTATAAAAGACGAATAAATGTTCAATCTATCAAATGCGCGGCATTTCGCACAATTCATGTATCAAGGTAATCGTGAAAGATAACCCGATAATGCAGCATAGCAGTATCAATAGTAAATTTAGAATTTTAGCTTTTGGCTTTCTTGATATATGCAGATTTGAATTGATGTATTCTTTATAGAAAAGATATAAAGCCGGAACAGCTGAGCTGGCCAAAAGAAAATCTTCAGGTATCTGAAAGAAATAGACCTTTGTAAAACCAATTAAAGCCCAGTGAGTTAAAAACATAACTAAAAAGATATTTATTTTTTTAGAATGAGCAAGTAATAATCCAATTGTGAAAATAGCAACCGAACAGGCATAACAGGTGAAGTCATCATTGGAAATCGAAGGCCGCGTACCAAAGAAATTATCGGATAAATAAACGGCAATATACAAAGTATTATAGCTAACTTATCATATTTGTAAGATCGTTCAAAAGATGTATGTCCAAAAAACAAATCATACAGCCAGAACAACGCCATTATTGTCCAATATACAACAAACATGTTATTATAACTTCTTGGCTCACAATAAATAGAATAGTAGACAATTGCAATCCATGCATTTAGAAATGCCAGGAATAGTTTCATTCCCGATTTTACAATTTGAGTAGGATGTTTAAATAAGAAGTAAGTTAGTATAATTGCAATAACTGATATAAATATCTGATATATCCAGGTTCCTGCATTATACTGAGCAATTGTATTCCAAAAAATATCCATTTCCTTAATTTGTTTTATAATTTCGTGACAATAAAATTTAAGGTGCTTTTTTAGTAATAGATATGAATCGTGAAATTTCATATCTTTCCAGGGAATGAATGCTCACGAAATATTAGTTTTAGAGCATAATCAGGATAAAATAGACTCTAAATGCGGGGTTACCAAATCGGGCCGCGAAATTACTAAAAAAAACTTAGCGATACCATTAATAGATGTTTTTTATGCTGTAATTAAGTTACATTTCTTTGTATTAGTAAGAAACCTATAATGAATTAATTATTGTACAAATATAATCCTGAAAGAAATAAAAAAACTCTCTCAACGAATCACTTCGGCGAGAGAGAACCCACTATTCTTAAAATTATGGCTACGATAAAATAATGACTAATTCAAGAAAATTCTTTTGCAAATATAGATGGATTGTCGATGGTGCACAATCCCTTTCAAGTGGTATTTTTATGTCTTATCATATACCTAAATATTGGTATGTATATACTTTTTAAAGATGTAAAAGTCATAAGACTGAAATTTGTTTCATAAGATTTAACTAGCATTAAATAAGATATCGGATAAATATTACTTTAAATCTATTTATATTTGTAATAAATATGGGATATGAATGAATAAACTCCGTAATATACTTTACTTCCTAACGGTAATACTGGCGCTTCAGTATTCTTTTCTTGCACGGGAACACCTTCTGCACAGGAAGTCCGTTTACTGGATTCTCTTAACCAACGTTCCTACGATTTACGTTATAAGCAACTTGATTCATCATTATAAAGAGGCACTTTTGGCAATAATTATGCAGACTGAATACGATCAGGGTAAAGCTGAAGCTTACAATAATCTGGGATTTTGTGCTTTCATGCGGATGGATTTTGATGCGGCAGAGAACTACTATAAGAAGGTATATAAATTAACTCAGAATGAGCTGGAATTAGTTATTGCCGATATAGGACTAATGAAAATATACCAACGGACATCCATGAATAAGGAATATTACGACTGTCGGAACAGTGCGGTTCGGAGAATGAAACGTATTGATGAAGATCAGTCTGTATTTGTTGATGTGCACGATAAGAAACGGTTGAATTATGCTCGCTCTGAATTTTTCATTGTATCGTCAATCTACTATTTCTATTTGCAGCAGCAAAGCGAAGCTATTCAATCTATTAATCAGGTTCAGGACTCAGACCTGGCCTCTGATACGGCACAAATTCTTTACTATGATTATATAAAAGGTTCTGCAGAACTGTTTGAAAAGAAGATGCTGAGCAGAATAATATTACAGAATTTGATGAACTCTTCAAGTGCTGGAATATGAGTCGCAATCAATATATTTATTTTGAAGCGAACAGCTTACAAGGAATCTCGTCTTTATTTGAAAACAAAGATATCTTTAATCTTATTTATCATGAACGCCCTAAGGCTATTCAAACCTTAAATTCGTATTATCACTTTACGAAAAATGAAGTTGCAGAAAGCGATACCATTTTGCCGTTAAACCTGGCACGAGTTGCTCTCGAAAAGTTTAAGAAGTATAAGGATATTTACCAGATTGCCGGAGCATACGTAACCATCGGACGTTATTATAATATGCATGGTCGTTATAGTGTGGCGCTGGATACTTTAAGTAAAGCGCTGGATTGCGTAAATAAGCACCATAAGCTTTACTATAAAAACGGAAAAAGCACAGTCGACCAGCTAAAACCTTTCTCCGAACAAGATACAATTTATACAGAACTTAGCTGGATTTCGAAGAATAACGTTAAGACTGTGCCCGAATGGATTGCCCGTATCCGCGAACAGTTAAGCGTAACTTATGCCGGATTGGGAATGAAAGTCCCTTCAAACTATAACCGGAATATTTATCTTGATATTCTTGATTATACTCGTCAGGATAAAGAGCTGGAAAGCCGTTCGCAGGAACTGGAAAAAGAAGACAGACAATTGAACATTCTTTCTCTATTTGTCTTTAGTGGTTTCGTTCTATTGATTTTCCTTTTCTGGGTATTGAATTCACGTTCAAAAACACGTAACAGAAAGCATTCTGAACGATTAAGAACCACGCTCGAGGTATGCCAGCGCATAACTGCTTCTATTCCTATAGATATAGGAAGTACAGACGAAATAGTTTCAGCCGTTGGTACAGCCATTCAGGCCGATTTAAAAAAGCTTTTTCATGCTTATTCATTACGAATTGGCATTTTCGATCCGGAGTCTGAAGAATTTATTTATCCGTCTATTGATGAAGATATCATTGAGGATGAACTTGTTGAGAACGATTTAATTAAGTCTTCATTCAATCTCTTTTTACCGAAAGAAGAGACTCCGATTGGAGTTATTGAGCTTTACACCCGTCACAAAATTACCAAAGACGAAAAGGCTCTGATGAATGTTATCACACCTTATATTGCCTGGACTCTAGGCAACGGACTTACATTTATTTCGCTTGGTGATGAAAGAATTAAACTTGAGAAACAACGCTATGTATATGAACAGCATATTGCCGATAATAAGCGACAAAACTTGATTAAGAAGTCTTGTATGGCTATTGTTTATGGTATTACTCCGTTTATGGACCGCATCATTAACGAAGTGCATAAGCTTACTTCCAAAGGTTATATACAGGACGAAGCTATTAAGCTCGAGAAATATCAGTATATTGACGAGTTAGTTTCCAAGATTAATGAGTACAATGATATTCTGGCGCTTTGGATAAAAATGAAGCAAGGTTCATTAAACCTGAATATCGAGAACTTTGAATTGAATGAACTTTTCGATGTTTTGGCAAAAGGTAGAAAAACCTTTGAAATGAAGCATCAGGTTTTCAAAGTAGAACCTACAAAGGCTATTGTTAAAGCAGATAAGGCCCTGACAATGTTCATGATTAATACTCTTACTGAAAACGCACGAAAATATACTCCTGAAGGTGGAACTATTCAGGTTAGCGCTAAAACGGAAGATGATTACGTGGAAATCTCGGTTTCAGATACCGGTCGGGGAATATCTCAGGAAGATGTTGCGCGAATATTGGGTGAAAAGGTCTACGACTCAAGTCAGATAGGAATGGAATCTACCGACAAGGAGGAACTTCTGAAGAATAAAGGCCACGGATTTGGATTGATGAACTGCAAAGGTATTATTGAAAAATATCGTAAGACAAACGATCTTTTCAAAGTCTGTATGTTTAGTATTGAGAGTACTCCGGGTAAGGGTAGCAAGTTTTATTTCCGCTTGCCTACAGGTATTCGCAAAACACTGGGTATATTACTCTGCTTATTTATAACTACGGGACTTTTTCTTGCAGCAAATTGGAAAGGCCTGTAACTAAAGAATATCATCCGGCAGATTCTACTTCAGTAACATCTGATAAAACCTATGACAAATTGCTGAATGAAGCTTCGCTTTTCGCAGACACCGTTTATTATTGCAATGTAATAGAGAACTATCCACTTGCATTGCAGTATGCCGACTCTGCTATTGACCGATTAAACAAGCATTATTTAAAAAATTATCGAAAAAAACGCAATGTAATGACCTTAACGGGGAATGGTATTTCTACCGAAATTAATTGGTGGAACGGACTGGTCGATACTGATTATTATGTTATTCGGATATTAGAAATG
>Ga0268356_10864_pt1 | contig 14784 bp, 12 predicted proteins | sample BioMet10_FD_194415 | JGI IMG/M metagenome (GOLD analysis project Ga0268356, IMG submission 194415) | Sewage microbial communities from Oakland, California, United States - Biofuel 10 (PacBio Assembly) | ecosystem: Engineered > Wastewater > Sewage > Unclassified | place: USA: California | collected...
CGGAAAGCTGGAGATTGCGTCCTCCGTTGTGAGGACGGCGATTTACGGATGCCGGCCTACGTTCTGGTGTTCACGGCTTGACAGAAAAGGAGACAGGATGGAAGAACTGCGGATGCTCATGGAAAATTATTGGATCGACCGGGGAAAGATAAGGCGGCCTACGCTCGCGTGCGACGGGAATCGGGAAAATTCAGGGAATTCATCACCGAGCGGTTGGGATGGAAACTGATCATCAATGAACGGGTTATCAAGGTTGAGAAGGTTCCTTCGATGGCATCGCCCTCAATGGGCATTACCGAATTTCAGACCGCTTTGGATTATATCCTGCTCTGTGCAGTGCTTGTTTTCCTGGAAGATCAGGGAGAAAATGGGCAATTCCTCCTGACGGAGCTGGTGGAAAACGTGGAAATTCAAGTGCGCGAGGTTTACCCGGTGGATTGGACCCGCTTTGCAGACAGGAAGGCGTTGGTACGTGTACTGAAATATTTGGAGAACAAAGGCATGCTCCTCGCCTACGAAAAGCAGGGCGGTGACTTTGGCAGCAACGAGGGCGGGCAGGTGCTGTATGAAAATACTGGTTTATCCCGGTATTTTGCCACCACCTTCGGCCGGTCGATGGAAGAGTGCCGGACCAGTGAGGATTTTGAGGCCAATCCCTGGACGGATCTGGATACGGACCGGGGTGCCCTGCGGACCCACCGCGTTTACCGCAACCTGGTCACAAGGCCAGCCATATATTGGACAGAAGCTACCGATCCCGATGCCATTTACCTGAAGAACCAACGCAGCAGCATCACGGCCCAGATTACCGGGCATTTGGGTGGGACGCTGCACATCCACCGGAACGCGGCAGCGGTTATGCTGGATGACGGGGAGGCCTGGGGATGATACCCTGCCCAACGGGACGGCCCTGTCGGGCTGCCTTCTGCTTTTTTGCGGCGATATCCGGGAAAAGCTGGGAAGCGGCACCCTGGAAGATTCTAGGGAAAGGTTTCGGCTGTCCCAGCGGACCTTTTCGATGTGGGCCCTGGAAAGCAGGCAGCGGCACGGCAGCGGCTATTCCAAGGGCTTACGGGAAATGAGTGAGGAGGCCTTTACCGGTGGACTTCTGGCAGAAATGGAGAGGTGGTGTCTGGCAGATGTGGATGGGGAAGATGTCATCCTTTTGCCCATGGTTGGTAAGATGAGGGGTGAATACCCGGTGGATTTCAAAGAAACGCCCTTAGATGAAGCAGAAGCGGATGGGGCAGGAAAAAGCGGGAAGAAAGGAGAGGAGGGCAGAAGATGAGTGAACGATGGACGATGAACCGGCTGGGCTTCATCAATTTTTGGCTGTACGATGATGTTTGCTTTCCATTGAATCAAGGAAAATTATTTTTGCGGGGGAATAATGGATCGGGAAAATCCATCACGACCCAAAGCATCATTCCTTTTATCTTGGATGGCAACCGCAGTCCGGAGCGGCTGGACCCCTTTGGCTCCCGGGACCGGAAAATGGATTATTATTTTCTGGGGGACGATGGGGAAAAGGAAGCTTCCACCGGGTACATGTACCTTGAATTTAAAAAAGGCGATGTTTACCGGACCATCGGCATCGGCCAGCAGGCCAGGAAGGGACGACCCATGGATTTTTGGGGGTTCCTCATCAAGGATAACCGGCGCGTCGGCGTGGATTTGGAACTGTGTTCCCGGCGGGGGGATCAGAAGATCCCTTTTACCCAGAAGCAGCTCCAAAATGCCCTGGGGCCGGATAACATCGTGGTGGACAAGCAGCAGGATTATATGGATCTGGTCAACCGCTCTCTGTTCGATTTCCGGGAAAGGGGTGATTACGACCAGCTCATCAAGCTGCTCATCAAAGTCCGGGCACCCAAGCTTTCCAAAGATTTCAAGCCCACAGAGGTATATCGAATTTTGAATGATTCCCTGCCCACCCTGACCGATGACGATTTATTCACCATTGCTTCATCCATGGAAAGTCTGGATGAATACAGGCTTAAATTGGATAGCTTGGAAAAGGCGCTGAAGGATGCTCAGACCCTGGCCGCCGTTTACGACCAATATAACCGTTTTGTCCTCACTCAGAAGGCTCTGGCGTGGAAGGACGCGAGGGAAGCCCAGAAAAAGGAAACGGCTGTTCAGGCGGATCGGGAAAAGCAGATGGCCCAGAATCGGGAGGAACAGGATCGGATTGAAAAACGCAGGGGATTCCTTGAACAAGCCATTGAAAATCAGACCCACGCCCTGGATTCTGATCGACACCAGTGATTTCAAACTGTGGGAAATGAATCTTAAGGAAAACAAAAAGCTGATTTTGGAAGAAGAGGGCATGATCCAAAACGAGACCCAGGCTTTGAAGGATAAGCAGAAGACCTTCAACGAAAAATATGACCAGACCGAGGACGCCAAACAGACTCGCCGTTATCTGGCGGATGCCCTGCACCATGGGGACAGTGAGTACGGGGATGCCAACGCCATCCTCCAATATCAAGGACGTCCGGATATAGAGGGAATCGTCGCCGGAACGACGGACCCGGCTTCCGTTAATACCCTTAGGCGGCAAGTGGAGTCTCAGGTCTCTGCCATCGGCAAGGGTCTCACAGCCATTCAAGAATGGACGGAAAGTCGGGACCGGTTGGATGAGCAGGAAAAACGGGCAGAGGATCAAGGGATAAAGACAGAAAATGCCCGTCAGCAAAAGGAAGAAGCCTGGGATATGTCCGAGCGCAATCGGGATGCCCTGATAGAGGATTACCAGGGACAGCCTCTCCGCTACTTGCCCTTAGATGAAAAACGCCGTCAGGCCATTGTCAGTATCCTTTTGGATTATGCGGACATGAGCGATTATAAGGCGCTGCGGGAAATTGTTGATGCAGCAAAAAATGAGAAACAGGAAGCCCTCTTCCAGGAATGGGCCATCTATGAAAAAACTCGAAATGATAGCAAGCTGGACTGGGAAAAGGTTGGCCGAGAACTGGAACGGTTGAAAAAAGAACCCTTGGCTGTTCCACCACGAGCGGAGGAAACGGAAGCAGCCCGGGTTGCACTGGCTGGGGCCAGCATTTCTTCCCAGCCCTTTTACGAGGTGCTGGAATTTTCAGAGGAAACCAGCCCGGAGGAGCGGGCCCTTTTGGAGGCCCAAATAACGGACCTGGGATTCCTCGATACCCTCGTGGTCTCACTGGAAGATCGTGTTCGGGCCAAGGCTGTTTTGGGCAATCATTCGGATCGTCTGATCTTCCCCGAAGATAGAGAGAACACGGCGACGGCGGTCAGTGGGCATGGGGACCAGCGGTTCCTGAAGGGGGAGGTGCAGCCGGAGCTTTCAGCCATGGTGGATGAAATCCTGTGCGCCATGGGCCCGTCGGAGGGGTGCCGGATTCAATTGTCACCGGATGGGTTTTACCGGCATGGCAGTATGGCCGGGCACAGTCTGCCCTGCCAGGAGGAAGGGTATATCGGTTTAAAGGCACGGAAAAAACGGCAGGAGGCCCTCATCGCCGATAAGCAGCATGAAGTGGATGAGCTGGCGGAACGGATGGCCCGTTGTGAACGCATCCTCAAGGAAAACGAAGAGTATCAGGAGGGGCTGAGGAAGGAGTACGAGGCCCTGCCGGATACCAATGATCTGGATACGGCGCTGAACCTCCATCGTGAAGCAACCCGGGAATGGGAACATGAGCATATGTTGCTGGCCCAGGAGAAGGGGGAATTGGGAAAATGCCGGGTCCGGGAGAATGATCAAAGGAAGATCATGCAGAAGATATGCAGTCCCTATCCCTACGCCCAAAATAAAGAGGCTTATGAAGAAGCCGCTGCCGCTGCCCAGTCTGCAGTGGAAGTCCTTGAAACCCTGTATAAGGATGCCGGGGATTACAAGGAGCAATGGCGACTCATCGGCCAATTGGAAGAATTGCAGGAATCCCTGGAAACGGACATGGACCGGATCAATCAGCGGATTGTGGATGCCAGACGCCGTAAAAAAGAATTGGAAACAAAGAACGTCAACCTGCAAGAACGGTTAAACAGTCCGGAAATCAAGGAAAAGGCCCAAAAAGCCCGGGAGTTGTCCGAAGCCATCCAGCGAGATACCAATGAAAAGGAGGCATTAACGGGTGAAGACAGTCGGTTGAAATCGGAATTTGGTCATCTTGAAAGGGATTTCGACGCTGCGGCTGCCAAAATAAGAGAATTAATGCGTTTGGCGGAAAAAAAGAAGGTTTATTATTTGGAAGAACGGGCGTTGGGCCTGGTGGCTGATATGGAGGCAGAAACGGAAGAGGCCCTTTTGATACGCTGTGTCCAGGCGTCCAAAACGGAGGATTTAAGCGTCAGCTACGCAGAATGGTCTGCTCGGATTTCCGAGAGCTTCAGCCGTTACGGGAGTTTGTTGACTGAATATATGCTGCGTATGGAAACCCGGTTCAGTCCGGATGCCGAGGCCATGCGGGAAAGGCGATGGATTGGGGCCCGTATCGATGGCCAACACATGGATTTTATGACTTTTACCAATCGATTGAAAGAAATGGTGGAGGAAACGCGGATCATCCTGAAAAAGGAAGATGAAAAGCTGTTTAAAGATATGATGAGCGATACCCTGTGCCGGAAACTGACCAATCGCATCGGTGAGAGCCGGAAGTTCATCAAAAAGATGTCGGAATTGATGCGGAAGATGGACACGTCCATGGGACTTGCCTTTGATTTGGATTGGCGGCCCAACCGGGAAACAGATGGGACGGAATTATCCACAAAAGATTTGGAGCGCCTATTGACGATCGACCAGACCCTCCTCCAGGAACAGGATCAAAAAAGAGTGACGGATCATTTCCGCCACAGGCTGGACCAGGCCCGCCAAAAAGCTGAGGAACAGGGGGATGTGGTCAATTATGCCGATTTAATTCGCGAGACTCTGGATTACCGGACCTGGTTTGAATTCAGAATGAATATTTATCGGGAAGGACAGCCCAAAAAAGAACTGACGAACAGTGCATTCAATCGCCTGAGCGGCGGGAGAAAAGGCCATGGCCATGTACGTGCCGCTTTTCGCGGCGGTTAATGCCCAATACGCTAAAGCCAGCCGGGAGGATCATCCGCGGATGATTGCCCTGGATGAGGCCTTTGCAGGGGTGGACGATAAGAATATTGGCATGATGTTTAAATTGGTGGAAACCCTTGGATTTTGATTATATCATGAACTCTCAGGCCCTGTGGGGATGCTACGCGGCAGTACCGGCACTTCATATTGCAGAACTGATCTGTCCTGTGGGGCAGGATCTCGTCGTCGTGATCCACTACACTTGGAACGGGAAGGAGCGTCGTCTTGATGGGTGAGCTTATTGAGGAATGTGTTGCCTTTTTTAAAAGAAATCCTGGATATCAAAATATCATGGAGGCCCTCCTTGAAAAATGGCGGCAATACGGCCGGGTAGCCGGGCGCATTGTCATCGACCATCCGGCACCGGAGGAAACAGAAGCCCTTCGGCGTTTTATGGGAAAAGATTGTGTAAAGGAGGGACGGCTGGTCTTTAATACAGCGGATTTTGAAAAAGCATTGGGAGCTTCCCGTTTCGCAGAGGTTCCCTACGGAGATTTGTTATCCGCGTATTTTAAAAAGAGCCGTTCTATTCCCAGCAGAAAACAGGAACGGGAGGATGAGCAGCGTCAAAGGAAAGTTTTTCTGGATCAGGTTGTTCCAGCAGGTGCAGGGACTGACGGGCAAGGACAGCCTTCCCTCCAGGTGGGCGCAGGCCATGGCGGAGGAAAGAAAATACGGGTATAAAACCCTTTTACAATGGGCCAAGGTGTCCGAGGACAAAGCCCTTAAAGCGCTTATGGATGCCGCGGCAGCTGTGTCGTTGCAGAAGCGGGTTAAGGAGCCCCATACTCGGTTGGCGGTCCTCGCGGCAAAAGTGACGGGTAATCCTCATGCCCTGGATAGAAAGGAAAGGGCGGGACTCTTTCTTTTGGATATTCTGGCTTACGGAAAGGAGATGGAGGTTCCGTCCAATGCGGAGGGTATTATGACCCTGTACGCCGATTATGGCCTTGTCGCTGACGACCAGTCGAATTTTTCCATTGTACGTGGCCTGGATTTTTATACGGAAGAGGGACTTCATCCGGGATTTGCCGCTTTCCGGGAAAGACGGGAAAGCCTGGCGGTTACTTTGTCCAACCTGGACAGTATAGTCAAAGCCGATTGTCTGGGAAAAGAGGTGTTTGTTGTGGAAAACCAGATGCTCTTTTCGACCATTTGTGATCGGATGATGGACAGGGATATCGCTTTGATGTGTTCTTCCGGGCAGGTTAACATGGCCTCTTTGATTATTATGGATATGCTGGTGGAATCGGGGTGCCGGCTTCGCTATTCCGGGGATCTGGATCCGGCTGGCCTGGTCATTGCCCAAAAGCTGATCCTCCGTTATCCTAAAAATCTGACACTATGGCATATGGAAGCGGAGGATTATGAAAGGATTGCCCGGAGTAGTCCGGAAGGGAAGACCTTCACGGCGCAGCAGCAGTCCTTGCTTCAGGGTATTCAGCATCCGGCTTTCACCGGTGTTGTTAAAGCAATGAAAAAAAGCAGAAGCCGATGTATCAGGAGCTTCTGCTTGAGGAGTTGGTTGTGGATTTAATGAAAGGATAGGCAGCTCCCTGTGCTACTGCCCTTCGCCTTCGGCTTGGGCTTTAGCAACCGCGATGGCCAGTTGGTCGGCGCAGGAGGTGGGGCGGAAGCCGCAGGTGTTGCCTTTTAGTTTGTCGACGATCTGGTCGACGGTCCAGCCGTCTACCAGTTTGGCGATGGCTTTCAGGTTGCCGTTGCAGCCGCCGGTAAAGACGATGTTGCTTACCACGTCGCCATCCAGATCGAAAGTGATTTTCCGGGAACACGTCATCCGGGTTTTATAAATGTGAGTCATTTTTCATCCTCCAAAGTCTTTTGGGTGATTGTATCCCTTCACTTCCGATTGTCAACTGTTTTAGTAGGATTTAAAGATGGATTTCCTCCGCGATACCCTTGAGGGTGGTGGCGGAAGACTGAAGCTTGGCTTTTTCTTCATCGGAGAGGGGGGTGGGCACGATGGTTTCCACGCCGTTGGCTCCGACGATGGCCGGCAGGCTCAGGACGATGTCATCAATGCCGTAGTTGCCGTGGACCATGCTGGACACCGGCAATACGGATTTTTCATCCCGGACGATGCATTCGCAGATGCGCCGCACCGCCATGGCCACGCCGTAATAGGTGGCTTTTTTCTTTTCGATGATGGTGTAAGCACTGTTCTTGACTTCCTGGTAGATGCGATCCATGGATTTTTCGTGTTCGATGTGGCCGCGCATTTCACAGAAATCGTGGACGGGCACGCCGGATACGTTGGCGTTGGACCACACGGCCAATTCGGAATCGCCGTGTTCCCCGATGATGAAGGCGTGGATGCTTCGGCTATCAACGGACAGATGCTGGCCCAGCAGGTATTTGAACCGGCCGGAATCCAGGACTGTGCCGGAACCGATGACCCGGTTTTCCGGGAAGCCAGAGAGCTTGATGGCCGTGTAGGTCAGGATGTCCACAGGGTTGACACGATGAGCAAAATCCCGCCGCAGTTGCGGCTTGAAATTTCCGGGATGATGGATTTGAAGATAGACACATTCTTCTTCACCAGGTCCAGACGGGTTTCACCGGGCTTTTGCGCGGCACCCGCGGTGATGACAATGATGGCAGCATCCACGATGTCGTCGTAGCCGCCGGCATAAATGTTCATGGGACGGGCGAAAGGCAGGCCGTGGCTGATGTCCATGGCTTCCCCTTCGGCGCGTTCAGCGTTGGCGTCGATGAGGACCATTTCGGAAAACAGGCCACTTTGCATGAGGCTGAAAGCGGATGAGGAGCCAACGAATCCGCAGCCGATAATGGCGACTTTACGCGGATTGACGATAGAGGGTTGTGTGTTCATTGGATTGGTCCTTCCTTATACTTAATATAAAGTCAATATAAAGGATGGGCCTTAAAATTATCTAAAAAGGACAAAATACTATCATATGTTGAGAATTATTAATTTCATTAAATTAAATGGTGTAACAATTCCCCCAGTCTGAAAAAAATCTGAATCCTTATAAAGAAAACAGGAAAAACGTTGATTTTTCCATGGAAATCTTTTATAGTATTGTTAGCACTCAGAATAAAAGAGTGCTAACAAACCGATAAAAATTTTCTTAATTATAAAAGGAGTGGTATTATGGCACAAAAACAATTTCAGGCAGAATCCAAACGGCTTCTCGATTTGATGATTCATTCCATTTACACCAACAAGGAAATCTTCCTGCGGGAAATCATTTCCAACGCCAGCGACGCCATTGACAAGCGCTATTTCAAGGCATCCAGTGCAGGCAAGACCGGGCTGAGCCGGGAAGATTACCCCATCCATGTGGCGGCGGACAAGGACGCCCGCACCCTGACCATTTCCGACAACGGCATCGGCATGACGGAAAAGGAACTGGAAGACAACCTGGGGGTCATCGCCCAGAGCGGCAGCTTTGATTTCAAAACAGAAAACGCCGAATCCGATGGCACCGACTGCCCTGGATATCATCGGCCAGTTCGGGGTGGGCTTCTACTCCGCCTTCATGGTGAGCAAGAAGATCGAAGTGCGCACCAAAGCCGACGGCAGCGACCAGGCTTATCTCTGGGAATCGGAAGGGGTTGACGGCTACGACATCTCCCCCAGCGACAAGGATGAAGTGGGGACGGAAATCACCCTGTACCTGATGGATGACACCGACGATGAAAAATACTCGGATTTCCTGGAAGAATGGAAGCTCAAGGAACTTATCAAGCGCTACTCCGACTATATCCGTTACCCCATCATCATGAACGTGGAAAAACGGGATCTCATCGAAGCGACGGAAGAAGAACGGGAAAAGGAAGATTACGAACCCCAGTACGACGTCCATTGGGAAGATGAAACCATCAACTCCATGGTGCCCATCTGGAAGAAGAACCGTTCCGATGTCACCGACGAAGAGTACAACCAGTTCTATAAGGATAAATTCTACGACTACGCCGACCCAGCCCGGATCATCACCACCAACGTGGAAGGGCTGTTGTCCTACAACGCCCTGCTGTTCATCCCGTCCCAGGTGCCCTACAACTTCTACGCCAAGGATTACAAGCGGGGGCTCCAGCTTTATTCCTCCGGTGTGCTGATCATGGATAAATGCGAGGATCTGGTCCCCGATTACTTCGGCTTCGTCCATGGCCTGGTGGACTCCCAGGATGTGTCCCTGAACATTTCCCGGGAAATGCTCCAGCAGGACCGCCAGCTCAAGGCCATCGCCAACCGTCTGGAAAAGAAGATTTCCTCCGAACTCAAGGACATGCTGACCAAGGACCGCGACGCCTATGAAACCTTCTTCAAGAACTTCGGCCTGCGCCTGAAATTCGGCCTGTACGACAACTTCGGCATGAACAAGGAAAAACTTCAGGATCTGGTGATGTTCCACAGCTCCACCGAAGACAAGCTGGTCACCTTCAAGGAATACGTGGACCGCATGAAGGAAGACCAGAAATACATTTACTACGCCGTTGGGAATCCTTGGACAAGATCAAGAAGATGCCCCAGATTGAAACCCTCATCGACCGCGGCTATGAAGTGCTGCTGTGTACCGAAGAGGTGGATGAATTCGCCCTGAAGGTCATCCGGGAATACGACAGCAAGGAATTCAAGTCCTGCCACGGAAGCCGATTTGGGAATCGAACAGACCGAAGAAGAAAAGAAAGCGGCGGAAGAAAAGAACGAAGCTTCCAAGGATCTGCTGACGGCCATCAAGGAAGCCCTGGGGGATAAGGTCTCCGATGTCAAGCTGTCCACCCGCCTGAAGAGCCATCCGGTTTGCTTCTCCACCGGGGAAGGCCTGTCCATGGAAATGGAAAAGGTACTCAAGCAGCAGGCCAAGGCCATGGGCCAGGACGACGACTTCGGCATGGAAGCCCAGAAGGTCTGGAAATCAACGGCAGCCATCCCGTGTTTGAAGGCCTGAAAGCCTGCCCATGACGCCGGGGATGACGAACGGCTGAAGAAATACGCCGAACTGCTCTACGATCAGGCCATGCTCATCGAAGGCATGCCCATCGACGATCCGGTGGCCTTCAGTAATTTGATTTGTGAATTGATGAAATAATGTTCTGTATCCGTCTGGACGCCGGTCCAGGCGGATTTTTTCATTCTGGCGCAGGACGAAAATATTCGCTATAATAAATTTTAGACTATTTCTGCGGCGACGCAGGAAAATGAATTCGATCAGATTAAGGAGAAACCATCATGACCCAGACAAAAACCCGTGCCTTCGCCTGTCCCCCAAAATATTACCAGGGCCCCGGTGAAATGGCCAATTTGCGCAAATATACCAAGGATTACGGCAATCACGCCTTCGCCGTCATCACACCCCATTTTTATAAATCCCTTTCGGAAGAGCTGACCGGTATTTTTAATGCCGACGGCGGCACCCTTTGCTGTGGGGAATTCGGCGGGGAGACCACCATGGCGGAGCTGACCCGGCTCACAGAGCTGGCCGGGAAGATGCCGGACTGCGACGTAGTCATCGGCATCGGCGGCGGCAAGGCCATGGACGCGGCCAAGTACGTGGGGATCCAGCTGGACGCCGCCATCGTCACCGTGCCCACGGTGGTGTCCACCGACGCGCCCCACCAGCGCCCTGACGGCGACCTACACCGAAGCGGGGGAACACGCCGGAAGCCTGTACTACAAGCGCAACCCGGACTCTGGTGCTGGTGGATTCCCGGATTGTGGCGGAGGCACCGGTGCGGCTCTTCGTCTCCGGCATGGGGGATGCCCTGTCCACCTATTTTGAAGCCAAGGCCCATGTGGATTCCGGGACGAAGAACCGGGTGGGGGAAGGGTATCAGACCACCCTGGCCGCCATGGCCCTGTCCGAGCTGTGTTATACCACCCTCATGCGGGAAGGCCGGCAGGCCATGGCCGACGTGGCTGCCCGGCGCTGCACCGAGGCGGTGGAGGACATCATCGAGGTCAATACCCTGCTCTTCGGGCATCGGCGTGGAATCGGCGGGGTGTGCCGGGGCCCATTCCCTGAACAGCGGCTTTTCCGCCATGGCGGCCTGCCAGCCCTATACCCATGGGGAAATCGTGGCCTTCGGCACCCTGTGCGAGCTGGTGCTGGAGGACTGGCCGGAGGAAACCATTGAGGCCGTCCTGGCCTTTTCCACCGACGTGGGGCTGCCTGTGACATTGGAAGAAATCGGACTGTCAGCTGACGATGAAGGCAGTCTGCGCCAGGTGGCGGAAAAGGCCGGCACCACCAAGCATATCGTGGCGGAAACCGTCCCCACCAGCGTGGATATCCTGGTGGACGCCATGCGGCGGGCTGACGGCCCGGGGGAAGGCGTGGAAGGAAGCCAGTCAAAGGCGTTAAGCTTTCATCTGAATTTAAATCGTGCGATACAAATCCCGGTTCGGCCGGGATTTTTTATAAGCGAAAGTAAATCGGTACACTAATCGGCAAAAATTGATAAACAATTATCAAACAAATAAAATGAAAACAATTCATAAAAAGAAATTGCGTTATAATCTTAATAAAAACCCAATTTCCTAATAAAAGTTTGTTAAAAACAAGACTATTATTTACATTTTGCTGCGAATTGTTTATCATGGATTTATCGATTCAATATGACGCATATAATATTTTGCGATGGATTGAGAAACATATTTTGCAATTAATTTGGGAGGAGTATCATTATGGATTTAAAATTACAAGAAACGTATCAATTGTACATCGACGGAAAATGGGTTGATGCTTCTGATGGAGCGACTTTCGCCACCTACTGCCCGGCCAATGGAGAAAAGCTGGCCAATTGCGCACAGGCGACCAAAGAAGATGTGGATGATGCTGTCAAAGCCGCATGGAAGGCCTTTGATTCCTGGAAGAAGACCACGGTCAACGAACGGGCCGCCATCCTGAACAAGGTTGCTGATATCATCGCAGAAAACGCGGAACACCTGGCCATGGTCGAAACCATGGACAATGGGAAACCCATCCGTGAAACCCGCGCCATCGACATCGCCATGTCAGTCGATCATTTCCGTTATTTCGCGGGATGCATCATGGCTGAAGAAGGCAGCGCCAACATGCTGGGCAATGAAACCCTGAGCCTGATCCTGCGCGAACCCATCGGGGTCGTCGGACAGATCGTGCCCTGGAACTTCCCGTTCCTCATGGCAGCCTGGAAGCTGGCTCCCGTACTGGCAGCCGGTGACTGCACCGTCTTCAAACCGTCGAGCACCACATCCCTGAGCGTTCTGGAATTTGCCAGACTGACACAGGATGTCATCCCGGCCGGCGTCTTCAACGTCATCACCGGTTCCGGCTCCAAATCCGGCCAGTACATTCTGGATCATCCGGGCTTCAGCAAATTGGCCTTCACAGGTTCCACCGAAGTTGGCCGCAACGTGGCTCTGGCCGCGGCGGAAAAGATCATTCCGGCCACATTGGAACTGGGTGGAAAATCCGCCAACATCTTCTTCTCGGACTGCAATTGGGAAATGGCCATGGATGGCATCCAATTGGGAATCCTGTTCAACCAGGGCCAGGTTTGCTGCGCCGGTTCCCGGGTCTTCGTCCAGGAAGATATTTACGATAAATTCGTGGAAGAAGCGGTCAAACGCTTCAACGCGGTTAAAGTGGATATGCCTTGGAAAGATGACACCCAGATGGGCTGCCAGATCAACAAGGGACAGATGGAAAAAATCCTCAAATACATCCAGATCGGCAAGGATGAAGGGGCGACCGTGCTCTGCGGCGGCGAACAGTACACCGAAGGCGACTGTGCTGACGGCTGCTTCGTCAAACCGACCCTGCTGGGCGATGTGACCAACGACATGCGTGTGGCCCAGGAAGAAATCTTCGGACCTGTGGCGGTGGTCATCAAGTTCAAGGATGAAGCGGACGTCATCGAAATGGCCAACGATTCGGTTTACGGTTTGGGCGGCGCCGTCTGGACCCGCGACATCAACCGCGCCATCCGCGTTTCCCGCGCTGTGGAAACAGGCCGTATGTGGGTCAACACCTACAATGCCATTCCGGAAGGGGCTCCCTTCGGCGGATACAAGGAATCCGGCATCGGCCGTGAAACCCATAAGGTCATCCTGGAACACTACACCCAGATGAAGAACATCATGATCAATCTGAGTGAAGTGCCGTCAGGCTTCTATCCGAAAAACTAAGGGTTAAATCCACTGAATTGAGTTTATTACGAGTCTCCCTCGGACGAGGGAGGCTTTTTTCTGTTTGAACACGGCCCGGCGGCGTTGGCAATTTCTTCCGCTCTCATGTATAATGGTCTCATTGGGATGAAAGGAAAAGACAGAATGGTGCAGACAAAAAGACAAAAACAGGACCGGATGGCGCCTATCCGCAACGGGGAGGCCATCACCACCCGGCATCAATTTGAGATGGTTGTCCGGCTGAGCCTGCCGGCGGTGATGGCCCAGTTTACCTCGGTGATCATGAGCTACATCGACGCCTCCATGGTGGGGGCCCTGGGAGCGGAGAAGACGGCGGCCATCGGGCTGGTCACCACCACGACCTGGCTCTTCGGCAGCGTGTGCATGGCCCTGTCCACCGGGTTTACCGTCCAGGCGGCCCAGTTTTTGGGAGCCAAAAAAACAGAAGAAGCCCGGGGCGTCTTCCGCCAGGGGCTCATGGCCATCATCGCCGTCGGCTTTGTTGGCGGCGGTCATCGGCGCGGCGGTCAGCGGGCCCCTGCCGGGATGGCTCCACGGCGATACGGCCATCCGGGCAGACGCCTCGGCCTACCTGCTGATCTTCGCCTGCTTCCTGCCCTTTTCGGGCTGAATTCCCTGGCCTGGCGGCATGCTCCAGGCCAGCGGCAACATGCGGGTGCCGGGAATCCTCAACGGGCTCATGTGCGTGCTGGATGTGATCCTGAACGCTCTGCTCATTTTTCCGGGCTACGACATCCGGCTGGGGGACGGTGCCCCTCCACATCCCGGCGGCGGGCATGGGGAGTGGCCGGTGCCGCCCTGGGGACGGCCCTGTCGGAGATGATCATCGCCCTGGTCATGCTCTGGTACGCGGGGGTGCACGACTCCCAGTTCCGGATCAGGAAGGGCGACAGCTTCCGGCTGTCCCTGCCCTGCCAAAAGAAGGCCTTTTCGTTATCCCTGCCCATCGCTTTCCAGAACGGCATGATCTGCGGCGCCTTCATCGTGGTGACCCGGGTCATCGCCGGGCTGGGGACTGTGGCGGTGGCCGCCCACTCCCTGGCGGTGACGTCGGAGAGCCTGGCCTACACGCCGGCCTTTTGGCATCGGAACGGCTGCGGGGCGCTTTGGTGGGACAGAGCGTCGGCGCGGCCAGGAAGGACCTGGCCGGGCAGTTCGCACGGAAATCCGTGATTACCGGGATGATCACCGTGGGCATCCTCGGGGTATTCATGTATTTTGCGTGCCCTATGGTCATCGGCCTGATGACCCCGGACCCGGCGGTCCGCAGCCTGGGGGTCCAGGTGCTCCGGATCATCATCCTGTTTGAGCCGGTGTACGCCGTGTCCCTCATTTCCTCCGGGTCTTTCCAGGGGGCGGGGGATACCCTGGTGCCCGAGCCTGATGAATCTGTTCAGCCTGTGGGCGGTGCGTTTGCCTCTGACCATCTTTCGCCGCCGGCCGTTACGGCCTGACCGGCGTCTGGGCCGCCATGTGCCTGGAGATCATCTTCCGCGGCGTCATCTTCCTG
>Ga0268356_10394_pt1 | contig 14758 bp, 17 predicted proteins | sample BioMet10_FD_194415 | JGI IMG/M metagenome (GOLD analysis project Ga0268356, IMG submission 194415) | Sewage microbial communities from Oakland, California, United States - Biofuel 10 (PacBio Assembly) | ecosystem: Engineered > Wastewater > Sewage > Unclassified | place: USA: California | collected...
ACAATTTCCTCTAAAAATTTTTACTGATTAGATGCAAAATTTTTCAATGGATACTGAAAAGAACATGAATCATCGAATATCTTGGGTTATGATTTATCGGAAGATTGAATATTTTATTACTTTCGCTGATTAATTTTATAAGGAAATTTGGTTGTAAGATTAGCCATAATAAGTTAATTATAATTAATAGTAACCTAATGAACAATTATCGGAAATTAAACAATCTGTTAGGCTGGTTTACTTTTGCAATTGCATCAGTAGTTTATCTGAAAACAGCCGAGCCAACGGCAAGTTGGTGGGATTGTGGCGAGTTATTTCTACGGCATTTAAGCTTCAGGTAGGACATCCCCCCGGGAGCACCTACTTTTCAGATGCTTGGACGTTTTTCTCACTCTTTGCTTTTGGCGATTGTCCGAAAGTACGCTCTTATGGTCAATTGCATGTCGGCATTGGCAAGTAGTTTTACTATTATATTTTTGGTTTTGGAGCATACGGCAATAACTAAAAGCTTGTGGCTGACAAAGAAATGAGCAACGGTCAGATGTGGGCTGTGTTAGGAAGCGGCTTCGTTGGCGCTTTAGCTTATACTTTTTCCGATTCGTTCTGGTTTTCGGCTGTTGAAGGCGAAGTTTACGCCATGTCATCGTTTTTTACTGCCGTTGTTTTTTGGGCAATCCTGAAATGGGAAGCCGTGGCCGATCAGAAGCATTCCAGCCGGTGGATTTTACTTATTGCATTCCTGATGGGATTGTCCATTGGTGTCCATCTGCTTAATTTATTGGCCATTCCGGCAATTTCTTTTGTATACTATTTCAAAAAATACAAAGCGACAACCAAGGGAGTTATTTCCACTGCGTTTATTTCCATTTTTATACTTGCAGTGGTAATGTATGTTATCATCCCCTGGATTGTTAAATTGGCAGGAAATTTTGAACTCTTTTTTGTTAACACCATTGGTTTGCCCTTTAATTCCGGCACAATCGTTTATTTCGCAATCATAATCGGAGCCATTGTTTGGGGATTGATTTATACCCGGAACCATAACCGTTCGGTATTAAATATGGTTATTTTATGTTTTGCATTTATTTTAATCGGGTATTCATCCTTTTTTATGCTGATTATCCGTGCTAATGCAAATACTCCGATCAACGAAAATGACCCCGACGATGCCATAGGTTTGCTTTCTTATCTTAACCGCGAGCAATATGGCGACTGGCCAATAGTTTATGGTCAGTATTATAATGCTCCGGCTGTGGAGTATAAGGATGGAAGCCCTATTTATATTAAAGATGCGGCCAAAGGAAAATATATTATTACCGACGACCGTAAACAATCTATTCCCGTGTATGATCCCCGGTTTTGCACCATTTTCCCAAGGATGTGGAGCAATCAGAAGCAAAGTCATATTGCTGCGTATAAGGAATGGGGAAAAATAACAGGAACTCCGATAGAAGTAACGGGAAACGATGGTTCATCGCAAACGCTTTATAAACCGACGTTTGCCGAAAATCTTCGTTTTTTCTTTTCCTATCAGGTTGGACACATGTATCTCCGGTATTTTATGTGGAATTTTGCCGGAAGGCAAAACGATGTTGAGGGATATGGCAGTGCCGATAACGGTAACTGGATTAGTGGCATAAGTGCGCTGGATAACTGGCGCCTCGGCGATCAGGATAATTTACCGTCGAGTATGCAAAGTGCCGCTAAAAATAAATTTTACATGTTGCCTCTATTATTGGGATTGTTAGGCTTTATGTTTCACATGAATCGCAACAACAAAGACACTGCTATCGTTGCGCTTTTATTTATTATGACTGGTTTGGCTATCGTTTTGTATCTTAATCAAACGCCAGATCAACCGCGCGAAAGGGATTATGCGTATGCGGGTTCGTTTTATGCTTTTGCTATCTGGATAGGAATAGGCGTTTTTGCCATCTTTGATTTCCTGAAAAAGTTTAAATTAAATCAAACCGTCGTTGCTGTAGCCATCACTTTTGTCTGCTTGTTATTAGTACCCGGCATTATGGCAAAAGAAGGCTGGGACGATCACGACCGTTCCGGAAAATTTGCTTGTCGCGATTATGCTGTAGATTATCTGATGTCGTGCGAACCCAATGCGATACTTTTTACTAATGGCGATAATGATACTTTCCCTTTATGGTATGCTCAGGAAGTGGAAGGTATACGTCAGGATGTACGTGTGGTTAATTTTATACTCTCTTCGGGTGATTGGTATATTCATCAGCTTGCCCGGAAAACGTATGAATCTGACCCTATCAATTTTACGCTTACTCCCGATCAATACAATAAAGGAGTGAACGAATACATCGGTTATTATGATGCTAAAATCAAAGATACGGTTGAGGTTAAAGATTTGATTCATTTTATTGCCAGCGACGATCCCAACAGCAAAATTACGTATCAGGATAATAAACCCATGGCTTTTTACCCGACCAAACATCTGAAATTGACTGTTGATAAGGAAAAGGTGCTTAAAAATGGTATCGTTCCCCAGCGGTTTGCCGACAGAATCGTGAAAGAAGTACGGTGGGATATCAAATCCAATTATTTGTATAAAAATGACCTGATGCTACTCGATTTTCTGGCAAGTAACGACTGGAAACGCCCCATTTATTTTGCCAGCCCCTCTACGGTTAGCAATGTCTTTAATGTAGGAAAGTATTGCCAGATGGAAGGCTGGGTATATAAGTTTATGCCAGTGCAGCCCGGTAATGATAACGAAGGCATGGGAGCCGTGGACACTCACGAATCGTATGATATATTGATGAACAAATGCAAATGGGGAAATCTGAGTAATCCCAAGGTTACGGTTGACCCTGAAAGTATGCGTAATTCGCAGATACCACGAAACAATTTCATGCGGCTTGCCCAGGCTTTGGTAATCGAAAATAAAAAAGATTCCGCCATTAAAGTGCTCGATCGCTGTCTTGAAATTTTCCCCAACAATAAAATACCTTTCGATATTTACATGTCGCCGATTCCGGAAATCTATTACCGGGCAGGAGCCGTAGCTAAAGGTAATAAAATGGTGGAAATTCTTGCTAAAGTTTACGAGGATAACCTGAACTATTATTTTTCACTTCCGGCAAAGTTTAGCGATAATTATGATAACGAAAAACAGCAAAACCTGAGCGTTTTACATCGTTTGGCCGTTGTTTCCAAACAATTTAATCAAACGCAACTCAGTAAAAAGATTGAAGATTATGTAAATCAGAAAATAAAACTGATGAAATAAAATTTCGGTTTTTTCAAAAAAGAAGCTGCCTCGCAAGGGCAGCTTCTTTTTTTTTGGAAAACCTGACAGCGTACGTTGTACCTGACAGCATTTAAATGCTGTATTGTTCCTGAATGCAATTCGGGGTAAAAATGTTCTGCAACCCAGGGTTCAGTTGGCGGAGCAGACTACTCCATACGTTAAATGCGAAACACAGGATACGATTTTTAGTTTAAAAATCACCGTCGGTTATTGTCCGGCATCACAAAAATAATTGGTTGGAGCAGAACCCGAATGGGCTGGCCAGTAGTTCAAAGCTCCATTCCTGTTACAACGATTACTTTAGAACAATTGCGAAGAAGAGGTTATGAAGCAATGCTTACCGTTTACCGGAAAATGGCCCTGCTAAGCGGCATTTGCAATGCCGCTTGGAATTTTAGGAAATTTGCAATTTCCTGCTTTTATTTATTTTCAATGTTCTTTTCTATTTTACGGAATGGCGCGAGAGGTTTTCCTCGTTCCCGATCAATCGGGAGTAGGGCAGGCTACTCATATAATTTGCTCGGCAATTTTTAAAAGTTCTGTAGCTGTTTTCCAATTTCTAGTTGTCGCTGTTACTTTTAATTTACTTTCTAAAAACGTATTACTCAATTTGGTTTTTCCATATCCATTTGGACAATATAAGTATACGACGTTTTCAACAATACAAATCTCTTCGTCATTAGCCTTTTTACTCTCCACGACATCTTTGTTAAAGTCTACAATACTTTTTGCTAAAAATGTAAAATGCAAAAACGCTTTTTCTTTGTCTTTAGCAAAAGGATTTTTGTCAATTATCTGCTTAAGTGTTTCCTTGGTGAACACAATAACAGGTAAATCTAATCCCAATTCTTTAATTATCTGTGAATGAATTAATTTTTCTATTTCTTCGGCTTCAATTTGTGAGGCTGAAAAAACAATATTTCCGCTTTGAACATAAGTTGTAACTTTTTGAAAGTTCAAACCTTCGAAAAGTTTTCTCAATTCGTCCATTTTAACAGTGTTTTTTCCACTCACATTTATTCCCCTTAATATTGAAATATATGTTTTCATTCACTAAGTTTTATTTTGGCCTTATTACCGCTAACAATTGCATAACCGCAATTGCGTTTATTTTCATTTTGCCATTAGCAAATGGTTAAATTAATTAATCATCAATTCCGAAATCTTAAATTCAACACCTGCCTGTAACCTCCGGTTTTAATCCGGGCAGGCAAGGTTCAACATTCTCTCCCCGTTCCCGATCAATCGGGAGTAGGGCGGTCTACTTGATTAGCGCCAGTTTTTTTTATTTGTCTTCAAATTTATTCAAAAATTCTTGTGGAATCTTCACTCCTTTTTTACTCTGATTTATTTTCATTACTATCCAAATAATAATCAATACTAAGGATATAAAAAGAAAGAACAAAGTAGCAACCTTTTCTAAAAAGCTAAATGTCTTAATAGTTTGCTTTGAATCTGAAATCCAAACGCCAAGAAAAATACCGAAAATTGTTAATGTTAATGAATTAAAAGCTGTAATAAATATTTCCCAATTTGCAGAATCTGCACGTATCAATTTAACAGTCATATCGCATGGTATAACAGCACCAGTACTAATTCTGCCTTTAGCTGAATCAGAATCCGAATTGTATTGCTGATTAACCTGCAAGCTATCAAATGTTTTAGCCTCATTAAAATCATCAACAATTCTTTCATTATCCAAAGGAGACGATGTTTTTCCTATCTCCGGTAATGAATTTTCTATGTATTCACGTTTAAATGCCATTACAATCCAACACTTTTAGAAATACTATCAATTTTTGTCCAAGTTAAAACCATTGCTTCTTTTACTAAACTTGGAATTATAGAACTTTGAATACTATTTGCGATATAAACATCTATATCGAGAAAAATCCCAGTATCTTCAAAATGGTCTGATTTAAAATTAAAGAAGTTATTTGCCTCATTTTTATGAATCGGACCGCATGTAAGGTTTATTTGAAATTTTCCAGATACTAAGTTTACTACAATTTGTAAGTCCTTTTCTTTATCTCCTACAAGTTGGCGCAATTCTTCAGTGAAGAATTTTTTATATAATTTATCATTAATCTCCTCAAATGTATTCGAGCAATTTAAGAAAGCTTTTGTTCTACAACCAAATCTTTGTAATTCTGGAATAGTATAGAATTGATTTTTCACAAGAGTTTTCCAAAATTGACCAGCTTTTTCTTCAAAATAATTCCTAGTATCAGGGTCAAATGTGTATAAACCTGCCGATTTATATCCAGCAAAAGCTCCAATTTTTTTTGGTGCTTCTGGGTCATCTCGAAACTGTACAACATTTGAGTCAATTTGCCAATGAGGAAATAATTCATTGGATTTAAAATGGTCTGCAACATAGCCACGAACATCAAGGAATCTACCACTTGCCTGATGTCTAATTTCCATGACATGTTCAGTTACAATCATTCTTTCTTTATTTTTACTCATATTTTTATATGTTTCAAATTCTCTGAATGTGATAATATATCTGATGTAAATTTGGCGCTAACGGTTTAACTATATGCAGTTGCCGACTGCGGGCGGTTTTCCTGTCGCACCGCACCGCCGCTCATGCGGGCTAAGTGCTTTGTTGTCCGAACGAAACCGGCAATTAATTATAGCGACGTGTTGGCGGTAGTTTTTATATTGTTTTTGAACTTGCATTATTCCACATAATATCAAATTGATTTACAAAAAAATCATACCATTTGGTTCTCTGCTTTTATAAAAAACCAATTGAGGGCGATTCCTTGTAGGAATTAATTGAGTATAAAGTTCAAGTCTAACTACGCCACTCTCTTTATGCGAATCAGTAATAATAAGACTGTAAGCAGGTAAAAAATCAACAGTTTTAATTTCAATATTTTCAGGATATTTCTTTTGCAGTTGTTTTAGGCTATTAATAGTGTTGTTTATATTGCTTATATACATTACAATGTCGTTTATTTCATAAACAATATTAGTCGCAACCAATTTTGTTGCCTCACAATTAGGATCAAGTAAAAGAAACTTAAACACACAGCCTTCATTTGCTTTATCTTCAAATAGATTCATATATTCTGTAGTTAATCTAAATAATGAAGCACCTGAAATCTGAACGTTTTTTGTGTATTCAATCTTTCTTCTAACGGTTGTAAATCTTTTCTTGTAATTATTATTTCATCTAGTGATGCTTTTCCCTCCTTTAACTTCATAAATTCATTTGTTCAACAACATTTTTTCAATGTTCTTCAACCGTATAAATCGTTCAATAGCATTGACGTTGCGATAAGACAAAGTATAGTAATAGTCCATTCCAATAATTTGGAAACGCCATATGGTTCTTGCTGGTTTTTTATTACAACATAGGCACCAATAATAACAGTTAATATTGTTGGTACATTTTCAGTAATTAATAAAATTGTTTTCCAAAATTTCTTATTTTTCTGCATTTCTCCAGTTTTTAAGCATTGTCAAGGCTACATTAGTTTTAGCGTCTAATAAAATATTTTTTTTCTGGCATTTATAAGTTCTCTTAACGAACTTCCTTAGAACTAATTATTTCTTTTTTCTTCGGGATTAAAATTTTCAAATTCCAATTCTGTTGCAACAAAAACATAAATCTTTTCATTAGTAAAATGAGGGGCAATAAGAAAAGTCCCAATTTGTTCTATTTTTTTTGCTTTTATACCCGTTTCCTCTTTTAATTCCCTAATCGCCCGTATCAAGAATAGTTTCCTCTTTTTTCTTTTTCCCAGCCGGGAACTCAATTATGAAACTATTAATAGAAGCCCTATTGTTCAAGAATAATCGTTTTACCCTTTGTTATTATGGGGATAATTAAAGCAACTTCTTCTCTCTCAATAAATTCAAATTCAATAATGCCAATATTTTCAAAATCAACAATTTGACTTACAACGCTCAAAGTTCGTCCTACATACTTTTGAATTTTCGATAGTATACTTATTTTCATCTTAATACTTTTTACAAATATAGCCTACCCAAATTTTTTGTCTGTCAATTTCATTTGTGTATAATGTTTTTTCTATTTTAAAATATTTTTTAACAAGATATTAAAATCATTTTCTTTCCATTTTCTTCTGAATCTTTTTACTTTTAAACTATAATCATTTTTATAATAAAATCCTTCTTCTGTTACTTCCGAAATAGTTGTATTAATGAACAGCACTCCTGTTGTTTTTAACCATTGTTGAAACTTATTTAAAACATTATGTGCGTCACTTTCTTTGAATAAATGGATTAAAGCTCCAGCATAAATAATATCAAATTGCCCATTCAAAAAATTTATATCTAAAATATTTGAATTAATAAATATAGTTTTTGGCGATTTTTCTTTGGCATAATATGCTATATTAGAAGATAATTCTACAGCAATAGTTCGGTGTCCCTTGTTTTCAAACTCTTCGATTATTTCTCCTGAACCTGGGCCAATTTCAAGTATGGTAAAAGAAGTATTTTGAGGTAATAGGTTTAAAATATTACCAGTCAGATATGTAGGTGTTTCCTCATATCCACTTTTTATATCTCCTCTGGTTTTGTATTCATGACTCAGAGAGTCATAAGCCTTTCTATTGATTTCTATATAATTATTAAAACCTCTTTTTTGCAAATAAATCTCATTATTTAAAATTTGAATTATTTGAAAATTATTTTTAATAAAAAAATTTATTGCTTCTTCGTTAGTGCTTTTCGTTGAAACGTAGATATCATTAATTTCATTCTCAATTGCAAAGTTTTCGACATTGTCTAACAAAGCACTACCCAGTCCAAGATTCTTATATTTATCTGAAATAATAAATAAACTTATTTTTAGAATCTTATCTTCTTTAGTTGAAAAATCACAATTTTCACCAACTTCAATTTTTACGATGCAAGCGGCAATAATTTCATTCTCAACTATTGAAAACCAACAGTCACGATTCAAAGCTTTCTCCCACCATAAGTCGTGTTTGGGATAATCTTTCCTAATTCCATCAAATAAACTTGATTGAGCAAATTGATTTATGTCCTTAACAATTCCTTTCTGAATATTCATTTTTGTTTGTTACAAGTCCTTTAAAATTACCGCCAACATTTGTATAACCGCAATTGCGTTTATTTCCGTTTTGTCATTAGCAAATGGTCAAATTAATAATCATCAATTCCGAAATCTTAAATTCAACGCTTGCCTGTAACCTCCGGTTTTAATCCGGGCAGGCAAGGTTCAACATTCTTTTTTCCGCTCTCCCTGCCAGCTAAGTACTTGTAAGGCAGTCTACTTGATTATGCGCTGTGCTTATTTACATTCATTTTTCCATCTTTTATAGTAATCCTGTAATCCAGTCTTTTCTCCACCTTTAAAGAAACGACCACTATTTAATGTCTCAATTAATTTCTCTATATCTTTAGCATGTCTCGTATCCCAATTTAATTCTCTAACTAAATATGAACCAATAATATCTGCGTTTAATTCTGGTTCATACTTATGTAAAGCCTTAATAAAGGTTTTGGCTCTATCATTATCCATTTGGTATGATATTCCAGTTGACATATTTATTGAATCTGTCAATTGTTGCATTGCCAGTTTTACTATACAACTCGGTTCTGGAAATGATCCTTCTTTTTTTTCTTTGCCAGAAATCTCAATAGCATTCCAAGTTTTTATCCATTTATCTGTTAATTTCCTTAACCAAGGTATCGCAATAATATACTTTACAGAGTAATAATCATCAATTTTTAATATATCGTCAGAGTCAATCCCGCAACAAATAACAATATCTGATGCATTGCCATACATTACGTTTTTATAAGTCAACTTAGTCTCAAATTTAAATGGTACAGGGCAATCACTAAACTTCAAACCATTAAATAGTTTCTTAACTGTTTCTGGACCAAACAACCTATCAAACCAACCAGTATTTTGCTTTGTATGAATATAGAGAATTATTTTCTTTATCGCAGAATCCTTTTTTGCAAGTCCACATGCAAACTGCATTGCCAATTTATAAGCATTATCATCATTAGCTTCAGTATCAATGTAAAATTTTGTATCCATGATAATTTTATTTTAGACTTTATCTTGGGTTATAAAATCAATTAAATCAGTATTTGAATACGATGAACTAAAAGAAGGTTTTGCATAAGGTGAGTATCTTGAATATCTCGAATATCTACTGTATTTCGAATACTTCGAATACTCAGAGTATACAGAATAAGGACATTTCTCTTTTATCGAACCAACTCTGTAACCATGTAAATCATAAATAATCCCGTCAATATACCAACCAATATGCTTTCCTCTCCACCCATAAATCTTATCATCATATACATAGGCAACGGCATGTCCATCCCATGTATAAAATGAACATTCGTTTTCAACTGACAAATAAATCTGCGGATGTCCAGTTTTATTGTAAAATGTTATTTCCATATTTTCTAAGTTTAGTTAATTGTTGCTGGGCTGTCGTAGCATTGCGCATAACGTTTGTGTAACCACCAAATTCCGGTTATTTTCGCAATTTTTATCTCTTTTTCGTTTACAAATATAAAAACATTTTAAATATCCAAATTATCTAAGGACTTTTTTATTTTACCGGTAACCGGCAGATAAAAATAAACCCCGTCAGTGTTTGTAAGTCCTGACGGGGGATATACATTAATCTGTCAGCACATGAGCTATTTACCCTTCGGTCTTTTCTCCTCCTTCATCCTCTTCTCCTTCATCCTTTTCTTCTTCTCCATTCTTGCCCCAACCCCGATAATACGGGCATTCATATATTCGGTATAAAAATCGGGATATGATTTTTTATAGATCAGCATCAGCTTATCGAGGCGGCGGTAAAGCAAATCCATGGCCTGGTCGAATGTTGCCTCCATACGGTCGCCCAGGCTCTTCAGCAGCTTTTGTTTTTCACGGCTGTTGGGTAGCATGGTGATAAAGAGTTCAACCGCCGAATGTTGCTCGTCGAGCATCGCCTTGGTGATGCCATAAGGGATCAGTTGTTCGAGTAAGGGTTCAATAATTTCGTTAATGCCAAGCATACGCTGGGCGAATACCAGTTCGCTGCCTTTCTTCAGTTCGTTTTCGGAATAATCTACTTTTTGCCATAGCTCGGTGTTATGGGTATCGGTAGCATAAGCCGACGTGGCTCCGCACAACGGAAGAGAGAGGTCAATACTTAGTGTTTTTTGATTATTTTTCGCTTCAGCCGAAGGTTTTTTCAGGATTTCATGTCGTTTTACCTGCTCTTCTATCTGTTGTTTTTGGAGAGTCAATTCGCCAACGGCTGTGGTAAACGGAAGCGACGATGTCCAGATTGATATCCTGCCCTGCAATACCATTAACAGGGTTTCTATCATTTTTAATTTGTTGATTAGTGATTTTTTCATGGAATTTTTTTTAAGTGATAATTTTATGGAATAGATGATGATTTTTTTGCGCTGTACAGCATTGCAAATTGATGTATTTGTATCATTATGATGATTTTAGTAGGAAACTTCTACAAAGTTACTAAATCTGATTACAGCAAGTATGTTTTTTGCAAATAATTTTATTAACAGTTTACGAAAAGATATTAACAATTTTATCCGGATTTGCCGAAAACCTTTTTGTGTATTGGGTTTCTCCCTTTGGCCGGAATAAGGTAGTCCTGAGAGAAGAAGGGGAGGGCAAGGGTAGAATCCAATTTTCCGGGACATCTCCGGGAACGGATTGGGAAAACCGGGGAAAGTCAACCTCATTCAGGATTTATTGAAATACTGTCAACTTTTTCAGCAAACTCACCCCCGGCCCCTCTCTTGGGAAGAGAGGGGAGAGAATGGTGGAAGAAGGAAAGGTTTGTTTTTTAATTTGTTTTTTTATTTATCAGCTTTTTTCAATTTTCAACTAATGCTGATTCCTTATGTGCCCCTCACTTTTCAAGGGAGGGGTTGGGGAGGGTTTGTTTCCAAACCGGGGAAAGTCAACTCTATTCAGGATTTATTGAAATACTGTCAACTTTTTTTAGGACGAGACAGGTCCAATTTTCCGAGGCTTCTCCGGGAACAGGTTAGAAAAAACCGGGGAAAGTCAACCTCATTCAGGACGGAATACTCTGTGGTCCTCCGTGATCCCGATAGTTATCGGGACTCCGTGGCTCTCTGCGTAATTAACATATTATAACACTGAGCTACACAGAGAATGCACAGGGTGGCACAGAGAAGTTTTCAACCTCTGATTCGCTTTTAGTATCTGCGTCTATCCGCTTTATCCGTAGCATCCGCATCCTATTCTTTTTAACATCTCTTGTTTTGTATTTGAAAAGTCCCGGTTTTGATTTAAAACTGACTAAATGGCATTTGAAGAGGCTTTAACCACATTTAAAATGTATTTATTTTTATTTAATAAGGGAGTGTAAAACGAACTGTGTCATAAAAATTTTCAGTACTTTTGTTTGTCGGGATAAACGGACACTGGCTCTGCTGAGGAGCAACCAGTGAAGGGATAAACCCGACCGACGGAATAATTATCCTAAAAGTGCTATGTGCAAATGTAGCGCTTTTTTTAATGGATAATAATTCTGGAGTAAAATGCCTTAAAAAACCCATATCAAATTGTATTTATGTTTATTCTGGCTCTTTCTGCAAAGATAATATCCAGCTGCGATGCTACTATGCCCCAGTTTGGCAGAGGTGCCGTCCACTTTTCTACAATATTCTGGGTTGCAAGGTAAATAAGTTTTAGTAATGCCATATCGCTGGTAAAAGCTCCTTTGGTTTTGGTTACTTTACGTATTTGCCTGTGAAAACCTTCTATCGTATTGGTAGTATACATAATTCTGCGAATAGGTTCGGGGTACTTAAAGTAATTACTCAGATGTTCCCAATTGTTACGCCAGGAGGTAAAAACCGGCGTATACTTCTTTCCCCATTTCGCTTCTACCACATCCAGGTTATATTCTGCTTCTTCTTTAGTAATAGCCTGGTAAACTGTTTTTAGATCTTTCATAAACTCTCTACTGTCTTTAGAAGCAACATACTTTAGTGTGTTTCTAATCTGATGAACAATGCAGGATTGTATTTCCGCTTTAGGAAATACCAATTCAATAGCTTCGGCAAATCCTTTCAGATTGTCTATACTGACAATAAGCATGTCTTCAACACCCCGGGCTTTAAGATCATTTAACAACTGTAACCAAAACCGGGAGCCTTCGCTTTCGGCTACATACATCCCAAGCAAATCTTTTATTCCTTTATTATCTACTCCAAGTATATTGTATACTGCACGGGAAGACACTTTGCCATCTTCTTTCACCTTGTAGTGTATAGCGTCCATCCATACAAAGCAATACACGCTTTGTAACGGGCGTTGCTGCCATTCTCTGATTAATGGAATAACACGGTCGGTAATGTTGCTCAAGGTTGTTGGCGAGAGCGTAAACCCATACATCTCTTCAATGTGCTCACAGATATCCCGGGTACTTACCCCTTTACTATACAATCGTAGCACTTTGTTTTCCAACTCTTCGTTGATGATGATTTGCCGCTTGGGTACTACCTTTGGATCAAAATCTGAATTACGATCCCGGGGTGTGTTTAACTCGAATTCCCCTTCGATGCTTTTGACCCTCTTTCCTATTTTACCATTACGACGATTGCCAACTGATCGCTGTTGCTCATCCATGTGCTCGTCCATTTCTGCTTCCAGTAGCTCTTCCAACATCTGTTTTAACAAAGGTTGAAATATGCCTTCTTTGCCTCCGGCTGGTTCTCCCCGGCGAAGCCTCTCTTTCGCTTCCTGCTTGTAGGCCTCAAAATCAAATTTACATTTTCCCATTTCTTGTGTCAAATTTAATTATTTATTCCCTTTGACACAGTTTATTTTACAGCCTCTATTTGCAAAGTTGCAGAGGCATGTCTAAAGTTTTATTATTGTATTTGCAAAGTTGCAGAGGCATGTCTAAACTTTTATTATTGTGTCTGCGAAGTTGCAGAGGCGTATCTAAAGTTTTATTATCGTATCTGCGAAGTTGCAGAGGCGTATCTAAACTTTTGTTATTGTATCTGCAAGGTTGCAGAGGCATATCTAAAGTTTTATTATTGCATCTGCGAAGTTGCAGGGGCATAAATAGCCATTAGCTATTAGCTAATGGCCAATCGCTAACAGCTAACAGCCAATCGCCAACCGCCAATCGCCACGGCTAAAGGTCTTTCTTGATTTCTAACAAAAATTTCTTGATCTGCGTAAGCGATTTAATAATCTCAAGATTGTCTATGGTATCGGTTTTGTTTTCATTCAGCTTATCCTTTGCTCCCTGAAGCGTAAATCCGCGTTCCTTTACCAGATGATAAATGATATGGAAATTGTCCACGTCCTCTTTGGTAAACATCCGGTTGCCTTTTTTATTACGATGGGGCTGGATGATGTCAAACTCTTTTTCCCAGAAACGGATAAGCGAAGCATTTACATCGAACATCCGGGATACTTCCCCGATGGAGTAATAAATTTTTTCTATTGGTTTCTTTTTTACGGCCATAGCTTAGTAACGATTAATCCATAGTTTGCGAAGGCCTCGACGATAATTCGAGCATTTGTTGGTATTCGGCAGGGGTAAGGTCGTTGAAGAAGAAATTGATGGGGTCTATTGGCTTACCAAATTTCAGCACTTCGTAATGAAGATGCGGAGAGGTAGATTTTCCGGTATTGCCAACAAATCCGATGACCTGTCCCCGTTTCACCATCTGCCCGCGATGGACATTCATGCGCGAGAGATGGGCATACATGGTATTGTAATTAAACCATGATTAATGATGATTTGATTGCCATATCCCGATGCACGCCCGGCATTAATTACAATACCGTCGCCGGTAGCATAAATCTTGGTCCCCGAGGGAGCTGAGAAATCAATGCCTTCATGAAATTTTAATACTTTATAAAACGGATCGGTACGGTAACCGAAAAAAGAACTCAGTGCCCGCAGGTTTTTGTTGCTTACCGGTTGTATGGCTGGAATGGCGGCCAGCATTTTTTCTTTTCCCTTGGCAAGTTTAAACACCTCGTCGAACGATTTTGACTGTACGTACATTTGTCCGGCTATCTGATCAAGCTTTTGGGTGGTATTGATAATAATATCGGAGTTTTTATATCCGGCCAATTTGGCATAACGATCGGCCGCCGCCAATGCCGGCTTTACGCATGGAGGCGGGGATAGGCTCGGCTTCAAAAATGACGCGGTAAATATTATCGTCCCTGTCCTGCAAATCGTCCAATACTTTTTGCATACGCCCCATACGGTCGTTCAGGATTTCAAATTGCAGTTTGTATTGTTCAATTTCCCGCAATTGCATTTTTTCCTTTGGCGAATTGAAGAAGTTATAAGCAAAAAACAACACCACTGCCGAAATACCATACCCGATGCTAATACCCCTAAAAGCTTAACCAAACGCTCCCTCAGGGTTATCCTTACCTTTTCAATTTTTAGCGAATGAATATTAAAATGGTAC
>Ga0268356_10026_pt1 | contig 14665 bp, 17 predicted proteins | sample BioMet10_FD_194415 | JGI IMG/M metagenome (GOLD analysis project Ga0268356, IMG submission 194415) | Sewage microbial communities from Oakland, California, United States - Biofuel 10 (PacBio Assembly) | ecosystem: Engineered > Wastewater > Sewage > Unclassified | place: USA: California | collected...
TGTCCCCAGGAATGCCGTATCGTCGTTGCTCGTGAACGGGTCGACCGCGCTGATCCGGGCCTGCGCATTATACGCCGTTGCACCGCCGGTGTTCTGGTACTCGACCACGATCACCGATTTCGCTCCGGCAGGAATCGTAGTCTTGACTGCGGTTGCATTGTATGCTACCTTGCTCCCGACCGGGACCCCAATGGTCTCGGTCTTTGAGTCCACGATATCGCCTTCGCTGTTCTTGTAGTTCACGTACACATCGAGCGGATAGGTCTTGGCCTGCGCATCGCTCGATACGGCTACCCCGGAACCGGCAGTCTGCCGTTGCACCCATCGGGAAATCCCCGACATACATGCTGCCCTCGGAGGGCGTTATCGGGCTCGCATCGTCTCTGCGCAATCCGGACCGCGGCATTTGTCCCGTTCTCGTACCCGGTGTTTTTCACCGTGAACGTAACATAGCCCTCGTTTGCCGCATTGAGATCCTGCGCCGAAATGTTCGTGACCTCAATCTGGACGACCGGCTTGATCCGGATCGGCAGCGTGACCGTCTGGTTGACGGACTTATACATATACTGCAGCGTCTCCGTGCCGGTCTGCTCGACCTGGTACATATATGTGTAATTCAGTACCAGCGGCAGGTCATACGTGCCCGATGCAGCGTCCTGGCTTACCTTGATGTGGTAGGTCCCCGATGCCGTGCTGCTCGCGGCAAGGTCGCCCAATACCTGCGGGTCGGCCTTGACTACGATCGGCGCATCACCGGCACTTAACGTTGCCGTGAGCTGCTTTGCCGTGTTCGACTGGTCCGTACGGTCGATGATGCCGGACTGAACAATCTTGTACTGGTTCAGGCCGGTGTTGTCGACCGCGATGACAAGGTTCACGTCATCCCCGGGCGAGACTCGTTCGTACCCGTGATGTGTGCATTCAGTTCCGGGCTCCCGGCCATGTACTTCGTGCCGGCGAGCGTCGGGGATACGGCAAGAACGGCTAGAACGATCGATACAGGCAGAGAAGCCTGATTCTGGGAAAGAGTGGCCCTGTCCGCTGCATGCAGCCGGGGATTTTTTTGGATAAACCAGTCCGTGTATCATTTCCATGCAGAACCTCAGATAATCGATTGACGATAGGTACAGGTTGAAATTTCGCCCATATATTACGTTCGCCACCAGAAAAACCCCTGTTTACGCCGTAAAAATTTTTATTCCCCCGTTCACTCCAGGGTGCGCCGGTAGGTCACAATGCCGAGGATGATCATCGCCGACGAGAAGAGCAGCAGGGCGATGAAGGTCTGGCCCGATCACACTGATCCCCTGGTCCCGCAGGAGGATGCTCCGCAGGGCGTGCACTCCGTAATATTCGGGGTTGATCACGGTGATCCAGCGCAGCCAGTCGGGCATCCCTATCACCGGGTAAAATGCCCCCGAGGTCAGAAACAGGATCATGTTAAAAAAAGCGATCAGCGACATGTATTCCTGCTGCGTGGTAAAGCGCGAGGCAAGGGAGACGACAAAGCTCGTCACCCCGATACAGGAGATCAGGATCACGACAAGGACGAGGATGAATGCCTGGAGGCTCTGGACGGCGATCCCGGTGACCAGCAAATCTATCCAGAAGATCACAAACCCGGCGATAAACGCCCTCACCGTCCCGCTCGTGATGATCCCAAGGATTATGCTCGACCGTTTTACCGGTGTCACCAGGTAGCCTTCATGGATCCCGTTCTCCCGGTCCCGGATAAGCGCCATGCCCCCGCCCATCATCGTTGCGGAAAATATCGCCATCATGATCACGCTCACCCCGAAGAACTGGATGTACTTGATGTTGCCGTAGATCTTGTCTACCAGCACGGTGTTGTGGGCACCAATTGAGAGGAGCACCTGGTTTAAGCCCGCCTCCACCAGCGGAGGCGTGATAGAGTCGGCACTGTCTACATAGAGGCGGATAGTATTGTCGTTTGTCACCTCCGAAGGAAAGACAATTACCGCCGCGAGCTTTCCGTTCGCAAGATCCTGTTTTGCGGCGATCTCGTCTGCATAAACCGTGACGTCGAGAAGTTTCTCCGCATCGGTCTGGCTGATATGGTTGAGCCGGTACGTGGCGCTCGTGAAAAGCTGCGTGTCATTATAGGGAGGGGTTTCCTGCACCACACCCACCGGGATATGGGTGATAGTTCCCCCCATAGCATTCCCGAAGATCACGAGATACATGATGGGCAAAAAGAGCGTCATGATGATCATCGCCGGGGTGCTCAAAAACTTCTTGAAGTCCCGTTTGAAGATGGCAAACGCGCTGCGCAGTATCATGACGGATGTCCTCCGTTCCCGTGGTTCCCGCTGTCGATCCCCTTTCCCGTCAGGTAGATGAAGATATCTTCAAGGGACGGCGTCCTGATGGAGATCGAGAGGATGGGAAGGTCGTATTTTTCAAAGACGGCAAGGATGGCCGGGAGCGCCCGGCTGCCGTTTGTCGCCGAGATCGTGACGCTGTGCTCGACCACCGTGACCGCATTGACCTGTCCGATCGTTTTAAGTTCTTCCTCGATCCCGGGCAGGATGCTGTCGATACCAATCTCGATGAGGTCGCCGGCCGGGATCATCCTGCGCAGGTTTTCGAGGGTGTCGAGCGCGATGAGGCTCCCGTGATCGACAAAGGCGATCCGTTCGCAGAGCTTCTCCGCCTCGTCCATGTAGTGCGTGGTGAGGATGATCGTGGTGTGGCCTGCGTTGAGCGCGAGGATCTGCTGCCAGACCTCCCGCCGTGCCTCGGGGTCGAGGCCTATCGTCGGCTCGTCTAAAAAGAGGATGAGCGGGCGGTGGATGAACGCCCGGACGATCTCCAGTTTCCGCTTCATCCCCCCGGAGAACGTCCGCACCGGCATGTGGGCCCGGTCTTCTAGGCCTGCCATTTTTAAGAGTTCCCAGATCCGGGCGTCGAGGATACTGTCCGGGACATTCTCCAGTTTCCCGTAGAATTCGAGATTGTCGTAAGCGGAAAGCTCGATGTCGCTCGTGTAGTTCTGGGGGCAGACGCCGATTAACGTCCGGATCGTCTCCGGGTCTTTTGTGATGTCGTAGTTGTTGACAAAGGCCTGGCCGGCGGTGGGGGAGAGGAGCGTGGTCAGGATACGGATGAGCGTGCTCTTCCCGGCGCCGTTTGAGCCCAGAAGCCCGAAGATCTCCCCTTTCATCACCTCAAAGGAGATGTCGTTTACCGCAACAACGGTCTTGGTCTTGTCCTTAAAGACCTTGGAGATGTGGTCGATCCGGATGATCGGCGTGCCGTCGGCAACCCCAGGAATCCCCGGGACGGCTGCGGTGTCCCCCGCCGGGTGGCGGTGTATCTCTGAGAAACAGGTGCAGGACATTCACCTCTGGCTGATTTTTATCAGGATCCGGTATGCCTCCTCGAGTGCCGTGCCCAGGTGTTCGAGCTCCGCGTCGGTGAGGCCCTCAAAGCTCTCCATGAGGTCTTTTTTGTATTTCGATACGGACTCTTTGAGGAATTTTTTCCCTTTGGCGGTGATCGTGAGATTGGTGACCCTGCGGTCTGCCGGGTCTGCCTGCCGTTCCACGAGCCCGTCGGCGATCATGATATCGGCAAGCCGGGTCATGTAGGGACGGGAGATGTACAGCCTGCTCCCGATCTCCAACATGGGCAGCGCCTTGTACTTCATGAGAAGCCCGAGGGTATGGTACTCCGCGATGAGCACGCCGTTTGCGGCATGCCGGGTCTTCATCGCGTTCCGGTAGTAGAGGGGAACGAGGGCTATCAGCGCGTCTGCCGCACGTCCCCGAATGTCTTCGGACATCTGTGTGGTCTCCTTATCAGGAGGTACTGAATTGATAGTTAATTAAGTGAACTATTCACTTTGTGAACTATCTGCGCGAAAAGCACGGGGAAGAATCAGTGTCAGACACCTGTGCAAAACGCGGATATTCGTAGATCCTACGAGAGTTCACCGGTCACAAAGAGGGACGCGATAAGCACGACCCCGAACGCGGCGATCACAAGGCCGGCGAGCCGGTTGATGGTGTGCAGCCGCTCCTGTGTCAGGTAACTGCGCATGGAGCCGATCGACCCGCACAAAATAACCCACCAGGCCATCTCGCCGGCAAAGACCCCGATAACAAAGAGGGCCGGGTTGATCCACGTGGCCCCGCTGATCACGGCGCCAAAGCCGGGGATGATGATCGCAAAGAAGAGGATGGTGAGCGGGTTTGCGAGCGTTAAGGCAAGCATCGTTGAATAGTCCGAGAGGAGGCTTCCCCCGTCTGCCTGCACTTTCATCTCGGGCGGCGGGGCAAAGAAGATTTTGAGACCGACCGCGATGAGGGCAAGGCCCCCGAAGAGCCGGAAGAACCACTGCCGGGCAAGGAGGAAGTCCGAGATAAGAGCAAGGCCAAAAGCCGTTACCCGCGGCATAAAAGGCGTCGGCGGTGGCGATCCCGAGGCCCGCTATGATGCCGTGGAGCCTCCCGTGGGCTATCGAGCGCTGGATGCACATGAACGCAATGGGGCCGACCGGCGCCGCAAGGGCGATGCCGATTATAATGCCATGAATTAACAGGTCGGTCTCCACGTCTGGTGCACCCTATAATCGTTTGCAGGTATTCCCGCACCGGTTAGGGCGGTGCCGGCCGGAGGGATCCGGCCTGCCCTTACCCGCCCCTTGCGGTCTTTTCGCATCTCTATTAGTACGTGCGCCTTCATCAATATGGCACCTGCACTATAGGGACGGGCCGGAAAAGAATGGGTTATGGGGATGCCGCTGTTTCCCCCTATTCAAGGAGGAAGCGCCAGGCAAGCCCGACGATAAAGATTACAGAACAGGCAAGGACGAGGAGGATGTTTTTTGCCTTGTTGCGGACGGTCATGTCGCTCCAGAGCGGCTTTTGCCAGCCGGCCAGGTACCCGATGACAAGCCCGGTCGCAGCCCCTGCCATCAGGCCGATGGTAACGACCATCCCGATCGACAGAATATCGGTATCCATAAAACCAGTGTCTCCATCGTTGTTTGCTTTTTTTAGGATATAAAAGACGCCGGGAATACCTGCTATGACCCGGAGCATGGGTTTAATGGTGATTTAAGAGAAATATACTTCCCATACCAGCCCGGGAATCGCCCGGGCAAGGAGAATGCGTTTATGATCTCGCTGCGGTTCTACCGCATCTACGATATCGGTCGTGAGATCGACATCGACTGGCTGGAGAAGTCTCTGGCCCAGAATTATTTTACGGCCCGTACCAGTTTTGTGAGGGTCAAACCCAAATCCATCATGATCGAGTCGTCCCCGCTCCTGATCCGGATGCTGCCGATCACGGTGGAACGCGACGGGCGCTCATTTGAGTTCTCGGCAGTTGCCCGTGTGTACGACATCGGCGTTATCAGCCTCTGTTTCGTCCACGAAAACCAGGAGGCGGACTACAAAGAACTCGAAGATATTGCGCTCCGGTTTGCCGGGCAGGAAGGGCTCTCCGACTTCTTCATCCAGTACCTCAATACGCTCGGGGAGATCATCAAGCCCCACATCAAGAACTTCGCCGTGGACCCGGCTTTCTTTGAGGATTACACGATCTACGTGACCGACCGCCGGGACGACACAATCGACCCGGTGCCGCTCTTAATCGGCGACCGGTCGCCGGTCTCCCCCCAGATCCGGGACGAGATCCTGAAAAATTCGATGTCGTACACGACTAACGAGGTTGCGATCATCTCCTGGGACTCGGCCCTGCTCTGCAGCCCCGAGAGCCCGACGGACTTAATCGACCTCATCGAGTTTGCGAACGTGCAGGTGCTCGAACTGCGGTACTACGACCGCGAGCTCACCCGGGAGATGGCCCGGATGTACGACGATATCGAGCACGCGGACCGGCTCTCCTGGTATTCAAAGAGCCGCCGGTATCACGAGATCATGCGCCACCAGATGAAGATCTCGGCCGAGATCTCGGAGACGATAGAAAAGGTCGACAATTTGATCAAGGTGACCGAGGACATCTACTACGCCCGGGTCTACGCGGCGGCGCTCAAGATCTTAAGGAGCGGCCAGTGGAGCGAGAGCGTGAGCCGGAAGATCGACGTGATCCGGGAGAACTACTCGATGCTTTCGGACGAGGTCAGGATCCAGCACTCGAACTTCCTCGAATGGGTAGTGATCCTGCTCATCGCCTTTGAGATCGTCGTGATGATCGTGGAACAGGCCCTGGTACACTAGGGCCCTTTTTTTAGTATTTTTACCGGGGACCGTCTGCGTCCCAAAATGCCCCCGTTTACAGGGTGGATTTGAGGGATGCGAGGAGGTCCTGGTACTTTCCGCCGGCCTCGAACTGGTCAGCGGCAAGCGTCCTTGTTGAGACGACAACGGAAAGCCGGGGGTCGAGCTTCTGCGCCTTTGCATAGTCTGCCATTGCGCTCCGGTAGGAGTCGAGAGAGTCGAGGAATCCCGCGGGCAGCGGGGACGAGGAGCCGGCCTGCCGAGCCGCATATTCCGTTATGGCAAGGGCGAGGTACGCGTCGCCTTCCCGGAGCCAGGTCTTTGCATTGTCCGGCTGGACCGCGAGTGCTGCTTCGTATGAGGAGATCGCCGCCTCATAGTCTCCCCGGTGGGTGCTGAAGTCCCCGATCCGGACAAGGACTGCCGGGTTATCGGGCTCCGTTACCAGAAGCCCCCGGTAGATCTGCTCTGCCTCGTCGATCTTTCCGGTCCGGAGGAGTGCCTCGGCCTTTTTCTGCAGGAGGGCGGGATCGTCAGGGCTTGCGGCAAGGGCACTGTCGTAGAAGGAGAGGGCCATCCCGGACTGGTTTACGAGCATGAAGGTGTCGCCGGCCGCGGTCTCGCCGTCCCGCAGAACGATTGCCGGAGTCAGGCCCGGGGCACATACGGTAATGAGAATGGCGGCTGCGATGACAACTGCGGCGATACCAAGGAGGATCCATTTGTTCTGCATGGCCGGGGTGTGCAGGTCCGCGTTTGAGGGAAACGCACGGCCTCTGTACCAGTCATCTCCCCCGCCCATGATAAACCCGCTCTTTTTTGTGCGGATATTTCGGGAACGAGACGTATGACCGGTCACTGCCGGGTAACAATCATAAGAAAAACAGTGTGAAAATGATAGAAAGGCTTACTTGATCTTTTTCTCAAGTTTTTTGAGCTTCTTCTTTGCACTGTCGCTGCCGGCTGCTGCCTGCTTTGCGAGTTCTGCTGCCTTTTCCTTCTTTACCTGGTTGAGTTTTGTCATCTGTTTCTTGCTGGTTGGCATGTAAGTTACCTCAATATGCCTTGACAGGTTCTATTTACCATTTGTCCATCTTAATGATATCCCTGAATTCCCCCTGATTTTTTAAAAAAGGAGGGGCCGGGACGGCGGTTCCGGTCCGGATAAGTTGTTTTGCAGGTTTTCTATAGGTTTCCCTTTTAGCGGTTCAGGGCTCCTCACGGGGATACGTGCCCAAACCTATATCAGCGGTATACGGCGGATGATCCTCTATGGAATTACCGGATGCCCTTAGTGCACGGGAACAAAACTCGTGCTCTTCATCCTTGCGCTCTCCTCCTTTATGGCGTCGCTTGATTCGACGATTGTGAACATCTCGCTTCCCACGATCGCAGAATCGTTTAAAGTCTCCATGTCCGAGGTCTCCTGGGTGGCCATGAGCTACCTGCTCGTTTTGAGCGGCCTTCTTTTGGTTTTCGGGAAGCTCGGCGACATGAAGGGGTTCAGGAAGATTTTCATTGCCGGGTTTGCCGTCTTTACCGTAGGCTCGCTTCTTTGCGGTCTCTCGGGGAGCATCGATGCCCTGATCGGCTCGCGGTTCGTCCAGGGGATCGGCGCCGCAGCCCTCGAAGCGATCGGCCCGGCCATGATCGCGATCTACCTCCCAAAGGAGATCCGGGGAAAAGCTCTTGGGATCCTTGCAACGGTCATCTCGGTGGGAATCGCCGCAGGGCCGATCATCGGCGGCCTCTTAACCCAGTACGTGAGCTGGCACTGGATCTTCTTCATCAACGTCCCGATCGGGATCTGCGCCGTATTTTTAGGGATGAAGTTTCATCCCGAAAGACCGGCTCCCGGTAAAGAACGGGGCGTTTGATTCCCCCGGGGGGATTATTTTCTTCTTTGCGCTCGCCACGCTCCTCTGGCCCATCGATGAGGGACTCTCGCTTGGCTGGACCTCTCCTGCAATTATTGGCAGCTTCTGCGTGTCGGCGATCCTCTGGGTGCTTTTCGTGCTCCGCGAAACCCACTGCACCGACCCGCTCTGCGACTTCGACCTGTTCAGGAACAGGAATTTCCTTGCGGGAAGCCTTGCGGCCGCGGCCCTGATGCTTGCGTTTTCCGGCGATGCAGTACCTCCTCCCGTTCTTCTTTGAGGGGGTCATGGGCTACCAGACCTATGTTGCCGGCCTGCTGCTTGCCATCCCGTCCGTTGCACTCATGATCCTCGGACCCATATCCGGAACCCTCTCGGACAAAATCGGTTCCCGGGTGCTTGCCACGGGGGCGGCCGCGTTTGCCTCGGTGACGTTTTTTTTCATCAGTTACTTCACGGAGAACACGAGCATCCTCTACATCGCCGTGACGCTGCTCTGCGTAGGGATTGCGCTTGGGATCTTTTTCCCGCCCAACATGAACCAGATCCTCGGCCAGAGCAAGAAAGACGAGGAGGGCGTTGGTTCGAGCATCATGACCACGATGAAGAACGTTGGGGAGACCGTGGGGATTGCGCTGATGGGCACGATTCGCCCTCTTTACGGTGGTCACAAACGAGAACTTCAACCCCAATACCCCGGTGGCGCAGATCCCGATGGAGATCATCGTCGAGGGCTTTGCGGTCGCGTTTGTGGCCGCGGCCGCGATTGCGTTAATTGCGGCGGTGCTTTCAGCGGTTGCAAAGGATGCACCCCGGTAACGTGCTTTGTCGGGAGTACTTCCAGGGATTTCTTCTTTTTATCCCCGTCTCCGTAGTCCTCCTCCTTCCTGCTGATGCACGTTCCGGCGATCCTTTGTACCCTGTCGCAGGCTTCCCCGGACACGAAAAACTGGTGCGGACCAAACCGCTGAATGCCCCCTTCGGCCCTGGTGAAAAACGGTTTTTTTTAGAATAAAGAATATGGTGGAAAAAATAAGAGAAATGAAAATAGGATGAGGCTTACTTTTGCCTGACTTCTTGGCATCTGTCTTCGCTGCTGCGGGAGCAGTCTTTGATGCGGGGGCAACTGCCTTCTTTTCCTTGTGTGACGTAGTTATCACTTCCTTTCTCAGTTATTTTCGTTGATTTGTGGTTTTTTGCCACGTACTCATGTCTTTTGGGATGGGAGATATATTTTATCCCCCCTTATGTCGGCTTTTGCAGAGGATGTCACGGTTTGACGCTTTTTGCGTACGGTACACCTGCGACGTTTTTTTCATGCATGTTAGGGGGGTTTTGGGTGCAAACCCGGAGCAGGGCTGTCCTGTCGGGGGTATCATAAAAGATCCGGGACGGGGGGATAATCCCCCTTGCCCGGTTTCATGCTTTTTTCTCTTCCGATGCCTCCATGTGGTCGAGGACCCGGTCCCACATGACGAGGAGACCGGGCACGATCACGTAGGCGAGGAGGCCGGTGCCGAGGAATGCGAGGGTGATAAGGACCGAGGTGTCCATCATCCTCACCCTCAGGCAAGGGCCTGCAACCCCGTCCGCCCAGGTCTCGATCACAGAGAGGATGCCGTCGTCCTCGTACGAGGAGACCGATACCTGCTCGCGGCCGAAGGTGACGAGATAGATCTCGTTGTTTGCCGCGTGGCACTTGAGGGTCGCGGAGAACGTGTCGGTGTCCGAGTCATGGGCCGGGATGCCCCCGTGGGCCGTGACATTGGCGGAATTTGCGAGGACTGCCGCAATGCCTGCCTTGTAGCCGGCGACCGTGCCGTAGTTCTCCGAACCGCTGCCGATCTTCTTTGCGTCATTGTCCTGGTACACGAACCGGGCCGTGTAGCTCTCGCGTGACTTCTCTACGGGCGGGTGGTTGGCGCCCGAGTTCATATACGATACACATCCGAACGGGTTGTTCGTGATGACGGACTGGACGAGGTTGTTGAACGTGTCCACGTCCTCGAACGGTGCCGCAAGCTTGCGGACCGCACACTTTACTGCACTCTTTGGTGCGAAGTCTGCCATTTTTCTTTCACTCCTTTTTTCTTTTGTCTCGGGGCGCCCTTTGACATACAAGTATAGGATGTGTAAGGATATAGTCCTGAAAAGGAAAACAAATCCGGGGCAGGATAGTGGCAGGATAGCATTTTCGAGGCGTTAGCGTTGCGCCGGCAGATGTCGGGACGCGAAATAGAGAGATAATTCTTCCGACCCCCAAGATTTATTGGTATGTGGGTCGATTTTCAGGGGTATGCATCCGCATCGCACTTCGGTATCGGGCTTGCCGGCTTCCGGATCCCGGCAGGATCGGAGCGGGAACAAGAACGGTGCAGAACCCTGCTACAGGATCTCTGAGGGGCTCGTAACGAACCAAAAGAAGGGACTTCCCTCTACGGCAGGGTGCGATCCGGATCTCCCGTCGTTTATCCGGGATGACCGGGAAAGTTCGCGCCAATCATAACCCCGGAAAAAATCAGTTTAAAAAAAAGGGAAGAATTACCTTCCCAGCTCTTTTGCAAGATCCCAGTCATAAGCTATACCTCCGGTGTCTACGCGGTAGAACCTCCAGCCGGCAACGGGAGAGTTTACCCATATCATGGTTCGGTAGGGGGTAATGGTTACGAGGGCGCGGGCCTTGTCTACTTTCTCCGGGAAGAGTTCCAGGAGCGTATGGGCATCGGGCACCTGTTTCTGGGAGTAGATGACGGCGATCATCAATGACACAGCCCCTTTTTTTGTTGCAGTGATGGCATCGGAAAAGTCCGGGTTGTCGAGGAGCCGGAAGGTTGCATATTGGTGTTCGTTGAGGAGTCGTATGGCTTCGTAGAGGAGCGGCGAGCGGTGCATTCCTCTCTTTCTTCGGGCTTTTGTTGCCCCACTCCTGCTTTCGGGGTCGGGGATGAGTGTTGTGTTACCTGCTGCGGGTGGTTCGCAGGGGCTGATCCGGTTGCTGTGCGTGGTATCGGATGTGACCGCGCCTGAGGTAATCACATCCTGTGGTATGGTTTCTGTTGTCGTGGGTAATCCCTCTGTCTGATGATACGGCCCGTGACCCCGGGCCCGGGAAACTGGAATTTTTTTTGGCACTCAAATCGCCGTACAGGGGACCGGACGATACCGTTCCGTGTACGAAAAAGCCGGAGCCGGCCCGGGAAGGATGAATATCCCGGTGTGCAAAAACAGGATCAAACGAGAACCGTTACGGCACACACTGCCAGAGGAGAGGGATCAATGGCACCCGGACCGGCGGTCATCGACGTATAGCAGAAAAGACGGGCGAAACGTTCCCGGCCGGGGCGCCCGTGAATACGACCCCGGCTCCGGCGATTCGGGCAAAGCGGTTTCTTTCTCGTTCACATCGATACCCATGAGTCCGCAGGCGAGGGCCATGAGGATAATGCAGGCATTTGCGAGGCGGCGGGCCGCCATTTTTGCGTACCCGTACTTCGCAATGTTCCTCGTAACCTTAAAGCAGAACGTCAGGGGCATTGTGACTGTTTTTATAAAAGACGTGCCGGGTTAAATGCTTCCTGTAAGGTGCGGGAATTTTGGAAGTTATCGGGGGGAGTGGGGACTGGAAATTATATCACTGGTCTCATGAGGGGCCAGAGAAAGAAAACGCAGAACCCTTTTGTTGACGCCAACACGATGGTCTGAAACGGTATTGTCGGATATCTAACACGATTCACGGGGGAAGATACGCTTTACGTATGCACTGCATATCCTCACAACTTTTATAAGAATGTAGACTAATGGATTTACGTTATACTCGCTATCGTCCTGTCTAAAAGACTTGGGACGGTAGTCTCTTTTCCGTGGTTCTAAAATTAGGCCCGAAAAAAATCGTGTGGTAGTTTTTATCGAATAACAAGTGCGTGTCCAAGCTGCTGATGTTATTCTGTTTAACAACGCTTATCCCGGTTAAACACACACTACCAAGTAAGCGAAAAGGATCCTCCATGGCCCGGCAAAGTACCAGGAAACAGAAGCCCTCAAACGGTTGCAAATATCGGCTTTGAAGCAACGCTCTGGGCGGCGGCAGACAAGCTTCGCAACAACATGGATGCAGCGGAATACAAGCACGTAGTCCTCGGACTCATCTTCCTGAAATATATCTCGGATGCTTTTGAGGAACGGCGGGTTTCGCTCGAAACAGAACTGGGCAATCCCAAAAGCGAATGGTACGTGGCCGAACCTCAGGCACGGTACCAAACGCTGGAAGACCGCGATGAATACCAGGCAGCAAACGTCTTCTGGGTACCGAAAGTTGCCCGCTGGTCAACCCTACAGGCAAACGCAAAACAGCCTTCAATCGGGAAGCAGATCGATGAGGCGATGGTGGCAATTGAGAGGGACAATCCTTCGCTCAAAGGCGTTCTCCCAAAAGACTATGCCCGCCCGGCGCTCGACAAGACCCGGCTTGGCGAGCTGATCGATCTCATCGGGACGATAGGACTTGGCGACAGGGAAAACCGTTCGAAAGACATCCTCGGGCGCGTGTACGAGTATTTCCTCTCGCAGTTTGCAAGCGCGGAAGGGAAGAAGGGCGGGCAGTTCTATACGCCGCGTTGCGTGGTCCGGGTGCTCGTCGAGATGATCGAGCCATTCAAAGGCAGGGTTGTACGATCCGTGCTGCGGTTCGGGCGGGATGTTTGTCCAGAGCGAGAAGTTTGTCGAGGCCCGGGGCGGACGGATCGATGATATTGCGATCTACGGGCAGGAGTCCAACCCGACAACCTGGAAACTGGCAAAGATGAACCTTGCCATCCGGGGTATCGAGAGCAACCTCGGCCCCGAGCACGCGGACAGCTTCCATCACGACCTGCACCCGGACTTAAAAGCAGATTTTGTCCTTGCAAACCCGCCGTTCAATTCAAGCGACTGGGGCGGCGAACGCTTAAAGGAGGATGCCCGCTGGAAGTATGGCATCCCGCCGGCCGGTAACGCGAACTTTGCATGGGTCCAGCACTTCATTTTCCACCTTGCCCCGACCGGCATCGCGGGCTTTGTACTCGCAAACGGCTCCATGTCATCCAACCAGTCCGGTGAAGGCGAGATCCGCAAAACCTCATCGAGGCCGATCTGGTGGACTGCATGATTGCCATGCCGGGACAGCTCTTCTACTCCACCCAGATCCCGGTCTGCCTCTGGTTTGTGACCCGGGACAAGAAGAACCACAAGTTCCGGGACCGGCGCGGCCAGACGCTCTTCATCGATGCCCGGAAGATGGGGACACTCATCGACCGGGTGCACCGCGATCTCACCGATGAGGATATCGCGAAGATTGCTTCTACGTATCACGCATGGCGGGGCGAGAAGGACGCCGGGGAATATGCCGATGTGCCCGGGTTCTGCAAGAGTGCTTCCACTGAGGAGATCCGGAAGAACGGGTTTGTGCTGACACCCGGGCGGTATGTGGGCGCCGAGGATGTCGTTGACGATGGCGAGCCGTTTGAAGAGAAGATGGGGAGGCTCACGGCGAAGCTGGGGGAGCAGTTCGCTGAGTCGGAGAGGCTGGAATCTGAAATTCGAAAAAATCTCAAAAATCTTGACTGTTCCATTTAGGAATTATCAAGAGTATCATGTTTATATAAAATAAGCATGTATTTTTACTTGTTTTAAGGACCGTAATCCCATACAAGGCCGTTTTTTGATGTGCGGTCTCCATACGATAAGATCATCATGAGGTGAACGATCATGGCACAAACAATGCAGGAAACGAGATTGGAAAGGGCGCAACGTGAATACAATGCCATCATTACCCCGGAAATCTTGGAAGAGGCGGAAAGATTCACAAAAACATGAGTCATGTTCCGCCGGAAGAGATGTTCAAGCCCTTCACGATGTAAATGCCCAAAAAAACCCCCATTGGGACAATTCATTTTCCCTTTTTCTCCGATAGATAACAGATTGGGACAATCTTCCATCTGTGCATATCTCTACGAATATCTTGAGGCAATAGGTGCGAAAACCTGTGTCCGCGAACCCGATTATATCGATAAGGACTACCTGATCGATTATTCGAAATTCTATTCACGATCATTTGAAAAATTTGACAAGATCACAGATCGGTACCATTTTTTCTCGATGGTATTTAGTCCGGTCAAATTTAAACGGGCGCTGGAAAATGGAGATGAAGAATTTTTCAAAAAACTAAGGAAACCTATCTTGGTTTTGTAGTCCTAAAGCCGGTCAGGGATATTGTCAAGCATCGGCTTATCGGTAAGACTGCGGTGGCCACGTACAAAAAGGAGATTGGATCCGATACCCGTTGTTTTCTGACCAATGTGCACAAGGCCTCGCTCTATGGGATACCCCTTCAGGTTAAGACACTCCCGTTCCAGCAAAGGATAATGCCGTAGGAGTTTGTGCCACGGTCACCTGCTGGAGCGCACAGTTCCCCTTGATGAATCTGTTTGGTACGCCTGTGCTCTCTCCAGTTGAAGTGACCGAGCGTGCCGTGGCATGTCCAACCATCGATGCCCGGAATTTTCCCTCGGATGATGGGCTGACACTCTCCCAGCTCAAATATTA
>Ga0268356_10801_pt1 | contig 14557 bp, 19 predicted proteins | sample BioMet10_FD_194415 | JGI IMG/M metagenome (GOLD analysis project Ga0268356, IMG submission 194415) | Sewage microbial communities from Oakland, California, United States - Biofuel 10 (PacBio Assembly) | ecosystem: Engineered > Wastewater > Sewage > Unclassified | place: USA: California | collected...
TAACCCAAGAACAAAGATATGAAATTTCTTGCATATCTTCACAGTGGAAAAAACAAAAGCGAGATAGCCTCTCTGGTAAGGGTTCATAAAAGTACCATTAGCCGTGAAATTGCCCGTAATTCTTACGGTCCTGGCATCAGTACATGCCCCGTGCCGCCTCAAAAGAAAGCTGACTTAAGAAAGAAATGTCGCCATCGGAAAGTAGTCTTTACCCAAGACATGAAGGATCTTTGCAAAGCATCTGCTAATAGAATTTAATTATAGTCCGGAACAAATCTCTGGCCGATGCAAATTACAATTAATTCCCATGGTTTCTCATGAAAGGCTTTATCAGTGGATTGGAAAGATAAACGTCAGAAAGGAGATCTTTATAATATCTACGTCGGAAAGGTCGAAAAAATAAAAAACGTGGTTCCGAATACAACAATAGAGGTATTTGCAAAATCGCAAAAGTATGATCAAAGACCTTCCATCGTTGAGGAACGTAAACGCTTTGGTGATCTTGAAATAGACTCTATTATTGGTAAGAATAGGAAGAGTGCATTAATGACTATTAACGACAGGACTAACCGGACGCTTATGGATACGTAAACTTAAAGGGGCGTGATCCCAAAACTATGGCAGATACAACTATTAATGTTAACATCATTTAAAGGGAAATCTTCACTATAACCTCAGAATAATGGATTGAGTTTGCTTTTCATAAAAAATAGAGACAAAATTGAGAATTAATTTCTATTTTGCCAGGACCCTATCATTCTTGGGAGAGAGGAGCAAATGAAAATATAAATGGATTAGTAAGGCAATACTTTCCTAAGGGGACAGATTTTAGTGAAGTGACTGAACACAAGTAGAAACTGTCGAAGATTTAATTAATTCAAGACCAAGAAAAAGGTTGGAATATTATACTCCAATAGAATTTATTAATACACTTAAAAACATAGGAGAGAGTTGCGTTTATAACTTGAATTCTGCTTATATACGGGGTGAAATAAAAAGCCCGCGGCTTATAATCAATCAATTAGCTTAAAAAGTAAAACGGATTGTCAGAAAACTTCCTTTATAGTTTCTCTAAAAAATAGGAAGAACGAGTTAAAAAGTGTTTCATGACTGATTTTAAACACTATATAGGGGGATAAAAAGAACCAAATTTCAAGCATTTTTATATAATATTACAATAAAAACCAATAGAATGCTCTCGCAAATTAAAAAAAGCTATTTATACAGTTAACCAATCAGAAGTATTCACTTCATATACAACCATTTATGACAATAAATTAATTATGTAAAACATTAGAACTAGAATTAAAAATAGATTACATGTAAAAAGACCTAGCAATACTATAACAAATTCTATATTTTATCAGCTTTTCGTACTTAGAAAAAAGGGCTATCCTACTTTTTGAACAGCCGGCTTTTTATTTATACAATTTAAGAGAATAATAATTATCCTAAGAATTCGGATTTCAGCATGCTATATACCTCTATATCAGTAAAAATATTATCAACCAATAATTCTCCGGAACGCTCAATTCCTTCAAACTGATTTGCAAAAAGTACTGTTTTCCTATTTCCCATAATTGAAATCATTATTTTCAAATATACTAACAAACATCATTTAATAAACAATTAATTTTTATGAATTAATTGTAAGCCTTCGGTTAAGTACGTATAATCACAAATAAGTCCCAATTTGCATCAAGTTTGTTCAACTTGGAAGAACTTGATGCAAGTTGGGACTATTTTATTCGAGTTGGTTTCAATTTGAAGAATCAGTCCTGTTTTTCCAGTTCCTTGGTAATAGCTCCTTGATATCCATCTTTGATTCTTTGTATACAGGTAATTTTCTTAAGATATCAGTCATCCATTCTCTTGGATCAACTCCGACAGCCTTACAGGAACTTATTAAGGAATAAATTATTGCTGCACGTACTGCTGAGTCGTCATTGCCACAGAAAAGATAGTTTTTTCCTGCCGATGGCTAAAGGCCTTATTGCATTTTCGATAAGGTTGTTATCTATATTGATCCTTCCTTCATTGACATAACGGGCAAGACGTGGCAGGAGTGTATAATTATATTGTATAGCTTTTCCCATTCTGCTGCCTGGAAGTACTTTCAACCATGTATCGCCAAGCCATTTTTCAAACTCACAGATAATTGGATATGCTTCAGCCTTACGTTTGTCTTTCCTCTGATCTGCTGTTAGTTTCATATCATCGGCTACACTCTCGATATGATACAGCTTATTGATATATACAAGGCCTTGTGCAGCTTTCTGATTATCCTCATCAAGGGCTTCTACAAATTTACGCCGTGCATGAGCCCAGCATCCATAGAGAGTTATACCTTCAATCTTTTCGAAGTCATCATATACATTATAGCCATCAACTTGTACATTTCCATGATAACCAAGCAGAAGTCTGTGTGCTGTAACCTTGCTTCTTGAACCGAAGTCATAGCTGAAGCATACCGATCCGTGCAATGCGTCTCTCACGCACCACATATAGCCCTTTACCGTACGATGTTTTTCATTGTCTATAACAGGAATCGTACTCTCATCAACCTGGATATATTCACTTGAGAGTATCTCTGACTTTAAAATGTCATACAGTGGCTTTATCCTTTCGCATGTAGCACTGAACCAACCATTCATGGTAGAGTCATTGAAAACAATGCCACTTTCACGGTACTTTTGGATGACCCTGTAGAAAGGAAGGTGATACATGAACTTGTCAAGTATGATATCTGTAAGGACAGATGCGCCTGCAATGCACTTGTCAACAGGAGCTAACGGCATAGGAGCGATTTCAAAGGCTTTCCTTTCGGGACTTTTTATCTGTATATCAGATTTGAGTACATACTTATGGCGTATTATTCTTCTGATGTATACCATTGCTGGTATTCTTTCAAGAGAATCGCTTATTTCAGGAGTAAGTTCACTGTATTCATCTGCGTTTATTCCTTGCGGATATATATGCTCTTCCCTGACTGGCAGTTTGGATGTATCAAGAGGTTTTCTGGAAGGTTTCTCCTTTGTTCGACCTATAATCTTGTCTATGTTCTTCTGTTCTGCAGAGACTTCAGCTTCAAGCCTTGCCTTCTGATCGTCACTCATCTGCTCGGGAAACAAATTCAGTTGAAGCTCATCAGGATTAAGCGGAAGGTGTTTTTCGCTCATACTGCCAAAAACTTTCTTACGGAGCCACGCAAGCTGGCTTTCAAGGCTGCTTACCAAGTTCTTCAGACGTTCATTTTCTTGCTGTAGGGCTATTACTTCCGCTTCTGTCATTATCGTGTTCTATTATGGAACAAATATAATGATAATCAGCTAATTAAACAAGTGTTTGTAAATATAATTACTACTATAACTGCATGTTTCTCAGATGCATGAGACGATTCTGACGACTATCTGCCTTTTCCATAATTCCTTCAACCAAGAGCACGAGATCACGCCATTGCATGACATATGATGAAGAGGTTGCAGAAGACAGGTCAGGAAGTGCAAAGGTTCCTCTTTCAAGCATCTTACTGTATATTACCATACCTCCCGGTTCCCAATGAAGGAGTTTGATGCGGTTACGATGCTTGTTTATAAAAATGAAAACATCACCATTATGGGGATTTGCACCCATGATATTGGTCACAAGTCCGCTTAATGTATGGAAACTCTTTCTCATGTCCGTCGGTTCGCTGAACAACAGATAACGGTTACTGTCACCGAGGCTAAACATGATTTGTGGCTGATAAGATGATACTTTCGAGTTGAGAGTTGTTAAGCTCGCCATGTATTCTCATGATGGTGCCGTTTGCAGATTGTAATTCAATATTTATATTACTACATACTTTTTCATCTTGGGCTCTTTTCACATGAGAACATTTTCTGGTAAGATCAGGACAAGGTATGAAATTACCTTTATTCCCTATTTCTAATAACTCATTATTATTGTTTTTTGCATACTTGCTTTTTGCCTCATAAAACGCCATGGTGTTATTCCTAATTCTCTCAAACGGTCCTTAAAGCTTACATTATTATCTTTGCAATAAAGGACTATGGAAGCTATTTCTTCTTTTGTCATCATAATGCTTTGTTTTTAGGCAAAAATAAAAAGAAAGAAATTTGGATAAAAGATGCATTTCACCGAAGGCTTACTGTTAGACGACTTAAATGATTCTTTCAACATTGATTCTAGTCGTGAATATTTCATTGGAAATATAGTAACATCGAGTACGGATAAAGTAACAGATAGAAATGCATTAATAGACGGACAACAAAGGATAACAACCCTTTGGCTGATGGGTTTTGCGTTGAAAAAGCACTATGAAAATTGGAGCTATTTTTTACTTCAAGGCTCGACACTCAGGTTAGACTTCGTTGCTCGAGAAGAAGACCGAGCATTCTTAGAAAAACTTACAAAAATCAATATTGATAATTTTCTAGAAAATGAGGTGTTAGATAAAGGTGTTAACCGAATGATGGTAAATACTATCAATTCTGTAAATTCATATTTCAAGAATATTGAAAAGAAAGAAATATTTGCGCAGTACATATATGAAAAACTAAGATTGTAGAGTTGACATTACCAAACACGACTGATTTAAATAAGTATTTTGAAATAATGAATAACAGGGGAATTCAATTGGAAAAACATGAAATTCTTAAAGCCCGGTTAATCGACAAATATTTGATAAAGATAAAGATATTGAAGAAAAAAAGAAAAAGAAATATGCCATAATTTGGGATGCCTGCTCGCAAATGAATAGGGATATTGAGAGAAGTTTTGAAAAACAAGATAATAACATCAATATAAGAGAAGAAATTAGAGCACTGATAAAAAGTAATTTCAATAATCTGGACAATTTGTTGATAAAATATCTTCTGGCATAATAATGAGGATAAAACATTTGAAGATCTATTAAATGGGCTTGATATAAATAAAAACAAAGAAAAGAACCAGATACAGTTAAAGAGTACAATGATACATTTACATCAGTTGTAAACTTTCCGAGTTTCTTATTACACCGTATATAAAATCCAAAAGGAAGCAGCAATATTAAAATAAGCTTAAAAGATAAAGATCTACTCAAAACTATTAAATTTGAAAGAACTGCAAATGAAATTGAGAATAGTAACGAAGCCATTTCATTTATAAATAAACTATTCAAATTAAGAATTTTATTTGATCAGTACATTATTCGAAGTTACAAAACCGGAATCAATAATTTATGGGAAACTCGAATCTTACCAATAGATGAATATGAAAGTGAGAGAAAAAAGCATTTGAAAATGCAACTCAATATTGTCATTATTAAATGTTAGTACATCTACTGAGCATTGGTTGACACCAGTATTAAAATACTTGGAAGAGACTTTAGAAATAAATGACAGTTCTTATACTTGTTGGTTGGAAAATCCGGATAATTGCTTTGCTTATACCAGAACAACAGAGAAAAAAGAAATGATGCAAACGTCCAATAATATTTTAGCAGATATTCATAATATAGAACTAAAAGACTCAATAAATATAGATGTCAAAAAACTTAGCTACGGAGAAATCTCTGATAATTATTGGTTTTACAAATTAGACTATTGTCTTTGGAAAAAATGGACTAATGGAAATGATAGACCTTGGAAAACTGAAATAAAAACATTTCAGTTCCGTAGTAACAGATCAATTGAACATGTTTATCCTCAACATCCTGAAAATGGAGAGAATTGGGAACCTGAGATATTAAACAGTTTTGGAAATCTAGCCTTAATAAGTATTAGTTCAAACTCTGGTTATAATAATCAATTACCTGTAAACAAAAAACTTGAATTTCAAAAAAGAATTAATAATTGGGGAATTGAAAGCCTTAAACTTACTGATGTATACAAGCGAGATGAGTGGAACAGAGAAGAATGCAAAAAACATCAGAATGAAATGATAAAAGTTTTAGAAGAGTATCATAAAAACATAAAAGTCCAATGTACTTTCAACAAACAGAAAGTAGAATGATTCGTTATTGGAACGAGTCTTATCATTGGCCACGGTTTCCAAAATTAAACGACGATATCAGTAAAAAACTTATACAAAATAAAAAAGAAATAGCAAATTATCAAAACAAAAACATGACTACCAAAGAAGAAACATTTTATAAAAAATGGGAAGAACGGAGAAAGAAGAAGTGGCTGTATATATTTCTCCACGGAACGGTTTATTGGGGACTTGTTATGGCTATTTTATTGTTCTTGTGGGATAGTAACTTTAAGATCGAGAATATGCACATATCCAATTTAATACTCAAAATTATTATTTTTGGTATTTGTGGAATTCCAATTGGCATATTAAACTTTAATCAACTCGATAAGAAGTATCTGAATAGAGACATTGCTTACATTTTAGATGGAATAAAAACATTAAAGGCCGGTAAGGTTTGGAAACATGATAATCTAATTATTAACAACATAAGTAATGAAACTTTAGTTGTAAGAAACAAGCTGTTTTGGTTCAACAAATCAGAGGATATTAACGAGAAAGCAAATGAGTGTTTTGATGCTGTATTGAATGATTATCAACAGATTGACAAAGAGCCTAAATTCCATGAATTCTCTAAGAATTATAATGTCAGAATCCAGGTATTTGAGGTATTAGACAACGAAAATCCATTAATTGACAAAGCTATTTAAGGATACTACACATAGAAAACGAAAAAGGATGAAAACTAAAAATAAGCATCCTATAGGTTAAATGCCCCTTTATTATAGAATAAACCGCATATTAGTTTTCACCTCGTTAACGTTTTCTATACTCGTCAGCATTTCGAGTAGTTTAAAAGCAACATCAAGACTTGTTGCCGGTCCGGTTGAAGTAATAATATTATTGTCAACCACTAACTGCTCATCTTGTACCTTTACACAAAAATCTGCTAATTGCTTTCGTCTTACACCATTATTTAAATCCCATGTGGTAGCATTTCGCTGATTTAGTACACCCGATTTAGCAATTGGTAGTGCTGCCACACAAATTGAAGCGATTATTTTACCTCTCCTATTAAATTCTCTTATCAAATTAAGAAAACGTTCATCATAAGCATCTTCGTAGAAACCAGCCTCCCCAGCTCCTCCCGGAATTGCTAAAGCATCATAATCTTCAATATTAATCTCGCTAAATGGAAGCTCCGGTTTTACAACTAAGTTCCAATAACACTTCACTTCTGAGCGTAAACCAGTAGTAATTAAATCCACAGGTTCAAAGCCGGCTTCCCTACTCCAACCAAAAACATCAGTAAACACACTCGCTTCATAAGCTTCAAAACCTTGAGCAAGGAATAAAAGTACTTTTTTTGCCATGTTTTCTATTTTATCTAATCATTGAGAATCTGTCACTGCAAAGGTATTTTGTTTTTTGATAAGTTTGTTCTTTGCATAAGTCTTTTTATAACTATAATTCTATACCATTTCCAATGCATGATTATATGAAACATAACCAGAAAAGATATCAGAATGATTGAAGTCTTATGAATCATAGTAAAACCGTAATACCTTATGCTATAAACCAGTTTATTCATGTCAAAAATATATAACAAACAGTTTACACAGTGCGCTATTCATAAGCAATATTCACAAAATTCCTGAACATACGCAAGGAATTTGCAGGAGAATTAGTAAATGAACCTTTTAATTCAAATCGTAAATACAGCACCTATATCTCAATATCAAATTCTGAATAAGTTTTTTTGCTAAACTTGTTTTTATATTCATTCAAGTGCTTTCTATTTTTTAAATATTTTATTGCATTTTTAAGAAAATAAAATACCTTTGTAGAATTAATTGTAAATTACTTTTTAACTATAAAATAATAGTAGCAAATAAAACTGCCTAAAAAGGGAATAAGAAATGAAAATCCGATTAAATAACAAATATATAAACTTTGCCATAAAATCAATGGTATCTTTTGGTTTGTTATTTTTAGGCGGTAGTATATATATTCTCTTTCGTCCAAAGTCACTCCAAATGTTCAATTGGATTGATAATTTAGGACTAACTAATTTAGTGAATAGATTAAGAGAAGATGTAAGCGAATTATCTTTAGGACATATTACTCTATACAGTTTACCCGATGGTCTTTGGCTTGCTTCATATATAATTATGGTTAACGCAATAGTTCCTAAAGAGCATAAGAGCAATTTGTTGTTTTGGAGTTTTTTACTACCTGCGATTGCAATTGTATTTGAAATTTTACAAATTCCGGGGATTATATGTGGCGTTTTTGATATTTATGATTTGATTTGCTACTTAATACCGCTAATAATAAACGTAATATACTTGAAATATGAAAAAGTTATTTAGTTTTAAAAAGGAATCTTTCATTATGACTCTTATCCTCCTTTTTTACGGCTTAATTGCTGGAGGTTCTGTTGACTTTCTATTTGATAGCAGATTTTGGATTATAATAGGAGTAATAATAGCTCTATTTGTTATAATTGCCATTATATCAATTATTATTAGTGAAAAAAATAAAAAGGCAAGATTAGAACTAAAGCAGGAATTAGAGGAAGATTCAAATGACTTTGATATGACTGATAAAGTCGGTGATGATAGATGCACTCTGTATTTTGATAAATCTAAAGAATCTGTTTTAATTGCTTCTATTACAACTGACGGAATTAATAAATACACTGTCGATCATTTTAATAAAGTAATGCCATATATGGAAGTGGTTCTGCTTGCGCTATTGATAAAAATAGAAGAAAAGCACTATTGGTGAAAGATAATGCAAGTACAGTAAGTAATTTCAAAGTTATAGATTACGAAAATAATGACTTTAACAAAGAATTTATAAAGGCTAATAATATAACTCCAATCTTAAAAAAATATCAATTGTTCTGCACTTCTGGCGTACCAGCTAATACAGTTTCTCCGTTATTTGTTTTAGTTGAAGAATCTTACGGATATATATCTGTATTTAAGGATATGGCTATTAAAGAATCTTTTAATTATATTTCAAAGGATTATATCGCATCTAAAACAGGTAATTCCAGTAGTGTTACAATGAAAGACTTTGTTTCGTATGTTTTTATTTTAGATAGTTTCTTTAAGGTCTTAACTATTGTATCTCCTTTAAGCAATCATATTATATTAAATTACAAAGACATTATCAATGTAACATATGAAGAAGATGGTGCTACTCTGTATTCTAAATCTGCCGGAAGAACTGTAGGCGGTACACTTGTAGGCGGTGCACTTTTAGGTGGAGCAGGTGCTATTGTTGGTGGACTTTCTGGTAATGTTTCTCAAAATAAGGTGGTGAAATCTATGAGAATTAAAATATTAGTACGTAACACCACTATTCCAACAATAACTTTAGATATTAATTTAAAGGTGAAGAGTTTAAAACTAAAGATAAACTTAGTAAAAAACATACGAGACTCGTTTAAGAACAGCAAATGAAATTAAAGATTTGCTATCAGTAATTATTGAAGAAGGTAACACTCAAGCATATCAAGTACAAGCTCAGAAAGTGGTAGAAACTCTACAAAAGGAAGCTCCTAAATCAAACCTAAGCGTAGCTGATGAATTAACAAAGTGGTAAAGTTAAAGGAGATTGGTATTCTACAGAAGAAGAATTCAAATCTCAAAAAGCTAAACTATTGAATTAGTAGAATAGTTAATAAGTCTTACTATTCTCATTCACCGAAAGCTTTTAAAAATAGTCCGCCGGAATACCACAAAACTCCGGTTTACTTTTTCAAAAGTTATTCGGGATATTTGTGAATCCTTGTACAAAAGAATGCATTCTTCTGTACAAAACAATTAATTCTTTTGTACAGAAGATATAATTGTTTTGTACAAAAGTGCAGAAACATCCCGCCTGAGATATAAAAAGCTATTCGGGAGTTTGAGCAAGCTCCCGTCACATCTTTCCGAAGAGCCGAAGTGGCATTTGATAAACTGCAAAACCACTACATAAATTTAAATTTTGCAAAATTGATCTAGCGATCTAGCAGTAGAAGCTCAAGCTGTTGTGTATAAATGTTATACAGGTGCTAGATCAAAACAATTTGATCTAGCAGTGATCTAGCAATCTAGCACCCAGTTTATCTATCTCATAAATATAAGAGACTGTTTTGCATTAGTTTAGCTAATATGCAGCTAAACTTACAGGAGTAATACCTAAATAAGAAGCAAGACACTCCAAAGGCATCCTTTGCAACAAGTCTAAATTAATCTTACAACTATCATTTTTATCAAATGTAAAGAGAGATAACAGAGCATTTGACTAATTTAGCTGACAATTTGAATAAATCAATAAAAAAAAAGAATATGTTTAGAGAAATGCGCCGAAAAAAGCAACTATTATCCGCAGAAGAAAGCATCTCAATTCTTAATAGAATGACATCTGGCGTGCTTGCAATAACGGGGGATAATGATTATCCTTATGCAGTACCGCTCAGTTACGTTTACTATGACGATAAAATATATTTTCATAGCGCCACATCGGGTCATAAAATAGATGCAATCAACAAAAACAGCAAAGCATCATTTTGCGTTATAGAACAGGATAACATTATTCCTGAAGAATATACAACTTATTTCAGAAGTGTTATTGTATTTGGCAAAGTTCGCTTTTAGAAGATAATGATGAAAGCGAAAGCTATTGAGAAATTGGCAGAGAAGTATTCACCAGCTCTGGAAGAAGGACGCTTAAAGGAAATTGAAAAAGGTTTTAATCATATGCATATGATTGAATTATCTATCGAACACATGACTGGGAAAGAGGCTATTGAATTAGTTAGGGCAAAGAAATTATAGCATACATTTGCCACTTATTAGAATTAAAAGGAAGAAATTAGGTGGCAGATAGCAGCCGCTAGTAGCAGATACAATGTATAATACTTTTATCTGTCTACTCAAAATCAACACATTGGTTTTAATGCGCATTTAAGTTAACTGATATAGTAGCAGGTGGTACGATAAATGCATCTATTTTTTACAGCGTTAAAATATTTGTGGGTTTAATCATCTATATTTGCAAAAAGAAAGATATTAGTAATAAGTTTTTTCAAAGTAAAAACCATTGTAGCTTTTGCTTTCTATACATTTTTCCACGTAATTTGCATAAAATGCAGGTTGCATTCAAACTTCAACCTTTATGCATTCAGCATAATCCACTAAAAATAAACAAAATAGAGTGTACAATTAATAATAATCAAATCAATATGCAAAACAATTCAATAATATCTTTATGCGGAGACATTTGTTCTGAATGTCCAAGATATATTGCAACAAAAGCAAATAACCTTGAGAAATTAACCGAGCTAGCCAATCTATGGTTCAGATTAGGATTTCGTACAAAAGTAGTTTGTGCTGACGAAATGAAATGCAATGGATGCTCAAAATGTAAACCATGCAGTTATAATATCAATTCCTGTGAGCATATTCAAGATTTGGAAAATTGTGGAGAATGTAAATTATATCCTTGCGAGAAGATTAATCTTGTATTGAAAAAACTGATAAAATAAATGAGATTTGTCTAGCCAAGTGCTCTGAAAATGAATATGATCAACTGCGAAAAGCGTTTCTATTAAAAAGAGAAGTTTTAGATGAGATTAACCGCAAATTCATAACTAAATGAACTAATATAAAAAGTCCTGAAATAGCAATATTCCAGGACTTTTCTTTCTATGATAAAATACAATTACTACACCATCAGTGTTAGTGAATAGAAGCTCTTATTATATCAAATCAGTCAACTTATTCACATCCATTATTTTGTCGATATTTTGCCGGACTTTTTCCTCATCCCAATCCCACCATTTGAGCCTCAGCAACTTATCTATATGTTCATCGGTAAAGCGCTTACGAATCAACTTCGCCGGAGTTCCTCCTACAATGGAGTAAGGAGGAACATCTTTGGTAACCACAGCACGTGAAGCGATAATTGCTCCATCTCCAATAGTAACACCAGCCATGATAACGGCTTCGAAACCAATCCATACATCATTTCCAATTACGATATCGCCTTTATTGTCCCAGGCATTGGCTACCGGTGTTTGCAAATTCCACTCCTCAGCCATTACGGGAAAAGGATAAGTAGACAGCGAACCAAGCGTATGGTTGGCACCATTAAATAAAAATTTGGCACCACAGGCAATGGAACAATATTTTCCAATAATCAGTCTGTCGTTATTAGCATACGGATAATGATACAAAACACATTTATGTTCAAAGTCCAATGGATTGTCAAAATCGTGATAGAAAGAATAATCGCCCACCTCTATAAATGGGCTTTTTACGCAACTTTTCAGATAAACCATAGTCTTATCGTCTTTGCGTGGATATAATAATTTATTGTTTGGCATAATTTTCTAATTTTAAAGGATTAATAAATCTGCAAAAATTATTATCCCTGCAGTGACTGCAAAGAGAATAATATCCGATTATTTTATATTTTGGAGCATTTGCATAAACGTATCCATGTGCAATTGCATATACGACTGTATTACAGCAAAAACTGGAACGAACAGAAGTATTCCAATCAGCAAACCTTTGCCTATGGATTCAAATTTAGAATTCTTCAGAAGCATAAATAAAATCCACAGCACATTAAGTGTAATAATGATATGGGTAATCTGAGCAAACATGTTGGCTTCATTCCAAGGCATAACAAACAAGCCCATTGTTCCATAAAAATATTGAGGCAACAAAGCTACAGCCAGAAATAAATCCTTTTTAGTAACTTTAAAACAGATGAAGCATACCAAATAAATAATAATGGAAAGCGAGCATGCATTGAAAGCTAACCATTCAAAGAAACCTAGTTTTACTATTGACAGAAAAAAGTAAGCACTGTTCAACAAGGCTAAAAGCATAACTCCGGCTAACAAATAGCCGATTATTTGATTTTTATTATTAAAATTCATAATTGATATTTTGTGTAATTTATGTAATAGGAATTAGCCACTGATACAATATATCAATGAGTTTTATTCCGTTTATTAAGACAATAAGAAACCTGTTCAGAAAAGCATCCTAAACTACCAAAACATTAACCTGTGGTTTACTGAGGTTAACTATGCTGCAATTACCAATTTAAGTACTGCTTTCATTTGTTTGGTTCTAAATTACACAATAAGCTAAGATATGATTGCTGCTTTAGCAGCTTATTAAAGCAATTGTTATCTTTATTGCTTTAATTTTATAGTTTGCAAAAGTAATAAAAAATCAAATTAGATTAATCCAAAATAAGATATTTTTATCTGACTTTTTTATTTATTATTGTTTAAAAAGCGTTCGATAAGAATTTATATATCCACTATTTTTTCAAAAGTCCTCTATTCAATTGCATCGGTTATACTTCCATAACGGTGATATTCAAATGCAACGCTCTGTTCTTTCAGATAATGAAGCAGCTCTACTCTTCCTTCCACCAGTGGTTTAGCAGTAGCAATATATTTACCAAGACGAGCAGCCTGTTTGTAAAGTTCGTACGAGAGCCGACTACTGCAGGTGCGAATCCGTTCGTATTTTTCCATATCATTCAAGAACTCATCGTCCGACTGAATCTTTAATGATACACTCTTTATTGATTCCTTTATGAAGGATTTCCAGTTTCGGGTCTTCCTTGGTGATGCTCAATGTAACAGGCGTTCTGGCTATATTGGCAGCAGCCAGAGCCATAAGCACATCGCACAATTCATCTTCCGGATAAATGCGTAAAGCCATATTTCTTAGCGGCAGATATCTGAAAATATTTTGTTCGCCGATCAGCTTGTTACAGTCGCGCTCCTGAGAAAAGACATTTTCCATGTTCAATTGATAGCTTTCAACGGCTTTGTTGAAACGAGCTTTATCATCAGAATGAAGAATTGCAGTCAAGTGTGAGATGCTTTAGAAGTTGCTCCTTCCAACGGCTTTTCAGTAATATTGATGAAGCACGAAACATAGTTGGGTCCTCCGGCTTTGATACCGCCTCCAAAGGCCGACCGTTTCATTCCCCCGAAAGGTTGTCGGTTAACGATAGCACCGGTAATGCCTCGGTTGATATAGAGATTTCCGGCTTCAATGCTATTCTTCCAAAGGAGCTGTTCGCTTTCGTCCAGACTTTGCAATCCGGAAGTCAATCCGTATTCAGAACTGTTGACCAGCTTGATTCCATCTTTCAAATCATCAATGCAAACCACAGCCAGCAGCGGGGGCAAATAGTTCGGTTTTGAATGTATAGCTTCCCGGTTTTTACACCCCATTTCACGCAAGGTTTCAGAATGAACTTCTTCTCATCCGCAAATTCGGGTTTTACCAACCACCATTCGCCTTCTTCCAAATGGTCGATAGCATGCAGCAGTTTTTCATTCTGATTGGTAATCATCGGACCAACCACATTGCCGCCGTTCCATATTCCTCCTGTATGCAGACTGGTTACAGCATCTATAAGTTTTGTTTTTAAACTCCGGATCGTGATACAACTCTTTTTCAAGAAGCAGCAACGAACAGGCCGAACATTTTTGTCCAGCATTACTGAATGCCGAGGTGATAATGTTCTGAATAGCATGGTCTCGATCTCCGCTAGCAGTAAG
>Ga0268356_10305_pt1 | contig 14502 bp, 10 predicted proteins | sample BioMet10_FD_194415 | JGI IMG/M metagenome (GOLD analysis project Ga0268356, IMG submission 194415) | Sewage microbial communities from Oakland, California, United States - Biofuel 10 (PacBio Assembly) | ecosystem: Engineered > Wastewater > Sewage > Unclassified | place: USA: California | collected...
GCGCTTTCCCGTTCCGACTTTGATAACAAAAGGGCGCTTTCGGCCAAGTTTATCTATCATCCGGTTATATTCCACAATCAAACCACCTATTTCATCTTCATGATGCCATTCTATTTTTTCGCCCGGTTTACCAAGTTTTAGATTACTTATTTTATTTTTAATTAATTGCAATGGGCGTGTAATATGATTCCCGATTATCAAAGCTACCAAAACAGCTAATGCAATCAAAAGAATATAAATATTAGTAAAAGCAATCAAAAACGTAGAGATTTCCTGTTTAAGTTCACCCTGCTTTGCAAAATACGGAAGGTTTAAATACGCAATTAATTTATTCTGGTTATTCCGAAAGGGCAAATAGGCTGATAAAAATTTATAATTTCCTATTTTTTCATCCTGTATGAGTAATGTTTTATTACTGAAATTTAGTTGATTAAAAGCAACAGAATTCATCTTTTTTGAAATCAAGCCATCATCAAAAATCTGTGGCCGGGAAGAAGCAATCAGGTTTCCATTCAAATCATAAAGATTTATATCTGTAAAAAACACAAACGACCATTTGTTGAGCAATCCGTTTAGATAACCGCTCATATCAAATGTAAGAACCTTTTCTGAGGCTAAATTATGTTCCATTTCCACCAAAACTGAATGCCCCTTTTCACTCAGATTTTCAATATTTTTTGTTTTATTTAACTTTATCAGGTATAGTAAAGAGAATATCCCGATAAAATAAACGAAACAACAATTATTGATATGACATACAACTGAATGCGTGATTTGAAATTCAGGGGTACAAATTGAAAATGCCGGGGAAAATGAATAATCCCCCAAAAAAGCATGGCGCATAAACCGAAGAAAATGAACAAATAAGAAAATGGTGCGACTTTTACTAATAAATCCGGATTTTTTTTACTGATAATCAAGCTGTATCCGTTACCGACTTTATAGTATAAATGATTAAATCCATTACGGTCAAAATAAACAAAATCGGAATTGAATTTTCCATACGTATCCAAATAAATGCTGTAATAATATTTCCCAACATTTTTAGCCAACTCTCCATTCACATAAAAGCCATAAGAATAACCTGAGTAATCAGAAGGAAATTCTATTGATTTATCTACAAGCAGTTCAGGGTATCCTACACCACGCGGTACAAATTTTGAATTGATTTCAATGAAAATATTTACCGTATTCCTTTGATTTTTAAAATTTGTACTGAACGGCAAAATAGCCAAATAGTTAATTTCCTCGGAACCATCATTCAAATAAAATAACCTTTTGGAAAGTGTTGTTTCTCCAATATCTTTTACTATACCTCCAAAATACGAATCGCAATTAATAATAAAATTATTCGGATTGATAGAAAGATCCTTTTTTTCGTCGCAAATGGTGATTTTAAAATTATACTTCGACCAGTATCCCTCAAAATATTTATGTAAAATATAATCAGAGGTCTTTAATTCCATCTTTTCATCAAAAGGAGCTTTGGGCAAGTATTCATTTAGAAGAGTATCCGATAATATTCTGGTTTCAATTTCCTTAAACATGAACTCTGCCACTTTATCACGTTGAGTGGAAATTTTCATGGCTACAATCTTCCGTGATTCTTTTTCTTTAAGACTATTGTATTGATATAACGAATACGTTGTTAAAAAAGCAAACATCAATAACTGAAAAACAAGATTATAAAAATTAAAATAATTCTTGCGTTTCTTGGTCAAAAACCAATTTATATTCAAATAAATCAGAAGAAACATCAAATAAAATAGGTCTCTTTCGATAAATCTGCCAAGTAAAAAATAAAATATCCCAGCAGTTATTATAGAAATAAAAAGGTGAAAATGGAATTTTTTTATTAAATCGATCAATAAATTACTGATGTTTGCAACAATCAGAATAAAAGAAAAAATAAGAAGAACAATAATGATATAAATAGTGATACTTGGGAAATTTAGCCAAAAAATATTGTTTAAATCCAATATAATCGTTGAATTCAATACAAGGCTACTGAACAGGTATATTAATCCATAAAATAAGCCAATGATAAAAGTAAAAAGGATTACAGATAGTAAATATCGTGAAATTAGTCTTTTTAATTTGATCTTTATTTCAAAATACTTATAAAAGAAATAGGAAATAAATAAGATTACAATTACGTCGAGCAATAAATCGCCAAGGGATGGTAAAAAAGCAGAAGAAGCATAATAAAGCGGCGAGAACAGTCTGGATTGGAAAATCAGTTGAGGAATTTGTAAATAGTAATAATGAACCGGAGCAAGGATAGATCCAAAATAAACGTCGAAATAAATACGAATTGATTGGGAAAAATTGAATGAAAGCATTCATATAGGCATCTGATAAAAGAAATAAAAAATATAAACCCTAATAAATAAACCAGAAATATCAAATAAACAGAAGAATCGTCAAGCTGTTGGTTTCCCTTAAACTCAAGGGAAAATAAATAATTTCCTTTGCAATTATAAATGTTGTAACCCTTATGTGCGGTATTAATTTTTGTATCCGGTAATGCGTTAAACGATTTTTGAAAATTATTTACCAGATATTTATTTTGATTTTTATAATCGTTTTTTGATCAGGATTAAGCCGGCAAAAATTTTATTAGCCGTAGTAATTTTCGGACAACATACCAACCATTACCAAAATTCAGGAAATTTTTATTAAATAGTTTTTGATCAAAATCAACAGGTATTTGTGGAGTATTATCGGACCAAAATGTTATTTTATTGTTCTGATAAATGATTATTACCAATCCTTCTTTAGCAAACAGATTTTTAAACCTGAGATCATCAAAAAAATTATACGCAGGATTTTTTAATGATAGTTTTGATACTTCTCTTAATAATTTATCCGTGCGAATTTCTTTAGCATGAAGTACATTTTCAAAATCACTTGTTATGTCACTAATTCCACTTTCCTGTCTTAGCGTATTTGTAAAAAAAATTCCTGCTAAAAAAAATACAATTGAAAGTACAAAAAACAGCCATGTTTTATTTCTAAAATCTCTGTTTAATCTCATTTTTCACCATTTTTAAGGTAAATAGTTGTAAAACAAAATTATAATTTTGACCTAAAATAACGCCCTTACACGAACGAATTTTGAATTTTAGGGGTACAATACCATAAGAAGCCCTGAACGTAAATAACGGCTTAATTTCGCTTTTCTGCAAATTTAAGCACAAAAATAAGACTGGAATAATTATTATCTTTTCGAGCATGCAAATTTGATTGTATTCCTTTCCCAAAAGCCTTAAAATAATTCATTTTTCCATTTTTATATTTTTCGCTCAGCAAACTCACATAAAAAGCATCAAATTTCATGGGAAATGATTTTTGCAAAACAAAACCATGTTTTTCAAATAATCGTTTTATAGTTACGGGCGAAAAATGATATAAATGACGCGGCACATCATAAGCAGCCCAAAACCTTCCATAGTAATTTGCATCAAAAGAATCACTGTTTGGAACAGCAATTAGTAATACTCCATCATTTTTTAAAAGCCTTACAATTTCATCAATCCTTTCGGGTAAAGCAGCTACATGCTCCAGTACATGCCACATGGTGATAACATCAAAAGAATTGTTTTTATATTGTATAATTTCTTCTTCAGGACGAATATCCAAACCATAATTTTTTCTTGCAAATTCTCTCGCATTTTTGTTGGGTTCAATCCCGTGGGAAGACCATCCATGATTTTGAAATTCGTTTAAAAATTCACCGGTAGCACATCCAATATCCAAGATATTTTCCCCCGAAGAAACCAGTTTGTTAACAAGAGTAAATTTTTTTCTTAATGTAAATTGTCGGATTGTCTGATATAATATATTTGTCAATCCTGTCTTACTGTTTGAGTGAGAAATATATTGTGGAGATTCGTAATATCTACCCAATTCTTTTGATACTGGCCGGGGATTTAAAAAACGAAATCCACAATTGGGGCAGGTTACAATTGTAAACTTCTCCTTTGTTAAAAAATAATCCTCTGTTTGAAGATATATTTTAAAATCTTTTGTTCCACAAATTAAGCATTCTTTTATTTCTTCCATAATTTCATGCGTTATTAATTTTTTAATTTATTGTTCATATAGCTTGTATCCATAAAATATCATTCTCGGTTGGTATGAGCATAGCTCTTATGGATATTTCATTGTTTCACGTGAAACCACAACTATCTGCCTAAATAAACTATTAATACTGAAATGTCTGCAGGAGAAACTCCGCTGATTCTTGAAGCCTGTCCAAGCGTTCTTGGTTTTATTTTCGAAAGTTTTTCCCTTGCCTCAAACGAAAGGGATTGTAAATTATGATAATTAAAATCTTCTTTTAGTTCAACATTTTCTAAGCGTGTTAACTTTTTAGCTATATCATTTTCTTTAGAAATATAACCTTCATACTTTACCAGGATTTCTGTTTCTTCTATTTCTTCTTCTAAATTATCACCCAATGTATTTACAAATTCTCTCAAAGAATCAATTGTATTTATAAGCTGATGAAGGGAAATTTGAGGACGTAAAAGTAAGTTTATGATTTTTGATTTTTGATCTATTCCCGGAGTTCCTTTTTCCTCCAACATCTGATTTACCAAACCGGGTTCGATGCTTACGTTTTTTATAAAATTGATTACCCTTTCTATATTCTTATTTTTTTCTTCTACCCTATCATTTCTTCCTTTCGATGCAAGCCCTATTTTATATCCTAATGGTGTCAGGCGCAAATCGGCATTGTCCTGTCGTAATAAAATTCTATATTCTGCCCTTGATGTAAACATCCTATAAGGCTCATCTACTCCTTTTGTAACCAAATCATCAATCAATACTCCAATATAAGCTTCTGACCGCCTGAGAACAAATTCCTCTTTTTCTTTAATTTTATTATTCGCATTAATTCCTGCGATTAAACCTTGGGCAGCAGCTTCTTCGTAACCCGTAGTCCCATTAATCTGACCAGCAAAATATAAATTTTTAATTAATTTGTTTCCAACGTTGCATATAATTGAATCGGCGGGAAATAATCATATTCTATAGCATATCCAGGTCGAAATATCTTCACATTTTCGAAACCGATTACAGCTTTTAATGCTCCATATTGGATTTCTTCAGGTAAAGAAGAAGAAAAACCGTTTAAATAATATTCTATGGTATCAAAACCCTCTGGTTCTACAAAAAGCTGATGGCGTGTTTTATCAGAAAATCTTTCAATTTTATCTTCTATGGAAGGGCAATATCGAGGTCCAACTCCTTTTATTCTTCCAGTAAACAAAGGAGATTGATTGAACCCTGTTTTTAAAATATCATGAACATTATTGTTAGTATAAGCCAAAAAACAACTTTTTTGATTTTTGATTATGGACGTAGAAGAGTAAGAAAATTTTTGAGGGATCTCGTCTCCTTTTTGCTCTTCTAATTTTGAAAAATCTATTGTTCTTCCATCCACACGAACAGGTGTACCTGTTTTCATTCGTCTGGCTTCAAAACCTAAATTAATTAAAGATTCTGTAATTCCCTTTGAGGCACTTTCCCCCATCCTTCCACCGCTAAAACTTTTTGTCCCGATATGTATTAATCCGTTTAAAAAAGTTCCATTAGTTAAAATGACTGCTTCGGATTTTATTTCGATTCCCAATGCCGTTTTAACGCCAGAAACATGATCATTTTTTGTTAAAATTTCAATTACACTATCTTGCCAAAAATCAACATTGGAGTAGCCTCCAACATTCTCCTCCATTCGTGTGTAAACAGCCAGCGATCATTTTGCGAACGGGGGCTCCACATGGCAGGGCCCTTTGAACGATTTAGCATTCTAAATTGAATCATTGTACGGTCAGATACTATCCCAGAATAGCCTCCCAAAGCATCAATTTCTTTTATTATTTGCCCTTTGGCCACACCTCCCATCGCAGGATTACATGACATTTGAGCAAAATTGGTCATATTCATCGTTATCAACAAAACCGACGAACCCATATTTGCGGCAGCGGCGGCGGCCTCACATCCAGCATGACCCGCACCAACAACAATTATATCATAATCCCTTAACAAACTCATAATTTTAGTGGTTTTTTAATGTTTCACGTGAAACATCAAGTAAAAATCTTCCTTTGCTGTCATAACAACCTTATCTTCTGGAGATTTATCATTATACCCAATTAAATGTAAAACTCCATGAACAATTACCCTTTTTAATTCATCATCAAATGTTTTTTTAAATAACATCGCATTTTCTTTAACTCTTTCTATGCTAATGAATACATCACCCGAAATTATATTATCCGTTGAATAATCAAACGTAATAATATCAGTTAATGTATCATGCTTTAAATAATCAACATTCAGATTATGCAAGTATTCATCATTGCAAAAAATATAATTAATCGTTTCAATCTCTTTTTTTTCATTCTTAACAACATATTTTATCCATTTTTTTATCACTGACTGATTTTTCAGATCAAAATCTATAACCTCAGAAAAATAATTTATTGCTTTCATTTTTTATTAATTTTATTTTTTATTGGTCAAATAGCCTGTATCCATAAAATATCATTTTCGGTTTGTTTGGATATCGTCCTTAGGAATATTTCATCTTAAAATTTATCGATCAAAAGTGAATGAAATAGCTGTCGGTCTTTTGTTTATAAAATGTTTTTAATCTCAGCTGATTATACTTTAGAAGTTCTTTTTGGGTAAGTTGTTCCTTTTTATAATCTAATAATCTCGAATTATTATTGTTTAGAGTATTTTTTGCTTCAGTAGATTCTCTTTTCGGTTCTTTTTCTTTCTGTTGTTCGGCTTTCTCCGATTCTAAAAGTCGTGTTAAAATTTGTTGTTGTCGTTTTAATGTTTCATTAGTTATGGCTTTATTTACAATATCTGTTTCGGTCTGTTCCATATCACTAACTATTTTCTTCAAATTTCCATCGACTCCTGCGCCTTGTTTGTTTAATTCTTCCCCATACTTTTGATATTGTTGTCTTATCGCTTGTTGTTCTGCAGCCATTCTTGCAAGTTGCTCACTCATGGATTGTTGACTCTTGCCATCACCTTTACCTTTACCATTTTTTAATTGTTCCATTTGTTTATTCAACTGCTCTTGCAACTGTCTCATCGTTTTCATTGACTGACTCCCAGAACCAGGTTTTGAACAAGAAGATTTTCCTTTTCCTGGCATTTGCATATTCTGCTGGTTTTCCATTTGTTTCAAAATTTCAGAAAGCAGCAATGAAAGATTATTAACCGATGTCATTATATACTGCTGCTTACTTTTGGCAATATTTATGTTTCTTGATTCAAGTGATTCCAGGGATTGATTAAATGAAGAATTAATTCTTGTCGTTTCTTTTAAAACAAAGGGTTGAATCATCATTTGACGTTTGCTCAATGAAAAAAGAGAATCATTAACAACAGTAAAATCATCTTTTAAATCTTTTTGTTGTTGAATTATTTTAAGATATTTTGGATTATTACTTGATATATTGTTTGTAATTTTTATCAGATTTTCCTGTTCAAATGAAATTTTTAGTAAGTTTTCTAATATTTCTCTTAAAGCTGCAATATCTTCTCCCGATTCCTCAGAATCCATTTCTTGCTGCATACTACTTAAGCTCTGGCTAAGCTCTTCCATTTGTTTTGAAGCATTTTTTTGCGATTGTGAAGCTTTGGACCCTTTATTATTTTTAATATTTTCAAGACTTTTTTTCATTTCCTGCTCAATGGAATTTTGCTTTTCATCGGTATTTTTTAAATCGTTTTTCTTTTCTAACTCTTCATTTTTCTTTTCAAGTTCATCAATATTCTTTTTAATATTTTCAAATTCATTATTTAAATCATTCTGTTTTTGAAGAGTATTTTCATTGGTATTCTTTTTTGTTTCTTCTGATAATTTGTTTTGTTCATCTGCCAATTTGTTAATTTTTTCGATAGTTTCTGTTAATTTTTTATCAAACTCTATTCTTTTAAAAAGTTCCAAATTTCTATCTAATTGCTTTTCCAAATCTTTATTGTTAGATTTTATTTTTTCAAGCATTTCATTAACTTTTGTTTTATCGGCTTCATCCAATAATTTTTGCATATCTTCAAACATCTTTTTCATTTCATCATTCATCACTTCATTAAAAAGACGCTGCAATTCATTCTGTTTCTCAACAATTGAATTTTCTACAGGTTTAAATATTTGTTCCTGAATGTTATTGGTTTGATTCTTTTTATTAATATTATCAACGTTTTTTTGAATTTCTTTTTGTTTTTCTAACAAATCCTGTATCTGTTTTTTATCCTGCCAACTCAGCGATTTCTTTTCCAATAATTTTTTATTCAATTCATCAATTTGATGTTGAAGTGCTTTTACATCCTTAATGGTTTGTTGAATATCTTTTTTAATTTCTTTATTAGAATTTTCTGTTGATTTTTCAATTTCATTCAATGTCGGCACCTTAAAAACCATTTTTTGTGTTTTTGATGATTTTGCGCCATGTATTCCATCGTTGTCCCAAACTTCAAAATAATATTCCAATTCATCTCCTGGGAGAACATCAAGTTTGGTTACATCCAGAAAATAATAATATTGTTGTTGGGTTTGATTACTATTGATCGGAATGGTATCTGTTTTTAATAAATTTCGAAAGCTTAACGGTTCGCCTTCTTTATTTAAAATTTTATATTTAAAAGTTAAGCGGGTAAAGCCGTAGTCATCTTTTATATAGCCATTGAAAAATAAGCGGTTATTATAAATTGAATCCTTAAATTCATTAACATTTATTGATGGATATGCATCAGGTATAACATTAACCGAATACATAAGGGAATCATTATTTTTCATGTATTCATTAGCAACCTGTATGCTGTAAGTCGTGCTTTTATAAAATGGTGATGAAAAAGAAAATTTATTGGATGACGAAGAATTCAAAATAACAGGTTTCCCTTCAAAATTTAGCTGTATCTTTTTGGCATCACGGGTATAAAACCTCCAATTAACCTTTGTTCCATCAGGTATTAATAAATCTCCAGCATTGCTTAATACCTCATCTTCTTTTCTGGTATATTTCGGATAATTTAAGGCAATGTCGAAATTTAAAATAATTGGTCTCGGAATAACTTTTAATTCATAAACCGGCGAATGAAATTTACCAGCAATAAGTTGAAATTTGGTTGATTGCTGAATATTATTGAACGAATAATTAAATAATACTGTTTTTTCCTTATTACATTTAAAAGTGGCGTCTTCTGTTTTAATGTAGAGTTCTGAAGGAATTTCGTTTCCTATTAATTTTATTTCCAAAATAAAGTCTTCCTGCTGAATCGCTTCAAGTTTAGAATTCATAATTTTGATCTGAAAAGGAGCTTTGATTTCGAAAAACTGATCATGTTTGACTATCCTATGAAACGGATCTGTAATTACTGATGGAGAGGTAAATAACGTAATAATAATCAGCAAAACCGGAATAGCAACAAACTTTATATATTTTTTATTTTTTTTAAAATCTATGGCTGAATTAAAAGGAATTGGCCTGAGTTTTACAATTTTTTGATTAATGCTTGCATTGATTAGTTCCTTGTTTTCTTCAGAATTCTCTGCCAGTTTTTTGAGTTGCAATGTATTTATCAATACATCATTAACATCCGAAAAATGTTTTCCTATAATATCAGCTGCCTGTTCGTGGGAAATAACTTTCCCAATTTTTAACAATTGAAATACCGGAAACAAAACAAAACGAAGAAATACAAGCAGGGCAAGTATCAGAACTGAATAAAAAATTAGAGTACGAACAACTATTCCAAAATGGGCTGCATATTCAAGTACAGTAATCACAATGAATAAAAGCAATAATATGGAAACAGTGGAAATTGAGCCTCTTATTATCTGGTTTTTATAATATTTCCTGATAAAAGAATCTAACTTATTAATTAAAAATTGATAATTATCCTGCATTTTACGATCTCTTGGCAATTAATCTAATCCACTTCTATTTAAATAAAAACCGTTTATTTTATAATCCAGCTTTATAACCTTCAAACAAATTAATTACTTTTGGCAAAAGTACTCATTAATTGAATTTGATGGTCGTGTTAAACTATGACAGAATCCTACAGAAATATTTCATTCCTCATTTTTCGTCTTATTTTTTTATTTTTGATCACGATTTCCTTTTCCTGTACCCTCTTTGCCCAACAATATCCATACCAAGAGAAACCGGTTTCTCTTTCCACAAAATACTTATCTCCAAGCAATCCAAAAGTTTAAAGTATACCCATTTACTAACTAATTATGATGTTTTATTTTATAAGTTAGACATTAGCCTTGAGCGAAATTCTATTGACATTTACGGGAATGTAACTATTGATTCCAAAGTAATTTCGCCCCAACTTGATACTTTCGCTTTTGAATTAGTATCCGAACTGATTATCGATTCAATAAAATAAACAACCATTTGGCTATATTTTCCCGCGATTCGGATGAAACATTTGTGCCTTTGGAAAGTCCAATGCAAAGAGGCATGTTAATTTCCGTTCAGATTTTTTACCATGGAACTCCCCGTGTTTCCGATTCATTTTATGGAATAAAAACTGGTTGGTCTCACGAAAAACAAGTTACCTGGACATTGTCGGAACCTTTGGCAGCAAAATACTGGTTTCCATGTAAACAGATTCTGGAGGATAAAGCCGATTCTGCATGGATATTTATCACCACCAGCCCGGAAAATAAAGCCGGTTCCAATGGACTGCTAACCGCAATAACAGCTTTACCTACAGGTAAAGTGCGTTATGAATGGAAAACTCATTATCCCATTGCTTATTATTTGATTTCGGCAACAGTTTGCAATTACAATGAGTATTCATTTTATGCAAAACTTGCAGGAAGTAATGATTCAATTCTTATTCAAAATTATATCTGTGGAAATTCCGATTACATTCAACTTCATAAACAAGATATTGACCGGATGAAAGATTACATAGAATTGTACTCCAAATTATTTGGAGCATATCCTTTTAAAAACGAAAAATACGGAACCTGTCAATCGGCTCAAAAAGGAGGAATGGAACATCAAACAATGACCACACTGGAGGATTACAATCTGCCTCTTTCGGTTCATGAACTAAGCCATCAGTGGTTTGGCGATAATGTAACCTGTCGTACTTGGAACGACATCTGGCTTAATGAAGGTTTTGCTACGTATTCCCAGTATCTTGCTTTCCAATATTTAACAAGCCAGAACGATGCCGACAACCTGATGAATTCTGTTCAAAAATCTGCATTGGAAAAACCAGAAGGTAGTGTTTATATCCCCTTTTACGAAGCCAATGATCCGGCACGCATTTTAGACGGAAATCTTTCTTACAATAAAGGGGCTGCCATTATCCACATGATACGGTATAAACTCCAAAACGACAGTCTTTTTTTTACTGTTCTAAAAACATATCAAAATAAATTTTCAGGAAGTACAGCCACAGGAGATGATTTTAAAAATGTACTCGATAGTATTTCGGGAATGGATTTTACATCATTTTTCGATCAATGGTATTACGGCGAAGGATATCCTTTGTATGATATAACCTGGAAACAAAAAAACGACACTCTTTTTCTGACCTCAGTACAATCTGCAACCGCTCCTTCTACTCCCCTATTTACCATGCCGATGAATTACCGCATTCATTTCCTTAACGGAGATACAACACTACGTCTTGAACAAACGTCTAATGTTTGCAACTATTCCTTTCCTTTCCACAACTATATTGTTTCTGTTGATCCCGATCCTCAACACTGGATTTTAAAAAAAATAAACAGCCTTCAACAACAACTTGATAAGCCTTCCAATTCATTAAATTTTAAAGTAATCTCAGATTATTTTTCCGATAATATACGGGTGCATTTTTTAAATCCAAATTCAGCAACAATAACCGTTCATTTAAGCAATATGGCAGGAAAGCTAATTTTTAATGAAAAACGTAAAAAAACCGACTTTTCACTTTCTATGCTTAACCTTCGCAAAGGAATTTACTTGTTAACCATAACCGAAGGCAATGAAAGTGCGACAGAAAAAATCGTTACCTTTCACTAAGCTTCCTTTTATTACTTTTGCACACTTAAATTTAAAAAAATGAATTCTCGCAAAGTACGCGTGCGTTTGCACCCAGTCCAACCGGACCATTACATATAGGCGGAGTAAGAACAGCCTTGTATAATTACCTTTTTGCCAAAAAACACGGAGGCGATTTTCTCCTTCGTATTGAAGATACCGATCAGAATCGCTACGTGCCCGGTGCCGAAGAATATATTATTGAATCGCTGAAATGGTGTGGATTGCAATACAACGAAGGCGTTGGCTTAGGTGGTCCCCATGCTCCTTATCGTCAGTCGGAACGGAAGGAATTGTATAAACAATATGCTGATGCATTAATAGAAAAAGGGCATGCTTATTATGCCTTCGACACTCCACAGGAACTCGAAACTATCCGTAAGGAACTGGAAGCTCAAAAAATTACTTTTCAATATAACCCAGCTACCCGTATCCGGATGAAAAACTCATTGACACTTTCGCCGGAAGACGTCAAAAATCGTCTGGCTGCCGGGGAACATTATGTAATACGCATTAAAACACCGGAAAACGAAGAAATTCTGGTAAACGACCTGATACGCGGCGAAGTTGGTTTTCATTCCTCGCTGATGGACGACAAAGTATTGTACAAGAGCGACGGTATGCCAACATATCATCTTGCCAACGTTGTGGATGACCATCTGATGGAAATATCGCACGTTATCCGCGGCGAAGAATGGCTTCCCTCCGCCCCTCTTCATGTGCTTTTGTACCGTTACCTTGGCTGGGAAGATTCCATGCCACAGTTTGCCCATCTTCCATTGCTGCTGAAACCCGAAGGTAATGGTAAGCTCAGCAAACGCGATGGCGACCGTCTGGGTTTTCCTGTTTTTCCATTGCAGTGGACAGATCCAAAATCAGGAGAAGTGTCCTCAGGATACCGCGAATCAGGCTATTTTCCCGAAGCTTTTATCAACATGCTTTCGTTGCTCGGCTGGCATCCGGAAACCGAACAGGAAATCTTCACCATTGAAGAACTGGCACAGGCTTTTTCATTGGAAAGAGTAAACAAATCGGGTGCAAAATTTGATCCTGAAAAGGCTAAATGGTTCAATCACCAATATCTTATTACCAAAAGCAATGCAGAATTAGCCACTTGTCTTAAAACTATTCTTGCAGAAAAAGGCATTCAAACCAATGATTGTAAGATAGAAAAAGTTTGCGAGCTGATTAAAGAACGCGCCAACCTTATCCCCGACCTTTGGAACCAGAGCGATTATTTCTTTATTGCACCAGAAACTTATGACGAAAAGACGATTAAAAAATACTGGAAGGAAAACACTCCTACTCTTCTCCATGAACTGAAAAACCTGTTGCTTTCGCTAAACGACTTTGAAAAAGAAACCATAGAAACGGCTACTCATCATTATGTCGAAGACAACGGTTTAAGTATGGGGCAGGTGATGAATGCCTGGAGGCTTTCGCTGGTAGGAGCCGGCAGAGGACCCGGTATGGCCGATATTGCTTCGGTATTAGGCAGGGAAGAAGTCATTGAAAGGATGGATAAAGCATTGAAAGCGCTGAGGTAATTTTTTTTAATTATTGCTTTACGTCAGCACTATTTGTTAAAACTTCAATACTCTCCTGTATAGGTAGGAGAGTATTATTTTTTCTCCTTTTTTGCCTTCGTTGAATGTTTCCGGGTACTCGGTACTGCTTTATTACGGGCGGAATTGCAAATTCCGCTCAATCGGGATTTATCTTCCTTTCTCTTTCTCTATATTTCTTTATTGGACAATAATGATACCAAAATATAAACTAATGTATCTTTGATTAGGTGGCTCGTGCATGAATTATATCTAAAATCAGGTAAATTTCTTTTTATTAATTGTAATTCTTTATCTCGAAATAACGCAGCTGTCTCAAATTTTTCATCTTTAATACATTGCATCTTAGTAGTAATTATTTTTTGTAGTTCATTAATGAATTGTTTTGAATCAATTACTTTTGCCTGCAACGAATGCCGACTAATTAATTCATCGACATTGGTGTTTTCATCAAGATAAATTTCTGCATTTTCTACAGCAATTACACCATATAATATTTGAATTTTATTAATATTCATAATTCACTTTTTTAGGTTATTAACTCAATATTTTGAAATAAAGCATAACATTTTCCGCTCAGCCGGGGTAGGTACAAATTGTACCCACCCTTTGGCAAGTTCTTCATCACGCTGACGCATACGCTTGACATATTGCCTTGGGGTCTTTGCTATTGGTTAAAACCAAAATAATATCTTCCACTACGAAATACCATTTCTCTTCGGCTTTGTTCAAATCGTTCGTATTTGCTTGCTTTCAAACAGCTTTATATTGCTCATAAACAATCATTGTTTTATACAAAAGTAGCAATAATTTTCTCAACCGAAAACCTTATTTTTTATCCTTGAAACTTA
>Ga0268356_10285_pt1 | contig 14501 bp, 23 predicted proteins | sample BioMet10_FD_194415 | JGI IMG/M metagenome (GOLD analysis project Ga0268356, IMG submission 194415) | Sewage microbial communities from Oakland, California, United States - Biofuel 10 (PacBio Assembly) | ecosystem: Engineered > Wastewater > Sewage > Unclassified | place: USA: California | collected...
AAAACACATTGCAAAGGTACAGGTTTTTGCTGTATCTCCAAATGTTTTCATTGAAATTATGTGTTTTATAACATGAATTAATATTTTGTATTCTAAATTGTTTAATTATGCAAAATGGTGAGTACAAGTAAAATTAGATTTTAAAAGAGATGATTACCTGCTTTCCTCCTATTATTGATAAAGATACTACCCGTATTGTTGTGGGTACAATGCCTAGTGTAGATTCACTTCGCTTCGGTGAATATTACGGAAACTCCCGAAATCAGTTCTGGAAAATACTTTTTGCTGTTTTTGAAGGCGGACGTGTGCCGGCGGATTACGAAGATAAAGTAGCAACAGCTCATCGTCATGGAATAGGTTTGTGGGATATTCTGGCTTCCTGTAAGCGGGAGGGTAGTTTGGATAGTAATATTAAAGAAGAATCGCTCAACGATTTTCCGGCGCTGCTTAAAGAACATCCTAACGTGAAGATACTTATTTTTAACGGGCAGAATAGTTTATAAGTATTTCATGAAGGCTTACGGACAACTGCCAGGCATTGAATACCGCGTGATGCCTTCAACCAGTCCGGCCAATGCAATGAAGAATTTTGAAGCCAAGCAAAAAGAGTGGGAGGTAGCGCTACTCTCTTAATATAGATTTCAATGTATAATATTGATTAATATACCGAAGCTGTTTTTCTCACCTATAACCAAAGCATGTACTTATTTGTTTTATATATGTATCAGTAATGAATTCATGTGTGAGAGTTAATTGGGTAAACTAGAGTTTTAAAATGAGCATTATGAAAAGAAAAACAGTTTTATCATTCTTATTATTTACAGTGTTCGCTTTATGCATAGCTGTAAGTTGCACTGATGAAGACGATCCGTATTACAGTTCCAAAAGGCAGCTTTTAGGCAAATGGGAGCTTGTGGCTTTTGGTAATTCCTGGAATAATATGATTGTTGTGCAAAAACCGGGAGGATATTATGAATATCTGTCCGATAATACCATCAGGCATTTTTCTTATGAAACACAAAAGTACGATTCCGTAAAGTCTACGTATTATATGGATTCCTTGTTGCATGTAGGCTCTATTGCGTATAAATACAGTTTTCATGAAGATAAAATGGATTTGTTGATTACCAATGTTCTGGCTGAGTTTAATAACTTCAGGTATAAACGTGTAAAATAAGTGTTCTGAAAGAAATGGTTTTTATAAGTTTGATTATTAACAATTAGAGAAAATAAACATTTATGATATCCAAATATTAAACTATGTTATTGAACACGTTTTTCTTTAGGGAATATTTGGAGATATAGCAAAAAGCCGTACCTTTGCAGTGTGTTTTTCATAGTATTAGATTTAAGGTTAACAAAGGTTGGAGTCAGGCGTGACTCCTTTTTTTTTGCCCTTACCCCAAGTCTTTTTGCTTTGAAGTTCATGTTTTCGCCTGTGCTGCTAATTTGTTTCTGTTAAGGCTGTAATATAGCTTCTATTGTTAGGCTGAATAAAAACTATGTTTTAAGTAAAAAAAGTCGTTTCAATCAAGATAAACTTTGCTTTTGACAAGTGGAAATTTAATTTGTTCAAGGAAAAACAGCTTTCTAAAGCAAAGAATAATTTTATTCAAATAAAATAAACTTAGCTTTAAACCAAGAAAAACTTGAATCCTGCCAAGAAATACTTAGCTTTTAATAAACAGAATCTTTAAATCAGTCAAGAAAAAAAATAATTCTCCCAAGATAAACTTTGCTCTAAACCAACAAAACTTAAATAATTGGATTATCTCTTCATTTGCTTTTCGTTATTTCTTTGTATTTTTACCGCCGTAACATTAATAACTTAAGATTATGTTTTCAGGAATCATTGAAGAATATGCAGAAGTAGTTGCTGTGGTTAAAGACCGCGAGAACCTACACATTACAATGAAGTGCTCGTTCGTAAACGAACTTAAAATAGACCAAAGCGTGTCTCACAACGGGGTTTGCCTTACTGTAGTAAGCAAAACGGATGACACATATACTGTAACTGCCATGAAGGAAACCATTGACCGTTCAAACATCGGACTGTTTAAAGCGGGCGATAAGGTTAATGTGGAAAGAAGTATGATGATGAACGGACGTCTTGACGGACATATTGTTCAGGGACACGTGGATCAAACTGCAACTTGTGTGGCTGTTGAGGATGCCGACGGAAGCTGGACTTACACTTTTAAGTATGCTTTCGATAAGGAGATGGCAAAGCGTGGCTATATCACGGTAGATAAAGGTTCGGTTACGGTGAATGGTGTGAGCCTCACGGTTTGTAATCCTACAGAAGATACTTTCCAGGTAAACATCATTCCTTATACTTACGAATATACTAACTTCCACACTTTTGAGGTTGGCACAATCGTTAATCTGGAATTTGATATTATTGGAAAGTATATCAGCCGGATGATTCAATACAAGTAATTTTCAGAACCAATTGACAATGAAAGACTTTCTGGAATTAGTCAAAGCGCGTCAGAGTGACAGGGCTTATGATATGACACGCGATGTTGAGCCCGAAAAGCTTGAGCGAGTACTCGAAGCTGCCCGCCTGGCTCCTTCGGCATGTAATGCTCAGCCCTGGAAATTTGTGGCTATTACTGATAAGGAACTCTCTAAAGAAGTGGGGAAAGCTACCGCCGGACTGGGGATGAACTAAGTTTGCCAAAGAGGCTCCTGTGCAGATTCTTGTAGTGGAAGAGTCGGCTAATATTCAGTTCTTTGCTGGGTGGAAAAGTGAAGGACAAGCATTTCCCGCTTATTGATGTGGGTAATAGCTGCAGCAGCATATTACGCTAGCTGCCGAAAGTGAAGGGCTTGGGATCGTGTATATTGGGCTGGTTCGACGAAAAGAAGATCAAATCACTGACAGGTATTCCGGCCGGAAAGCGCTTGCTACTGGTTATTACCATCGGGTATTCTGCTAAACCCAAAAGACCCAAACTGCGTAAAGAGAAATCTAAAGTTATCTCTTTTAATAAGTACTAGGAGTCTTTTAAAATACTACTAAATAAAATAATCGTTTGATGTACATCTAAGTCTATTTTTGATGTATATCAAACGATTCTTTAGATGTACATCAAAAGGGTGCTTTGATGTACATCAAACAAAAAATCTTTCACCGGATCTTTGCTTATTTCTCTAGTTTAAATCCAACTTTTGCTCCTTCGTATGAATTAAGTAAAGCTGCTAGTGTTTTGATACTGGTTTTTGAGCTGGTTTTACTTAAATAAGTAACGAGCTTTACAAACTTATTTGCATCAAAAAGAAGAGAAACATTATTGCCACTAGTCTTTACAGCTGCATTAAGATTCATCAGTTGAAGGTAAGTCAGAACTAATGTGCCGTTGCTCTTATTGTAAGAGTAAGTACCCGAATAGCTCTTTTTTCCAACTTTAGTAACGAACGAGCTGTCGTTGCTGAATGTAAAACTACATGCGCCACTCTTTATACCTACACTCGCAAACTTAGTATCGAGTTTCTTTTCGAGAGTAGAAGTTGCAATAGAAGCTCCTGCCTTCTTAACAATATTATCACTTTCCAAAGCGCAAGCCGATCCTTTATATTTCCATGTACCGGTAATATCAATGGCAGATGCCGATGAAGTACCGGTTACCGCTTCTGCAATACCGTTAAGTGTTTTATTGTTTAGGATGTCACCTAATGAAAAAGACGACTGAGCCTTCAATGCTCCTGGTAAAAATAACATTCCCAGTACGAGTGTTATAAGAAAACTGCTACGTTTCATACTTTCAAAAATTAAGATTCTTGTTTATTCCTTTGCAAATGAACTATTTTTCCGGTAAAAACTTGCTTATTTACCAATTTTGAATCCTACTTTAACACCCTTGCAATCGTTAAGCATGGCAGAAACAGTCTTCATTGTTTCTTCGGCAGATGTAGATTTGCTCATGGCAGAAAACCAGATTCATCATTTTGTTTGCGTCGAAAAGAAGAGCTGTTGAACCGCTTTCGGTGGCAACGCTTCCGTTTATGCTTACTGTTAGCTGAGAGTAATTCAGTGCCAATGCGCCTGTAGCTTTGTTATAGGTATAGCTACCAGTAAATTTCTGAGTACCTACCGTATTTACAAAAGTGCCTTTCGCTGTGAAGATAAAGTTACTTCCTGCGGTAGAGAATCCGGCTTGTGAACAATATGCGTCCAGTTGCTTTTCAACCTTTTCTGTTATAACCTTAGCGCCCGCTTTGGCAATGGCATTGTCGCTGTCGTAAGAACATGCAGCACCTTTGTATTTCCATACGCCTACAATGCTTGCTGGTTTGGTTACCGCTGTACCGCTAACTTTGTTAACCGCTTCGTTAACACTTGAACTGTTTAGGATATCACCTAATGACTGTGCGCTCATTGAGCCCGAGAATAATAGCATGCCAAATAATATGGCTGCCAAAATACTGTTACGTTTCATTTTTTTATTTTCGATTAATACTGTTGTTTATGTTTTCTATATAATCCAGAATATCCATACGTCCTAGTTTATTTTCAGAGGAAGAAATAAAATAAGGTGGTAATTCTTCCCACTGATCGCGAAGTTTTCTTATGTAACGGTTAATGTTATCTTTCAGCTTGCCCGAAGTCAGCTTGTCTGCCTTTGTAAAGATGATGGCAAACGGAACACCGTTCTCGCCCAACCATTCCATAAATTCCAGGTCAATCTTCTGAGGTTCCAGTCGGCTGTCAATCAATAGAAAAAGATTCGTCATCTGTTCACGTTCCAGAATATAATCTTCAATAAGTGTACGAATACCTTCTTGTCCGGCTTTTCCACGGCGGGCGTATCCATATCCCGGTAAGTCTACCAGATACCAGTTATCGTTTACAATAAAATGATTGATTAACATTGTTTTTCCCGGAGTAGCTGAGGTCATTGCTAACCCTTTACGCTTGGTAAGCATATTTATCAAACTGGATTTTCCCACGTTGGAGCGTCCGATAAATGCATATTCGGGTAAATTACTATCAGGGCATTTCGAGGCTTCAGCATTACTGATTACGAACTCTGCGCTTAAGATTTCCATATTTCTTGTTTTAATATATTTTTCTGTGAAATTAAAAGTAGTCCGGCAAAAGTCAATGCTCCATTGAACATCAGCATTTCGTAACCGAACTTATATCCTGTATGTTGTTCTACTAAAGAACTAATTGTGTAACAAATCACGGGGGATGCTACTGCCACATAAGGCACATATTTATCACGTGGTTGCAGGCGGGTAAATAATCCGAAGGCAAACAAACCAAGCAACGGGCCGTATGTATATGATGCTATGGTATAAATAGCATCAATTACGCTTTTATTATTAACGATCTGGAATATGATTATAACCAATACCAGTGCAACGGACATTCCAAAGTGCACGCGTCGGCGTTTTTTTGTAGCTACCTCTTCGCTCTCTTTGTCAATCCCTAAAATATCTACGCAGAAACTGGTGGTAAGTGAGGTTAGTGCAGAATCCGAACTGCTGAAGGAAGCGGCAATAATTCCAATAGAGAAAAGAATCAATACCGATGGTCCCAGATATCCCTGTGCGGCAAACATGGGAAGAATATCATCGGCCAGAGCAGGAAGAGTAAGATTCATGCTTTGTCCCAGCACCAGCAAAAGGATGCCTAAGCAGAGAAAAAGGAAGTTTACCGGGATAAATGAGAATCCATAACAATACATATTCTTCTGAGCCTCTTTCAGATTCTTGCAACTTAGGTTCTTCTGCATCATATCCTGGTCGAGCCCTGTCATTACTATAACGATAAATATTCCGCTAAAGAACTGTTTAAAGAAGTTCTGTCGTGATTGCCAGTCGTTAAACTCGAATATCCGGAAATGTTCATTGTGCTGAATGGCAGATACCACACCACCAAAATCCAGATGCAATATTTGTGCAGTCTCAATAATAATCAGTACCAGAGCAGCCAACAGGCAAAAAGTAAGTACGGTATCAGTCCAGATAATAGTCTTAATCCCGCTTTTCTTTGTGTAAAGCCAGATAAGGAAAACAGTTACCGCGGCAATGCTCCAGAAAGGAACGTTCCAGTGCTGAAATACATAAGTATAAAGTATCAGGCAAACTAAGTACAGTTTTGCTGCAGCGCCAATTAAACGGGAAAGCAGAAAGAATGAAGCTCCGGTTTTATAAGCTCTGTTGCCTATGCGTGTGCCCAAATAGGTATATATGCTGGTAAGATTCAGTTTGTATAAGGGGAAGGAGTACATGCGCAACGATCAGATAACCAAAAAAGAAACCGAAAACCGTCTGCATGTAAGTCATATCAATACCCCGAACCATTCCGGGAACAGAAACAAAAGTAACCCCCTGAAATAGAAGCTCCTATCATTCCAAACTGATACTATATACCAGGGCGATTTGTTTTCTCCTTTAAAGAAAGCCGCATTGCTTCCTCCTTTTCGTCCCGTGATGCGGGCAATAGTCAAGAGAATCCCGAAATAAAGAGCTATGGTTAGTAATATATAGTAACTGTTCATAAATTACATTTTGAATGTGCAAAGGTAGGAATTAATTTTTTATCTTTGCGCTGACAATTGAGAAATGTATTTATGAATCAACAATATCCATCGGCTTTGCTTGAAAAAGCAGTAGGGGAGTTCGCTAAATTACCGGGTATAGGCAAGAAAACAGCTATGAGGCTGGTTCTTCACCTTTTACGTCAGGAGTCGTCGGTAGTAGAGGCTTTTGGCAATGCCATTGTTACGCTGAAAAGAGAGGTGAAGTACTGTAAGGTATGTCACAATATTTCGGATACAGATACCTGTCAGCTTTGTTCCAATCCGCTCAGAGATGCTTCCACTGTTTGTGTAGTGGAGAATATCCGCGATGTGATGGCTGTTGAAGCTACCCAGCAATTTAAAGGATTATACCATGTGTTGGGTGGGGTAATATCGCCCATGGATGGGGTAGGACCGAGTGATTTACAGATAGAAAGCCTGGTAAAGCGAGTTGAAGAGGGAAACGTGAAAGAGGTGATTCTTGCGCTGAGCTCTACTATGGAAGGAGATACAACAAACTTTTATATATTCCGTAAGCTGGCAAAGGCGAACGTTAAACTGAGTGTTATTGCAAGAGGTATCTCCATTGGCGATGAACTGGAATACACTGACGAAGTAACGTTGGGTCGCTCTATTGTAAACCGTACAACATTTACAGGAACAGTCTAATAATAAAAAACATAAATGGATAAGAAAATTAAGGCGGTGAACCGCATTATGCAAACACAATTTGGTATTTATATTGGTATTGCAGTTGTTTTAGTAGTTTTATATCAGTCGGATATCTTTCTGGAAGGAATGTATGCCGATGATTTTATGATGCAATACATATTGGAAACAGTCGGGATACTTGCCACTATTGCTCTTGTGCCTCTGTCACTGAAATTATTTAGTGTAAAACTGAAAAAGGTAATTAAGGGAGCCAACTTTGAGAATGCCTTGAAACTTTATCAGCACTGGAGCAATATTCGCCTTGTTATCCTTGCTATCCTTACTTACATGAATATTTTTATTTATTATATGACCCTGAATAGCATCGGGGGACTTTGTGCATTGATTGCTATTACCGCTTCAATATTCTGCTTGCCGGGAGAGAAAAAAATGCGTGAAGAATTGAATTTAGTTACAGAAAACCAGGAAAATAAAGAAAACGAAGAATAAATATGATTATAGCTGTAGATTTTGACGGAACTATCGTAGAACATGAATATCCTAAGATTGGTAAAGAAATTCCTTTTGCCATTGACACATTAAAGAAACTTCAGGCCGATCAGCACAGACTTATTTTGTGGAGTGTTCGCGAAGGACATTTACTCGATGAAGGCAATTGAGTTTTGTCGTGAACGCGGATTGGAGTTCTATGCTGCAAATAAAGATTTTCCGGAAGAACATGGAAAAGGCAAAGGTTATTCACGTAAACTGAAAGCTGATCTCTTTATTGATGACCGTAATTTAGGTGGCCTGCCCGACTGGGGAGTAATTTATCAAGATGATTAAAGATGGCTCTTACAGAACCGGAGGGTTTGAAAATGTAGATGATAAACCTAAAAGAAAACGTTCTAGCAATAAAAAGAAAAATATATTTATCCGTATTGGAGAGCCTTGGAAAACCATAACGGAGACTATTAAATAAGGAAATGAAACTATCGGTAGTAATAGTGAATTATAACGTAAAGCACTTTCTGGAATTGTGTTTGTGCTCGTTATATCGCGCTATTGATCAGCTACCGGTAGAAGTTTTTGTTGTAGATAATGCTTCTCGGACGGATCGTTGGAGTATCTTATTCCTCGCTTCCCGAAGGTGAGCTTTATAGCCAATAAGGAAAATGTGGGATTTGCCCGTGCAAACAATCAGGCAATTGCCATTGCTAAAGGCGAATATATCTTATTACTCAACCCGGATACGGTTCTTGGAGAGAATACAATAACGGATTGTCTTCAGTATATGGAGAACAATCCGGATGTTGGTGGAGCAGGAGTGAAGATGATCACCGGAGATGGCTTCTTTTCTTCCCGAAAGTAAACGAGGCTTTCCTACTCCGATGGCTTCTTTATATAAATTAACCGGAATCAGTAAACTGTTTCCAAACTCACATCGTTTTGGAAAGTATCATCTTCGCTACCTTGACGAGAATGAAGTGTCATTCGGTAGATGTATTGGCCGGTGCTTTTATGTTTCTCCGTAAATCTGCACTCGACAAGTGTGGACTGCTGGATGAAGATTTTTTTATGTATGGAGAAGATATCGATTTGTCCTACCGCATAACTAAGGCTGGATATAAGAACTCTTATCTTCCATTTCCTATTATCCATTATAAAGGAGAGAGTACTAAGAAAGATTCTATTAAATATGTACGTGTCTTTTATGAGGCTATGATGATATTCTTTCGGAAAGCATTATCCTCATTATAGTATCTTTTTTGCATGTGTGGTGAAGGAGTGGAATATATCTTCCGAGCTCTTGCTTGCGGTTCTTAATAGAATCTTTTTAAAGCTGTTTAGCTATACTCGGAAAAGTGATCTTTTCTGACCGAGTTATGCTTTTTGGTCGTTAGGTAGTGAAAGAATGATTTCTGAAGTTCAAGGAGCTTTGCCTGAGGAAATGGTCTGAAAGGAAAGCATCGCTATGAAGTGGCTAATGAAGAGTTGTATCCTGATGGGCATTTAGATATTCAGTATGCAGGTAATGAATTTACCCATATTGTCTATGATAGAGATACTTATTCTTTAAAAAAAATAATTCAATTAATTTCTGCTACTCAGGGAACAGGAGTAGAACTGGGTATATATTCTGTGCAAACCGGAGTATTGGTTACCCCTAAAAAAAGTTATCAATGAAACAATCGTATTTAAATAACGACCAAATATACCTTCGAGCACCCGAACCCGAAGATCTTGATGTAATGTATGAGATGGAAAACGATCCTGAATCATGGGATGTGAGTAGTTTCACAGTGCCTTATTCACGCTATGTTCTCAAGCAATACATTGAGGATTCTCAATGTGATGTTTTTGCCGACAAACAATTGCGATTGATGATAATCAAGCGTGATAATAATCAGGTGGTAGGTACAATAGACCTGACTGATTTTGTTCCAATGCATGGACGTGCAGGAGTTGGCATTGCAGTGAAATCAGAGTTTCGCCGACAAGGGTTTGCCCGCCAGGCATTAGAATTACTAATCAGGTATTCTTTCGATTTTTTACATTTTAGGCAACTATATGCGTATGTGTCGGTGGCAAATGAAGCTAGCCAGAAGCTGTTCAGCTCTTGTGGCTTTACTCAAATAGGAGTTTTAAAAGACTGGCTTCGTGTAAAAGATGGGTACGAAGATGTCTATTTTATGCAGCTAATCAATCTAGTTTAGTGATGGATTTATAGGGAAGTGTGACCAAGTTTCATATTTCCCGCCAAGTTTTCCTAAAGCTTTTTTCCACATACCTTTTATTTCATCAAGCATCAGACTTGAAGCATCACCTTTTCCAATCATCCAGGTATTTTCTTCTATTTCCTGATTTAACTGGCCGTCTTGCCAACCTGAATAGCCAAGAAAGAAACGAATATTCCCTTCAATGGGATTTCCTTGAAGAATGTAACGTTTTATATCATTAAAATTACCATTAAGATATAATCCGTTTCCAATAGCCAAAGCTCCTTCAATGTCTTTTAATGTATGCAAATAAAATAGTGTATCCGTTCCCATCGGTCCTCCGTTATATAGAGGAATATCTTCTAAGTATTTAAACTCCTTCACAACTTCATTCAGTTTCATGGGTAGTAATTTATTCATGATAAGCCCCATGGTTCCTTCTTTTGTGTGGTCAATAAGAAGAACAACCGAACGTCCAAAAACAGAATCACGCAAGAAAGGCTCGGAGATTAGAATCTTTCCCCTCGAAGGAATTGCGTTGTTCGACTCAATTTTGAAATAATCCTGGTTTTTTCCCATCATAATAGAATTGTTATTATATTAAGAGCTAGTGCATCTGGCGTCTAATATAATAACAATTTTATCATTTCAAAGATTTTATCTGTTATTTTTTTCTTAAATAATTGGATTATTTGTTTCAAATAATTGCATTCTTTCTTCCAGCTGATCATACTGGTGATCTTTTATAAAGAAGTGCAGGCTCTAAGTCCTTCTTGATTACTTCCGGTAGTATCAAGTGATATTGCGCTGACCCCGTAGTACATCAACTCTCTCATTAATTGACCTCCTGTCATTCCCGGATAACCGATTGTAAAATAGAAACCGTCGGCAACCGGCTCGTCAAGATCTTTGTCATATACAATATGAAAACCATGACGAAGGAAAATTTCTTTAAGTTTGCGGGCGCGTTCTCCGTACACACTAACATCTTTCAGGAAGTTGTATTTCCCTTCATTGGCAGCTTTCAGCATCGCAGCCATTGCGTATTGAGCAGAGTGACTAACTCCGGAAGAAAGCGCATAGAGAACACGGTGTATAAATGCACTACCAAATGAAACATTTCCAAATCGTTTCGCAAATCCCGGATAAACTCGGTTGTATAATGAATTAGAAATACAACTCACCCCAATTCGCTGACCGGCATAACTAAATGCTTTAGATCCTGAGATCAATAAGATGTAATTGTCGGTGTAATGTGCAACTGTTGGTTGGTATGGAGCCTGATAAGGAACACTCAGATCAGTACGGAAATCCATAGCAAAGTAAGCCAAGTCTTCCAAAACTATGATATCATATTTGGTAGCCAACTCTCCAATCACTTTCAATTCTTCTTCTTTAAGGCATACCCAACTTGGGTTATTAGGATTAGAATAAATTATAGCCGAAATATTCCCCTGGCTAAGATAGCTTTCTAATTTTGGACGTAGTTTCTCTCCACGATAGTTGTAAACGTCAAATGTTTCATATTTCTCTCCCATAACAGAAAGCTGTTGCTTCTGCACAGGAAATCCCGGATCAATAAACAGAATCGTATTTTTTTTCTCGTCACATTGGCTGCATACCATAAACGATGCATAAGTCCCCTGCATGGATCCTGTAACAGGAACACAACCTTCCGCATTGATATCTACATCAATAAAGGCCTTCACAAATTTAGAAGCCTCTTGCTTTTAATTCTGGAAGTCCGTTTATGTCGGGATACAGACTTGCAACACCATTCTGTAAAGCTTCAATTTCTGCTTTTACTCCTACAGCAGAAGGAGGAAGGCCGGGAACACCCATCTCCATTTTTATATATTCTACGCCCGAAAGCGCTTCGGCTTTTGCAGCGAATAGCTTTAACTTCACGAATTGTAGCTTTTGATAAATCGGCGATATGCATTTCATTGATTGCTTCATCAACGAATTTACAATCGATAGGAGTCTTTTTCATCTGGTTATTATGTTTTTTGTCCGTTATTTTAATTGAATTGCAAATATACTCAATAATTCCCTGTCGAAAGACTTTCTATCTGCAAAAAAATGATTCTAGCTTAACTTATTCATAATCAGTATAAGTATAAAAAAGTTTAAAAATAAATCCTCAAAACTCTTGCAGATTCGGAAAAATCATCTACCTTTGCAATCGCAATCGAGAGAGAGAAAGCAACGATAAAAAACTTAATGGTGCGTTAGTTCAGTTGGTTAGAATACATGCCTGTCACGCATGGGGTCACGGGTTCGAGTCCCGTACGCACCGCACTATTGAAAGTAATATTTAGAATAAGCCTGTAATAATGAATTTATTACAGGCTTTTTTTATTGTTTTTTTTACCAGATGGGAAATCTGGATCAATCCTAAAAACTGGTTGGTTCTTATTTTATGCAAATATGGAATCAATTCTAAAATATTAAGATTGCTTTATTCGGGAATTTTAAATGCATTAGCTTCTGGTATATTCTCATCTATTTTTGTTACTTTATATTCATATTGAAGCGCGGAGGTCTTACTTATTCGATGCAATACGATATTATTCCATACAACTACAATATCCTCACTATTATATAAAGGTATTTTTTCTGTAATCTTATATTTTTTGCAGTTTTTGGCGAGATAAACAAGTCGTTCCAATAAACTGCTGAAGAATAAATTTCGGCTTCAATATCAGATAAATTATCATAATTGGTAATAGTATGCTGAGCGAGTATTTCTTTTGGTAGTGTTTGAGAGGTTCTCTTCGTCTACCTTTTTATTTGTATCTGCATTTATCAGACAGTAATAATCTGGCAAGCGAAGTGAAAAATAATGTTTGGTATGACGAAGCGATGCCTCATCCAGGATCAGCTGTTTCAGTGTATTGAGTCGCTTCTTTAAGACCATATTCATCAAAACAACTTTTGCCAGTTACTGTTACTTTCAAAGAAGGCATTCCCGGAATATTAATTGCTGACTGGACATGTGTAATAAAGCGTTCCACATTTTATGCCGTATTGTTGTGGAGCTTGTGCTGCAAGGGTTAGTCCGAACAAAATACTCACAAACAGGATTGAATATCGTTTTCCTTTTATTCATTCTTTGATGTTATTATTCTATTTTTATTTGGATAGTTACAACTTTATAAATTCAACGCGTCTATTTTTGGCTTTATTTTCTGCAGTTGTATTTGATGAAAGAGGTTCTAATTCCCCTTTGCCGTCTGTTTGAATACGATTATTATCAATTCCAAAATCACTGGAAAGTACATTTTTTACTGATACTGCTCTTCGTTTAGATAGATCTAAATTTTTGGCATTATCTCCATCGCTATCAGTATGACCAACAATTTTAATATTGACGGATGGATTTTCTTTCAGTGTTTTAGCTATATCACTGAGTGTTCCGAAAGATTCCGGTTTCACAATGTCTTTATTTACATCAAAGTAAATGCCATAACTTACCAATTTTCCTTCGGTAATGAGTTTGCTTCGAGTGTCGGGTGTTGCAGTAGTAACTTTCAGATTCGAAATATAAGGCTTGCATCCAGTATTCCAACTGCTAAAGCGAATTTTGTTAAATTTAGATCCAGCATAAATATTGGTAGGTGAATCCAAAACTTTGGAACCTTTATGGTATATCCTGATCCGCCGGTTTTGAATCCATATAATGACATGGTTTACTTTATTTATTTCACAAGGATTTGTCGTTGATCGTGATTCTAGCCATTCTGAATTGGGGTCATCAATATATCCTTTAGTGCTCCAGCTTTCTTCATCCATAAATAATTGCAATCCCTTTTTTCCAGGATAAAGGTCGTCATTCATTTCTTTCTTTTCTTGTTCTTCATATAAGCACAAATCAAATGCACTTTGAAAGTTCTCGTCTGGGATAACGTCAAATTCCATAATGAAGTTTTGAGGGAAGTCAATTGTTTTGGTGTAACAGTACATGCTTCCTTCCTTATTCATGTGAAACCAGTTACCCAAAGCAATATTTAATGTCTTAACTTCTCCGCCTCCATTTGTTGTCCATAAAGTAGGGAAATCTCCAATTGCGTCCTGAGAAAAATCTTCAAAATAGAGAATCTTGTCGCCTGGAACAAAATCGTATTTTGTGTAAGATTCCACTTTCTGTTGTGCAGACTGAGAATTGTTTTCTTCTTCTGTATCTTGGTTAATTGTTTTTGTCGCCCCTTTTTCTGAAGCTTGTTTTTGTCTTTTTCCACCGGATTTTTTCACAGTTTCTTCAGTCTTGTCTAATCCACTTTCAATGGCTTCATCAGATTTGTTTTCTATTCGTTCTTCTACCTTATCTATAGTTTTTTCTTTTACGCGTTTGCCTACTTTTTCAATCCATGACTGAGCATTTGCTTCTAAACCAACAAATACAAAATAGGCATACTATTAATATCCCTTTATTCATAATGATTTGTTATTAAGAGTGTTTTGCAATTAGAAAATAATAACAAAAGTATATAAGTAAAAAATGTATTGATTGGAAAAAAACGACAAATTACATATTTGTTATTTCCCGGCCTGAGAACATTTTTGTAAGTTGTAGATTCCTTTTAAAAAAGAAGCT
>Ga0268356_10718_pt1 | contig 14487 bp, 16 predicted proteins | sample BioMet10_FD_194415 | JGI IMG/M metagenome (GOLD analysis project Ga0268356, IMG submission 194415) | Sewage microbial communities from Oakland, California, United States - Biofuel 10 (PacBio Assembly) | ecosystem: Engineered > Wastewater > Sewage > Unclassified | place: USA: California | collected...
AGGATTGGCTAAGAAAGTATATCTGATTGTTCGTAAGCCATTCCTGAGAGCATCTAAAATTATGCAGGAACGTGTATTAAATCACGAGAAAATAGAAGTTCTGTTCGAGCATAACACTTTAGGTCTCTTCGGAGAAAACGGAGTAGAAGGTGCGCATGTTGTAAAACACATGGGAGAAGCAGATGAAGAACGTTATGACATAGCCATCGACGGTTTCTTTTTAGCAATTGGTCACAAGCCAAACTCTGAAATATTCGCTCCTTATCTTGATACTGATCCTGTTGGATACATTATTACAGAAGGTGATACACCGCGTACTAAAGTTCCAGGAGTATTCGCAGCCGGCGATGTAGCAGATCCTGTTTACCGACAAGCCACAACAGCTGCCGGAAGCGGATGTAAAGCTGCGATTGAAGCGGAGCGTTATTTAGCTGAGCACAAATTATAATATATCACTATTTGATTAATAATCAATTATTCATTAATAGCTATTAATGAAAATAACTATTATAATGTAATACTTTAAGAGTTCCCTGATAAAGATCTAAAAACTTTGTCGGGGAATTTCATTTTTATGACAATAAATTTACTTACTTTGTGATTTTTAATATTTATGAAGCGACTAACTGAATAAAAATATATTTAAACATCCAATTTATATAAATTATGAGATCTCTATTTAAAAATTTATTCACGGCATCACTACTATTTTGTGCTAGTACAACTTTTGCACAACAGCAAATGCCACCAATACCTATTGATAAAGACGTAAGGATAGGTAAGTTAGAAAACGGATTAACTTATTATATCCGTAAAAACACAACCAATGAAAAAAGAGCTGATTTCTACATAGCGCAGAAAGTTGGTTCTATTCTTGAGGAACCACAACAAAGAGGGTTAGCACACTTCCTGGAACACATGGCTTTCAATGGTTCAAAGAATTTTCCGGGAACAGATAAAGGCTTAGGCATTGTTCCATGGTGTGAAAGTGTGGGAATAAAATTCGGAGTAAATCTTAATGCTTATACAAGTATTGATCAGACCGTATATAATATTTCCAACGCTCCTGTTACCCGCGAAGGAATATTGGATTCTTGCTTGCTTATTTTACATGATTGGTCAAATGACTTGTTACTAACAGACAAAGAAATTGATAAAGAACGTGGCGTTATTCATGAAGAATGGCGTTCTCGCATGAGTGCTATGCAACGTCTACGTGAAAAAGCATTGCCTATAATGTATGCAGGAACCAAATATGCAGACTGTATGCCTATTGGAACAATGGACGTAGTTGATAACTTTAAATACAAAACACTTCGTGATTATTATGAAAAATGGTACCGCCCAGATTTGCAAGGTTTGGTTATTGTAGGAGATATTGATGTAGATGCTGTTGAAGCTAAAATCAAGAAAATGTTCAGTGATATTCCAAAACCGGTAAATCCTGCATTACGTACTTACTTCCCTGTTAATGACAATAAAGAACCGATTGTTGTAATTGAGAAAGACAAAGAGCAAACCAATATGCAGATTTTGCTTTTCAATAAACACGATGTATATCCTGATTCTTTAAAGAACAACATGCAATACTTGTTTTTTGATTACGCAAAAAATATGATTGGTAACATGTTGAATGCCCGTTTAAACGAGCTTACTCAATCTGCTAATCCTCCATTTGTCTATGGATACGCATACGATAACAGCTTCTTTGTTTCAAAAACAAAAGATGCTTTTACAGGTGTTGCAGTATGCAAAGAAGATGGAGTTGAAAATGCATTAAGTACTCTTCTTCGCGAAATAGAACGTGCTCATCGCTTTGGCTTCACTGAATCAGAATATGTACGTGCACGTGCTGAATATCTGAGAAATCTTGAATCTGAATACAACGAACGCGGTAAAAAGAAGAACGAAGACTACATAAATAGCTACGTTAACAACTTTACAGATAACGAACCTATCCCAAGCATTGATGACAATTTTGCTATTATGAACAAAATAGCTCCAAATTTGCCAGTAGCCATGATTAATGAGGTTATGAAATCATTCGTTTCTGACACAAACCAGGTTGTAGCAATCTTTGGTCCTGATAAAGAAGGATTAGTATATCCTACTAAAGATAAGATTCTATCTATTCTTAAAAACGTAAAAGCTGAAAACATTACCGCATACGTGGATAAGGTATCTAACGAACCACTTATTCCGGTAGCTCCAAAAGCTGGTAAGATTATTTCTACAAAAGAAAATACGAATTTTGGCACAACTACACTTACATTATCAAATGGTGTGAAGGTTATCGTTAAGAAGACTGATTTCAAAGCTGATGAAATTCAGATGAAAGGTGTTAGTTTAGGTGGTAGTTCACTTATGCCAAACTCTGAAATTATTAATATCAAATCACTTAATGATGTAGTTGAGTTAGGAGGATTAGGAAACTTCAGCGCAGTTAACCTTCAGAAAGTTTTAGCAGGTAAAAAAGCATCTGTAAGCTCATCTGTTGGAACAAACACAGAAGGTGTTAACGGTAGCTGTTCTCCTAAAGATCTGGAAACTATGTTACAGCTCACTTATCTTACATTTACTGCTCCAAGAATGGATGCTGATGCATTCGCTTCTTACAAAACTCGTATGAAAGCCTCTTTGCAGAACAGAGAAGCAAATCCTATGGTAGCTTTCAATGATTCTGTTACATTCGGTATGTATGGTAATCACCCAAGAACAATACGTATTAAGGCTGACATGATTGATAAAATTGATTATCAGAAATGTATGGACTTATACAAAGACCGCTTTAAAGATGCAAGTGATTTCACCTTTATTCTGGTTGGTAACGTAGATCTTGAAAAGGCTAAACCGCTAATTGAACAATATCTTGGATCTCTTCCATCAATAAACAGAAAAGAGACATTCAAAGATACAAAGATGTATACGCGTAAAGGTCAATACAAGAATGAATTCAAGAAGAAACAGCAAACTGCTAAAGCTTCTGTATTTACATTCTATAATGGAAGCTGCAAATACACATCTCAGAATGATATCATGATGAGTATGCTTGCTCAGGTTCTTGACATTGTTTATACTGAAAAGATCCGCGAACAAGAAGGTGGTACTTATGGTGTTAGTGTATATGGAAATACTACTAAATACCCTAAAGAAGAAAGTTCTCTTCAAATTGTATTCCAGACAGATCCTGCTAAAAAGGATAAACTGATTAAGATTGTTTTTGATGAAATTGACAACATTTCAAAAGTTGGCCCATCAGAAACCAATCTGGCTAAAGTAAAAGAATATATGTTGAAGAAATACAAAGAGAACATAAAAGAAAATAGCTATTGGGTAGGTTGTATTGATGAATATCTTTACACCGGATTGGACATGGACGCTAATTATGAAGCTATTGTTAACAAAGTAACAATAAGTGATCTTCAGAAATTTGCAAAGAATATGTTCAGCCAAAGAATCAGGTTGAAGTAACAATGACTTCTCCTGAAGCTAAATAATTAAATAACAGAGATAAGAAAAGACCTTTTGAAAAGGTCTTTTCTTACTTTTATCTTAAGTTCAAATACATATCTGTTTATGCTTTTAAAAGAATTACGAAAACACACCAAATTGGCCGCCAAACGGCATCCCATGTTCGAAAAGAATAAATTCGGGAAGTTTTATATCTACTTTATGATGTTATTTTGGGCCGGATATTTTATTTTCTTTGGTATTATCTTCGGATTTGGTTTTGCAGATATGTTTCCAACCATGGAGCCATATCATATAATGAATAAAGGGTTATTCATTATCCTTGCCATCGACTTTCTTTTTCGCTTCGCTTTTCAAAAAACTCCTACTCAGGAAATAAAACCTTATCTTTTATTACCGATTAAGAAGAACAAACTACTCAATATTCTTCTTTTAAAATCGGCTACAAACTCATACAATGCCTTCTGGTTATTTATGATTGTTCCTTTTGCATTCATTACTGTTACTAAATATTTTGGAATTACAGGAGTCATCACATATAGTCTGGGATTTTATTTATTGATGATTCTCAATAATTATTGGTACCAAATGTGCCGCACTTTAATCAATGAAAAAACCTATTTCGTAATTATACCTATCGTATTTTACGGACTTCTTTTAACACTGGAACTTACCTTAGGCAATCCGGTGAGCAAATTCACTATGGAGGTAGGCGAATTATTTATCAAAGGAAATCTGCTTAGCTTCCTTGGTGTACTGATTGGGGCTGCTGGTTTGGGATGGATAAACCGCACTATCATGATCAGGAATCTGTATGCCGAACTAGCCAAAACAAACGACACTAAAATAAAACATGTCTCAGAATATAAATTTCTGGAACAATACGGTGAAGTTGGAGAATACTTCCGTTTAGAGCTGAAGCTATTATTCAGAAACAAAAGAAGCAAATCTATGTTCCGTATGGGATGTTTCCTTATAATCATGCTTACCGGAATGCTATTTACACCTTCTTATGAAGGGCCACTTGGCAAGAGCTTTGTAGGAATCTACAACTTTGCAATTCTTGGAATCCTGATGCTCACACAAATAATGAGTTTCGAAGGGAATTACTTGATGGGCTAATGAGTCGCAAGGAGTCCATCTATAATCTGCTTAGAGCCAAATACTATTTTTACAGTTTTGCTGTGATAGTTCCCTTTATTTAATGATTCCAGTGATAATAATGGGGAAAATAACACTATTAATGGCTATATCTTACTGTTTCTTCACTACCGGATTTATCTATTTCATTATCTTTCAATTAGCTGTTTATAATAATAAAACAACACCATTGAACGAAAGTCTGATAGGTCGTCAATCTACCGGAACTGGTTTTCAGAGCCTTATCAGTTTAATGTCCTTTGGTGTTCCTATGCTGGTTATCAATTTGCTCAGAATAGCTTTCGGAGAAATAATAAGTCAGCTAATATTTCTGGCTATTGGTCTTGCTCTGACATTTACTTCAAATTATTGGATCAAGAATATCTATAAACGCTTCATGAAAAGAAGATATAAAAATATGGAAGGATTCAGAGATTCCAAATAAAAGTGTTTCATTTTTTACCTTATCATTTAAATTCAAATAAGCCATGGCAACAATAAAAATCAATAATTTACAAAAAGACTTCGGCGAAAAAAGAGCTGTAGATATAGATAATTACGTAATAAACAACGGAGACATATTGGGTTTGGTAGGAAACAACGGAGCTGGTAAGACCACATTCTTCCGTCTAATCCTGGATTTGTTGCAAGCCAGCAACGGAGCTGCCTTTATCAACGACATCGATTCCAGCAAAAGTGAAGAGTGGAAAAACTTTACCGGTGCATTTATTGACGAAGGTTTCCTCATTGATTACCTCACTCCGGAAGAGTATTTCTACTTTATCGGAAAAATGTATGGACTAAAGAAAGAAGAAGTAGACGAACGTTTAACAACATTCGAACGCTTTATGAACGGAGAAGTTATAGGCCAAAAGAAATTTATCCGCAATTTCTCGGCCGGAAATAAACAGAAGATTGGTATTATCTCGGCCATGATTCACAATCCGGAACTTCTTATACTGGATGAGCCATTTAACTTCCTTGATCCAAGTTCACAGTCAATTATAAAACACATCCTTAAAGATTATAGCCAACAGACTGGTGCTACAATACTGATTTCCAGTCATAACCTGAACCACACTACAGATATCTGTCCACGCATTGCTTTGCTGGAAGATGGAAAGATTATCAGAGACATAGACAACGTAGATAATTCCGCTGAAAAAGAGTTGGAAGCTTACTTCAATGTTGAATAGATTTTCAACAAAATATTAATACTATAAAAAATCTTTATGAAAAAACTATTTATTCTTTCGTGCATCTTGCTATTTTCAATATCTGCAGGCGCACAATCTCTTTTGTGGAAAGTATCGGGCAATGGATTAAAGACTCCATCGTATATATTCGGGACTCACCACCTGGCTCCGTTATCAATCCTCGATAAAGTTAATGGCTTTAAAGAAGCTTTTGATGCAAGCAAACAAGTGGTAGGTGAACTGAATATGAAAGATGCACAATCTCCTGAAGGAATGAAAAAAATGCAGGATAAAATGTTCATTACCAATGATACTACCGCACAAATTCTTTTCAGCGATACAGAACAGGCCACTATTAATTCGTTTTTAAAAACAAACCTCGGCTTTGATCTTAATCAGGTGCCTAAAATAAGACCTGCATTTATCAGTATGATGGTAGCAATGACTTTTGCAGCCAAAGCTCTTTCTTTTAATCCTAAAGAACAGCTCGACGGATATTTTCAAACTAAGGGAGAAGAAAGCGGGAAAAAGATTGCGGCACTCGAAACTTTAGAATTTCAAAGAGACCTTCTGTATGACTCACAGTCTCTTCAACGCCAGGCACGTTTACTTGTATGTTCATTAAACGATACGGCCAAAATTGTAAAAGACACTAAAGAACTAACAGAAGCTTATAACAATTTCAATATAGACAAGATGCAAAAGCTGTCTGAGGAAAAACAAGGAAACAGCTGCGACCCTATACCAGGGGAAATGGAATCAATGATAGATAACAGAAATAAAGACTGGGCAGCGAAACTACCTGCTATTATGAAAGAAACTCCTTCCTTTATTGCTGTTGGTGCCTTACATCTTCCGGGAGAAAACGGTTTGATTACTTTACTCAGAAAGCAAGGATTCAAGGTTGAGCCTGTGAAATAATACTCCAAACAAGATAATTAAGCTTGCGGAAAAATGACCTCTATTTTTTGTTATTATAGGGGGGTGAAACTAATTTTTCCGCAGCTTATAATCAGTTTGTTAACTCAAAAAGTAAAACGTATTGTCAGAAAACAACCTTATAAGTTGTCTCTCAAAAAGAGAAAGTCGAGTTAAAAAGTGTTTCATCCTTCATTAATAACATTCTATCCAGATAAACTAAAAATTTAAAGAAGAGTTGATGGCAATTAAACCCCAATAAATTAAAATATAACAGGTTATCTTGCCCAGTTTATCGGCTTTCATTTTTATTTATTCACCAAAGATTTTCAGGGCAAACGTTCTATTCTATACTTCCGCCGAAATCTCAATATAATTACCTTCAGGATCTAAAACTCCAGCTTCATAATAGCCATCTCCTGTTTTACGAGGTTCGCTGGCAATAATATAACCATCCGACCGGAGTCGCTCCGTTAAACTATCAACCATTTCCTCATTACCAACTTCAAGATCAAAGTGGGCAATACCTTTCATAAATCCACGTTTTGCCGGTTCATTTACAATGTCCGGACGATTCATTAATTCTATACGGCAATCTCCACCACCAAACGAAAGGAAATACGAAGTGTAGTTCTTTGACGGATTATGATATCGATTGTTACTTACACAATCAAAATAAGTTGTATAAAATGTGCGCATTGCTTCAATATCATCACACCAAATTGCAAAATGGTCAACCCTCATAATACTATTCTATTTTTTTACGATCATTCATTATACCATCCATATTTTCTATCGCCCACGCTATAAGCATATTAATGTGAGGCAACAGAGACCGCCCCCTATCTGTAAGCGTATACTCAACTTTTGGGGGAACTTCTGCATAAACCTTTCTGTTTATAAAGCCATCCTCTTCCAGTGTACGAAGCGTAGCAGTCAGCATCTTCTGTGAAATATCGGGGATGCAACGTTGCAATTCTTTAAAACGAGCAACCCCCTTCTCATGCAATATGTATAGCACAAGCATTGACCACTTATCACTTATACGTGAGAGAATGTTCCTTATAGGGCACATGGGATTAAAACTATCTGAAAGTTTGACTTTACTCATAAGCTATGTATTTTAGCGCAGCAAAAGTAACTAATAATATTAAATACAACGAATAATGAATCAGTCATTTACCTTCTAAAAATATTTTCAAAAAAAAGTACTCCGTAAGTTACTCGTTATCAACAAAGGTTTCATTGAGGTAACCATCTTACATGCAAGTACCTACTTGACAATCATCTGTTTGATACTTACTTTTGTAACGTAAAAGTTAGTTTAGCTTTTCATAATTAGTATAAGAATCAATCAGTAAGAAAATGAAAAAAGTAGAAAAAATTTCGGCAGCAGAAAATTATGCAGCTGTAACAATCGGCAATTTTGATCAGTTAAGTGAACATCTGTTTGTACTTGCTCCAGGTATAGAGATTCCAGGAAAAGTTTTTGTTGGCGAGTCAGTACAAAGTACTGGTACAGAAGTATCTTTTACAGTAGTTCCTGCTGGAGCAGGTGGTGATTTTCTTCATACTCACAAAACAAACGAAGAACTTTACATTGTATTAAAAGGTAGTGGAGAGTTTCAGGTTGATGGCAATCACTTTCCTATTTCAGAAGGTAGCGTAGTTAGAATATCACCTGATGGCAAACGTGCATGGAAAAATACCGGAAACACTCCGCTAACAATGATTTGTATTCAAAGTAAAAACGGATCGTTGAAAGATTTAGGAGTAACAGATGGGGTTATGCTGAAAGAAAAAATTAATTGGTAACATAAATTTCCGGTAAATCTGATTATTATAATAGCAAATGCCCTCATAATAAAGAGAATAAATTTCTCTAAAATATTTGTCCAATTAAAATAGAATCAGTAATTTTGTGCCCTAATTAGTCCGCGCGGGTAAATAAGAGATGTTAAATGATTAAGATCCACCTTCCGGAGAGAACCTGTATAACAAAATATAACAGATGTACGTAATTGTAGAAATTAACGGCCAGCAATTTAAAGCAGAAGCTGGAAAAAGAATGTATGTTCATCACATACAAGACGCTGAAAACGGAGCGACTGTAGAATTTGACAAAGTATTGTTAGTTGACAAAGATGGCGCAGTGACTGTAGGAGCCCCAACAGTAGAAGGTGCAAAAGTAGTATGCGAAGTAGTTTCTCACCTTGTAAAAGGCGACAAAGTAATCGTATTCCACAAGAAGAGAAGAAAAGGTTACAGAAAACGTAACGGTCACCGTCAACAATTTACAGAGTTAAACATTAAAGAAGTAGTAGCTTAATCAATTAAATTTTTAAGAAGAAATGGCACATAAGAAAGGTGTCGGTAGTTCTAAGAACGGCCGCGAATCACATAGCAAACGATTAGGCGTAAAAGTATATGGTGGACAAACTTGCAAAGCTGGTAATATCATCATTCGCCAAAGAGGTACAGAACATCACCCAGGTTTAAACATGGGTATGGGTAAAGATCACACACTTTACGCATTAGTTGATGGTGTTGTAACATTCAAGAAAGGAAGATTAGATCGTTCATATGTATCTATCATCCCTGCTGAAACAACAGAAGCATAACAACGATTTTTGTTTCAAATAAAAAAAAGTTCCTGTAACATTCGTTGCAGGAACTTTTTTATTATTTAAAGGATTAAAAAGATTATAATATCATCTTATCTTATTTTTATTTATCTTTGTGGCTCTAAATAAAAAAACTATAAAAACAGTATAAGATATGCTTACACTTAAAGTAATTACAGAAAAGACCGACGAGGTTCTTCGTGGTCTGGAAAAGAAACACTTTAAAGGCGCACAGGAAGCCATAGATAAAGTGCTGGAGTTAGATAAAAAAAGACGTACTGCACAAAATGAGCTGGATAAGAATCTTGCCGAAGTAAATACTCTCTCGAAATCCATTGGTAAACTAATGAAGGAAGGGAATAAAGAAGAAGCAGAATCGGCGCGCACAAAAGTAAGCGAAATCAAAGAGGGAAACAAAGCTTTGGAAACAGCAATGAACAAAGCTGCAGAAGAACTTCAGGTTCTGCTTTGCACTAATCCCTAACCTACCCCACTCTTCATGTTCCATGAAGGCTATGGTGCTGATGACAATAAAGTAGAGAAAATGGGTGGATGTTACTCCCGAACTTCCTGCAGATGCAGTTCCACACTGGGATCTTTGCAAGAAATATGATTTGATTGACTTCGAACTTGGAGTTAAATTGCAGGTGCAGGTTTTCCTGTTTACAAAGGAAAAGGTGCTCGCCTTCAAAGAGCTTTAATTAACTTTTTCCTTGATGAAGCCCGTAACGCAGGTTACCTGGAAATTGAGCCTCCTTATGTAGTAAATGCAGCTTCCGGTTACGGACAGGACAGTTACCTGACAAAGAAGGCCAGATGTATCATGATAATCAGGATGATTTATACTTAATCCCTACAGCAGAAGTTCCTGTAACAAACATCTACAGAGATGTAATCCTTACAGACAACGAACTACCTGTTAAGAACTGTGCATACTCTGCATGTTTCCGCCGCGAAGCTGGTTCTTATGGAAAAGATGTAAGAGGATTAAACCGTTTGCACCAGTTCAACAAAGTAGAGATTGTTCGTATTGATAAGCCAGAACATTCTTATGATTCATTGAAAGAAATGATTGCTCACGTGAAAATTTGGTTAACAAACTAGAATTACCTTATCGTATTCTTCGTCTTTGCGGAGGTGATATGAGCTTCACTTCAGCCATTACATTCGACTTTGAAGTATTCTCTGCAGCACAACAACGTTGGTTGGAAGTAAGTTCAGTATCCAACTTTGAATCATATCAGGCTAACCGTCTGAAATGCCGCTACCGTACAGGAGACAAGAAGACAGAACTTTGCCACACTTTAAATGGTAGTGCATTAGCTTTACCACGAATCGTAGCTGCCCTACTTGAAAATAATCAAACACCGGAAGGAATTCGCATACCAAAAGCATTGGTTCCTTATACCGGATTTGATATCATCGACTAAGTAATTCCCCAAAAGGGAATTAAATAAGCATAAACCAGAGCGTTTCCTATGTTAAGTGTAGTGAAACGCTCTGGTTTTTTTATAGTCATAGTTTTGAAATGAAAAACAATAAGATTACCTTTGCCAATACCGACATACTGAAATTACAAGTCTAATATAAATATCATATTTCTACTTTTATGAATAAAATAATTAATAAAGAACACTTCTCAGAGAAAGTCTTTAAGCTGGAAATTGAAGCACCATTGATTGCTCGCTCCCGCAAAGCAGGACATTTCGTAATTGTCCGCGTTGGAGAAAAAGGCGAACGCATGCCATTAACCATTGCCGGAGCAGATCTAAACAAAGGAACTATCACTCTCGTTGTCCAGGAAGTGGGACTTTCTTCGACAAAACTATGTAATCTTGAAGTTGGAGAATATATTACTGACGTAGTAGGTCCATTAGGACAGGCAACTCACATTGAAAACTTCGGTACTGTGGTTTGTGCTGGTGGTGGTGTAGGTATAGCTCCTCTTCTACCAATTGTTCAGGCATTAAAGGCTGCAGGCAACAAGGTTATAACTGTTCTTGCCGGACGTACAAAAGAACTTATCATTCTTGAAAAAGAGATGCGCGAAAGTTCTGATGAAGTAATCATTATGACCGACGACGGTTCTTACGGTAATAAAGGTGTAGTTACAGTTGGCGTTGAGGAAGTGCTTCTTCGTGAAAAGGTAGATAAATGCTTTACTATCGGACCGGCAGTAATGATGAAGTTCGTTTCTTTATTAACTAAAAAATATGAAGTTCCTACTGAAGCTTCTCTGAATACCATCATGGTAGACGGGACAGGTATGTGTGGAGCATGCCGTGTAACTGTAGGAGGAAAAACTAAGTTTGTTTGCGTAGATGGTCCTGAGTTTGATGCTCATCAGGTAGACTTTGACGGAATGATTAAACGTATGAGTGCCTTCAAGGATGCTGAAAGAGAAGAAATCAAGAAGTTAGGATCACCAAAATGCGAGATTACCAAAAGTCAGCATGCCGAAGACCGCACTGCACCATGGCGTGAAGAATTGCGTAAAAGCATGAAAGCAAAAGAACGTACCGATATTTCACGCGTTCACATGAACGAACTTGATCCTGAATATCGTTCACACAACCGTGAAGAAGTAAACCAGGGCTTAACCATGGAGCAAGCACAACAAGAAGCAAAACGCTGCCTTGACTGTGTTAATCCTGGTTGTATAACTGGCTGTCCGGTTGAAATCAATATACCTAAGTTTATTAAAAACATAGAACGTGGAGAAGTGCTAGAAGCAGCCTAGAACTCTTAAAGAAACAAGCGCGCTTCCAGCAGTATGCGGTCGTGTTTGTCCACAGGAGAAACAGTGCGAATCAAAATGTATCTACGTTCAGAAAATGAATAAAGAAGCTGTTGCCATTGGTCACCTAGAACGCTTTGCTGCCGATTTCGAAAGAGAAAGCGGACAAATTTCAGTTCCAGATTTAGATGAAAGCAACGGAATTAAAATAGCAGTTATCGGCTCAGGTCCTTCCGGACTCTCTTTTGCCGGAGACATGGCTAAGCTGGGATATGATGTAACTGTATTCGAAGCATTACACGAAATTGGAGGAGTACTTAAATATGGTATTCCTGAATTCCGTTTACCAAATAATATTGTCGATGTAGAAATCAATAACCTCGAAAAGATGGGAGTTGCTTTCGAGAAAGACTGTATTGTTGGAAAAACTATCACTGTAGAAGAATTAAAGGAAAAAGGATTTAAAGGTTTCTATGTTGCATCGGGTGCCGGACTTCCTAACTTTATGAATATACCAGGCGAAAACTCACTGAACATTCTTTCATCTAACGAGTATCTTACTCGCGTAATCTTATGGATGCTGCAAATCCGGAATCGGATACTCCTGTAGCTTTCGGTAAGAACGTAGCTGTAATTGGTGGAGGTAATACTGCAATGGACTCTGTACGTACTGCAAAACGTTTGGGAGCAGAACGCGCCATGATTATTTACCGTCGTTCGGAAGAAGAAGATGCCAGCTCGTCTAGAAGAAGTTAAGCATGCAAAAGAAGAAGGTATTGAATTCCTTACTTTACATAACCCTATTGAATATATTGCCGACGAACGTGGATTTGTTAAAGCAGGTAGTTCTTCAGAAAATGGAACTTGGCGAACCAGATGCATCCGGCCGTCGCAGTCCGGTTGCCATACCAGGTGCAACTGAAACAATTGATATCGACCTTGCTATTGTCAGTGTAGGTGTATCTCCTAACCCAATTGTTCCAAGTTCAATTAAAGGACTGGAAACAGGAAGAAAAGGAACAATCAATGTAAACGATGAAATGGAATCATCAATTCCAATGATTTTTGCAGGAGGAGATATTGTACGAGGCGGAGCAACCGTTATTCTTGCTATGGGTGATGGTCGTAAAGCTGCAGCAGCAATGGATCAAAAATTCAAAAACAAATAACTTGTATAAAGCATTTCAGCTTATATAAACGAAAGGCCGGATTAAAAAAATCTGGCCTTTTTTATTGGATAAACGTTAGGTCTACAAATAATCACGGCCGACTGATAAGCGCAAATTTAAAGCGCGCGGGCAACCATGCCATTTTTTTGTTTTCTTACGGGGTGAGATAAAAATGCCCGCGCCTAATAATCAGTATATTATCTTTAAAAATAAAATAGTAAGACAGAAAAGCTGGCGAAACATTATTATTCATAGAGCCTTTTTCGAGTTAAAATGTGTTATATAATTGATTATCAATAATATTTTCTTCTCAATTTTATGCCCATTTGAATAAAGTGCCTCATAAAATCATCTTTTCTAAAACCGATTATAGATTTATTAACATATTGATATTTATTACTATATGTTATATACAAGCGAAATGAATATTGGGTTATAATTACTTCATAAAAACAAAATAAACAGCCATTACCAGACAAGCCCCTGCAGCTACATGGTTCCAGTGCAAAGATTCACCTTTAAATAACATGGTAGAAAAACACCGTAAAAACAATAAGAGTAATCACCTCCTGCACAACCTTTAATTGCATCAGACTAAAGGACCACCATTTCCATTAAATCCTAACCGATTGGCTGGAACCTGACACATATATTCGGCCAAAGCAATACTCCACGAAAATATGATAACACCTATTAAAGGCCAGTTACTAATAACCTTATCTTCCTGTAATTTTCAGATGGCCATACCAGGCAAACGTCATAAACACATTCGATATAATCAAAAGTAAAATAGAATAAAAACCTTGCATAATTTTAAATATTAAAATACTCTATATTAAATGCCTGTTTCAGGCAATAAATCAGTCTGTATATTATTCATACTTCCCCAAAGACTGTAACGAGCTTCCGGATTCATTTTTTCGAATAAGCGAAGCACCTCTTTCATATCCGAACGATGAGAATCAACCTCATACGGACAATTCTTTTTCTGCTTCTTAAAGTTCCTCACTCCGGCCAGAGCAATAAGATCCGCTTCAGGAATAAGGCACATTGGCGGATTATTGTCATATCAAACTTTCTCATCACAAGCTTTGGAGGCATACTACTGAAGGCACCTTGAAAAACCTGATTCATCAGCAGCGTTTCCAGAATATCATCCATATGGTGACCTAATGCTATTTTGTTACAGCCCTGTTCTTTTTGCCACTGTAAACGAGCTTTCGCCTGTCCAT
>Ga0268356_10766_pt1 | contig 14442 bp, 23 predicted proteins | sample BioMet10_FD_194415 | JGI IMG/M metagenome (GOLD analysis project Ga0268356, IMG submission 194415) | Sewage microbial communities from Oakland, California, United States - Biofuel 10 (PacBio Assembly) | ecosystem: Engineered > Wastewater > Sewage > Unclassified | place: USA: California | collected...
CCCGAAATAGAAGCATTCTTTTTTACCAAATTACCGATCAATCCTGCGGTGGCTAATGCCCGTAATATTTTTATTTCGGAAAACTCATAGCCTTCCATCAACGAATACAATACCGCTGGCAATACTCCGCACGAACCACAGGTCGGTGCCGTAACAATTCTGCCACCGGAGGCATTTTCTTCGGCAACTGCCAAAGCATAGGCAAAAGCCAGTCCACGCCGTTTGAGCGATCCCTGATAGCTTTTCGATTTAATGTAATACGATGAAGCTTTGCGCGGCAGATGAATCACTCCGGGTAATGTACCTTCGTTTTCGATGCCTCTCACAATAGCTGCTTTCATCACATCCCAAACATCCTTAAGATATTCCCAGATACCTTCGCCTTCATGTTCGTTAACATATTCCCAAAGCGTGGCGCCATTTTTAAATGTCCATTCGAGAATGTCGGAAAGATGACGGAGTTTATATACGGAAATTTTATTCAGGTTGGTATGATCATCGATGATGTCGCCGCCGCCAATGCTGTAAGCCGTCCATTCGCCGGTAGCTTTACCATCTTGATTAATGGCTTCAAATTTAAGGGCATTGGGATGAATAGGAAGAAAAACCAATGGTTTCCACTCAAAGGTAACCGGTTTCGGGAGACAAGTATCGATCAGGATTTTGTCGGTTAAATGCCCTTTGCCTGTAGCTGCCAGGCTCCCGTACAACGTAATTCTAATGCTTGCCGCATCAGGATTTTTTGCTAAAAAACATTTCCGCAGCTTTTTTAGGACCCATGGTATGGCTGCTCGAAGGTCCGTGTCCAATTTTATATATTTCCCGGATAGATTGCATAGTCTTTTATTAACGCTATAAAGATAAAAATAATGCTAACGCAGAAATCGAAAAAATAATTATTTTTGACGGAAATTTATAATTATGGAACGTCGCGATTTTCTTAAAAAAAGTATTGGTGCCGGAATACTTGCGGGAGTTGGACTTTCGTTGGGTGATATTCCCGGCGCTTTGGGTATGAATCCGGCAGAGAATCCGTTGGCTTATGATCTGGTTGCCATCAAGGGTGGCGAGCCCGAAGTGATGTTTGATAAAGCCATTGCACAACTTGGCGGAATGAAATCTTTTGTAAAAAAAGGCCAGAAGGTACTGGTAAAACCCAATATCGGTTGGGATGTTTCGCCCGAAAGGGGAGGAAACACTAATCCCAAATTGGTTGCCCGCATTGTAAAACGTTGTCTTGAAGCCGGAGCTAAAGAAGTTTATGTTTTTGATAACACCTGCGACAAATGGAATAATTGCTATAAAAATAGTGGAATAGAAAAAGCGGTGAAAGATGCCGGCGGAAAAATTGTTCCAGGGAATACAGAAAGTTATTACCAAACGATAAGCATAGGTAAAGGGAAAAAACTAAAATCGGCCAAAGTTCATGAATTAGTTCTTGATACCGATGTTTTTGTTAATGTTCCTGTTTTAAAACATCATAGTTCATCCAACGTTACCATTTCCATGAAAAACCTGATGGGTATTGTATGGGATCGCAGCTATTGGCATCGTACCGATTTGCATCAGTGCATAGCCGACTGCGCTTCATTGCATAAACCAACACTTAATGTGGTGGATGCTTACAGGGTTATGCTTAAAAATGGTCCCCGTGGCGTTTCCGAAAAAGATATTGTTACCATGAAGCAAATGATTATTTCAGCCCGATATTGTTGCCGCCGATGCCGCCGCCGCCAAAATTTTTGGCCTCGACCCCGATGAGGTTCCGTATATACACATTGCCAATGCAATGAAGATTGGACAAAGTAATCTGAAAGCGTTAAATATTAAAAAAATTATTCTCTAATTAAACTGCCCGATTGTCGTATTGTCCAATTGTATTTCTGTTTGTTGCCAACAACATGTCAATTCGATAATAAAACCAGGCGTAGTGCCATAAAATAATAAAACCATGTTTTTAAACTACTTAAGCGATTACGGGTTCTCGTATCGCTTTCTGTTTTTCTATTGATACTCTTATTTTTTATTGATTTTTCGGGCAGGATTTCCGTATTGCTTATCAATTCGGTGCTTTTTCTGGAGTTTGTGCCATCGCTATTGAGTTTTTTAAGTTTGCTGACGTTAGGCACCATTGGCTTTATTTTTATCATCCTTCTTACGTTTTTGTTTGGACGAATTTATTGTTCCACATTGTGCCCTTTAGGTACAATGCAGGATATTGTTATTTATTTCAAAAAAAAGTTTGGCGGGAAAAAAAGATTCAAATTTATACGTACTTACAACTGGATCAGATATTCAATATTGGCTGCGGTAGTTTTATTTCTGCTTTTCGGAAATATTCTTTTACTAACCATTCTTGATCCTTACAGCGCTTTTGGTAAAATCTCGGTAACATTAGTAAAAACCGGTTTTATATTAATCAATAATTTTTCTTCAAAACAGCTTGCCGCCAGCAATATCTTTTGGTTTAAACCTATAGAAACTACGGTTACAGCCTTTTTGCCATTATTTTTTCGTCGGCATTTTTAATTTTAGTTCTGTGGTTTTCGATAGCTAAAGGCCGGATTATATTGCAATACTGTTTGTCCGGTTGGTGCATTTTTAGGTTTAATTTCCAAGGCATCTGTTTTCAAGATCAGGATTAATGAGGAAAGTTGTACTTCCTGTGGCTTATGTTCTTCGGTTTGTAAGGCCGGCTGTATTGAAAGTAAAACACATCAGCTTGATTTTTCGCGATGCGTCGGATGTATGAAGTTGTCTGAGCGTATGCAAGACAAAAAGTATTAATTATCATCTTCCTGTTAAGAATGCTGAAGCTGTAAAAACGGATTCATCAAATAGCCGGAGGAAGTTTATTGCTACTTCAGTTCTTTTTACCTTAGGAATGACATTTTTAGCTTTCGGTTGAAAAAACGATTCAGAAAACCCGAATACGATTTATCCTAATTCTAAGAAAAATCCGGTAACGCCTCCTGGTTCAGTTAGTGTACAGCATTTTACGGATAAGTGTACCGCTTGCCAGCTTTGTATAAGCATTTGCCCGACACAGGTGTTGAAACCTTCCGTAAAAGAATATGGATTAACGGTATTATGCAGCCGCACATGAATTATGAAGTTAGTTTTTGCAATTACGATTGCAATTTGTGTACTCAGGTTTGTCCGAGCGGAGCTTTGCTGCCGCTTACCGTTAAAGAAAAGCAACAAACCCAGTTGGGAATAGCTCAGTTTATCGAAAAGAACTGCGTTGTTTATACCAACCATACAGCTTGTGGCGCTTGTTCCGAACATTGCCCAACCAAGGCCGTTCATATGATTCCATATACCGACAATCTGGTAATTCCCAAGGTAGATGAATCTATTTGCATCGGATGCGGAGCCTGCGAATTTTCATGTCCTACGCAAGCCGTATAAAGCAATTTATGTGGAAGGAAATGGTAAACATCTACAGGCTCAAAAGCCGGTAAGCAAGGATATTAAACAAAAAGTTAATCTGAAGGAAGACTTTCCTTTTTAGTCCGGGATAACTGTCAGTTTCGGGATATAAAACGATGCAAACTAATTTCGGATAATTTCGTAGCTGCCATCTTCGTTGATGCGGATAATTTTGATGGTTTCACTTCTTTGAAGTTATCTTGCCCGACTTTTACGACATAATCAACCTTTTGGATGATTTCTTTATCTATTTTATTGAAATATAGTGGCGTGGCTTCTCCGGAAATGTTTGCGGATGAGGATACGATGGGTTTTCCAAATTGCTGGAGCAGTTTTTGACAAAAAATGTTTTTTACGATGCGGATGGCGATGGATTTATCGGGAGCAATTACATTTTTAGCTAAATTTTTGGCATTGGAAAATACGATGGTAAGTGGTTCTTCAACCCCCGAAACCAGATCGAAAGTAATATCAGGGACTTTTGCTACATATTGTCCGATTTTTTCGAAAGAATCAACCAGAACAATAAGGCTCTTGCTTTCGGCCCGTTGTTTGATTTTATAGATATTTTCGACGGCACGGACATTGGTAGCATCGCAGCCAATACCCCAGATTGTATCGGTAGGATAGAGTATGGTTCCACCTGCTTTCAGCACCTTCAGTGCATTTTCAACTTCAATTTCAATAGTACTTTTTTCCATCATTTTATTCTATTCAACAATTGTTCAGTTTGTATAGTTAGTGCACATTTGAAATGTTTTTCCGGGCAAGCTCTGTATCCATGCAACCCACAGGGCCGGCAACTCAGTTTTTCGGTAGTTTCTATAATTACCGAATCGTCGGATAAAGGTCCAAAACCAAATTCGGGAACGGTGGAACAAAAAATGCTCGTAACCGGAGCGTTTACCGCCGAAGCTAAATGCTGAGGTGCCGAATCATTCACAAAATTCATCGTTGCATGTTCCATCAAAGCTGCTGATTCTAAAAAATTAAGTTTACCACTCAGGTTAAACGCATTGGGATGATGAGATGTTTCGATAATATGCTGACAGGCTAAGGTGTCGTTGCCCGAACCCAAAAAATAGATTTTTATTTCCGGGCTGAGTTTTTGAAACAAAATCAGCCCACTTTGCTTCCGGATATTGTTTAGTGAACCATAACGAGGTAGGAGCGATGCAGATGTAAGAACCACCTTTATATTTTTCAACCTGGTGGTAGTCATCCTTGGAAGGGTATAACTTAATAGATTTTAGTTGATTTCCGACCAGCCCGGAAATTAATAATAGGTTACGATCAACTTCATGCAAAGGCGTTTCTTTTTCCGAAATGATATGTTTTATCCTTTGGGTAAAAAATAATGAAAAAGGATTTTTATCAAATCCAATGCTCGTTTGGGCATGGGAAAAAAACGGTTAAGAAACCCGTTGAGGCAAATCGTTGAATATTGATGACATAATCATAATGAGTTTGCCTGATGTTTTTAATATTTTTAAAAAATTAGGATACTTACGCTTCGATTTATCCCAAACAATAACCTGATTGAGAAAAGGATGAGCCTTAAAAGACTGTCTGTGCCTTTTTTTAGCAAAAAATCAATCTTTTGCATCAGGAAATTTTGAATGCAACGATTCGATGACAGGTGTAGATAAAATCACATCACCTATAGAAGCTGTTTGTATGACAAGAATTTTTTTCAAAATAGAATTTTGATTTAACCTGCAAAAATAATTAAAAACATGCTATACAGCAACATTATATTCGCGTAGTGCTTCGTTGAGCGATGTTTTTAAATCAGTAGAAGCTTTTCGTTTTCCAATAATTAAAGCACAGTTAACCTGATAATTTCCGGCAGGAAAAGCTTTGGTAAAGCTTCCCGGAATAACTACCGAACGGGAAGGAATAATTCCTTTCATTTCGATAGGTTCCGATTGGGTACATCAATTATTTGGTCGATTGGGTTAAAAACGACATTAGCGCCTAATACAGCTTCCGTTTCTACCCTAACACCTTCTACCACGATACATCGTGACCCGATAAAACAATGGTCTTCAATAATTACTGGTGCCGACTGTACCGGTTCCAATACACCACCTATTCCTACGCCTCCACTCAGATGAACGTTTTTTCCAATCTGTGCACAAGATCCCACCGTAGCCCAGGTGTCGATCATGGTACCGCTATCCACGTAAGCTCCAATATTTACGTACGATGGCATCATGATTACTCCTTCAGCCAAAAACGATCCGTAACGGGCAATGGCATGGGGAACTACCCGAACTCCTAATTTTTCGTAGCCGGTTTTAAGTTTTATTTTATCATGAAACTCAAGAGGACCAACTTGAATGGTTTTCATCTCATTAATAGGAAAATACATGATTACCGCTTTTTTAATCCATTCGTTCACCTTCCAGGTATTTCCTTCAGGTTCGGCAATACGTAGTTTTCCTTTATCAAGTAATTCAATTACCTCACAAACTGCGTCTCTTGTACTGATATTAAGAAGTAATGAACGTTCCGACCATGCCTTTTCTATAACTTCCTGTAGATTATTATTCATTTAATGTTGTTTTAAAATTCAAAATTAAACATTATTCGCTTCACATTAAATGTTCTTTGTATTTTTGCTGCGGGTTTTATAATAATCCACAGATATTCAATTTAGTTAAACAATCAAATCATATAAGCATCCGGAATGGGTAGAATTTTAGCCATAGATTATGGGCAGAAAAGGGTAGGGGTTGCCGTTACCGATGAACTTCGGATGATCGCTACAAACCTGACTACCGTTCATTCCAAAGATATAATTTCTTTCTGAAAGGCTATTGTGGTAGGAAAAGGTTGATATTTTTGTGGTAGGGCGAACCCAAAAAGATGAACAATACAGCATCTGAATCTGTTATTTTTATAGAACCGTTTATTAAAATATTGAGAAAAGAGTTCCCCGATATTCTGATTGAACGTATGGATGAACGGTTTACATCAAAAATAGCATTTCAAACCATGGTTACCGCCGGTTTGAAAAAAAAAGACAGACAAAACAAGGCGTTGATTGATTCCATCAGCGCAACCCTGATTTTACAATCGTATATGACTTTTAAATCCGGAAATATTTAATTTTGCACCAAATTTTAGAAATGATTTTACCTATTGTAGCCTACGGGAACCCTTTATTGAGAAAAATTGCCCAAGAAGTGGATGAAGATACCGAAATCAACGAATTGATTGAGGATATGTTTGAAACAATGTACTTTGCTAATGGCGTGGGATTAGCTGCTCCTCAAATTAATAAGTCGTTGCGGCTAATTGTGATGGATGCAAGCCCATACAAAGAAAAATTTCCCGAACTCACGGATGTTAAAAAAGTACTGATCAATCCCGAAATCCTTGATGAAGACGGCGAAATAAGCTCGATGAGTGAGGGATGTCTTAGTATTCCGCACATTGATGAATATGTGGAACGTAAATCAAAGATCAGGATTAAGTACCAGGATGCGAATAAAGTATGGCACGACGAACAGTATGACGGTATCATGGCCCGGATTATGCAGCATGAATATGATCATTTAAATGGCGTTCTTTTTATCGACCATCTAAATCCGTTAAGAAAAATGATTCTCAAGCGGAAACTTACAGATATTTCTAAAGGCATCGTTGACGTTGATTATAAAATGATTTTCCATTCAAATAAAAAAAATGGAAATAAATAACCAATAATCAGATTTTAATAAAAAAATGAAAATTACTAATTTGTTTGTTATTGTTTTTTCAGGAATGGTCATAATTTCTTCCTGTAAACCAGCTAAAGAAAGAGCTGAAATTAAAATTAAAAATCTTGAAAAGAAGTGTTTTCGGATACTACTGGCCAAGCAGATGTTGCTAAAACCAATGAATTGGTAGATTTATATCAGCAATATTATCGAAAATATCCGACCGATACGATTGCTCCGACTTACATTTATAATGTGGCCACTATTTTAATGAATACCGGAAAAGCTCAGCTGGCAGCCGATTGGTTGGATACCCTTCTTACAAATATCCTAATAATAAGCGGATTCCGCAAAGTTTATTTCTCAAAGGATTTGTTTATGAAAACTATTTGAATGAGCTTGGCAGGGCCAAAGATATTTATACTGAATTTCTTAAACGTTTTCCTAAAAGCAATCTGGCAGATGATGCTCAGGCTTCCATCGATAATCTTGGAAAAACACCCGAAGAATTGATGAAGAGTTTTGAACATAAATCAGATTCCATAACTTCTGCAAAGAAATAATTTTCTGATTTTTAGTTCAATTCCTTATCAAGGAAATTTTTTAACTGAGCCGGTTCGACTTTGGTAGTTAATATGCCATCTTTACAAAATGCTATTTTACCAGATTGTTCCGAAACCACGATGGCAATTGCATCCGAGCGTTCGGTTATTCCAACGGCCGAGCGATGACGCAAGCCTAACTGAACAGGTATATTTTGATTTTTCGAAACCGGAAGTATACACCGGGCGGCAGTCAGCATATTGTTTGACACAATTACAGCTCCATCGTGTAATGGACTGTTTTTGAAAAATATATTTTCAAGGAGCTGTTCGGAAATCCGTGCATCAATCAATTCGCCTGTTTCAATATATTCGCGAAGTTCATTTTTTCGGGCTATAACAATAATGGCTCCGGTTTTTGACATAGCCATTTTATGACAGGCCTGAATAATAGGATCGGTATCCAGATTAGAATCTTCATAACGTATTCGCCAAAATAAAAAACGATATCTTTTTTTCTTGACAAATCCAGGAGTACCAATAAGTAACAAAAACTTCCGGATTTCGGGTTGAAAAACAACAATCAGTGCAATAAAACCAACACTGATAAATGCTCCTAAAATTTCAGCAAGCAGCTCCATCTCAAGAATTTTTACGACCTTCCATACAACAAATACGGAAATTATTCCAAAGAAAATATTGATTGCCGCCGTACCTTTCAACAAATTGTATAATTCATACAAAAGCAAAGCAACAAGCAATATATCAATAATATCCAATAGGCGGATATGAAAAAGAGGGCTTAAAACAATTTGAAGCATTTATCTTGAGTGTTTGTTGCAAATATACAGTAATTGAATTATCGTTTCAACATTTCGGTTATTTTAATTGTTTCTACAGCTTCTTTTACATCATGAACCCGTAAAATATCGGCTCCATTACAAATAGCTATTGTGTTAACAACCGTAGTTCCGTTTAAAGCTTCTGCTGGATTAATTTTTAATACTTTATTAATCATAGATTTGCGTGACATTCCTGCGAGTACAGGATAACCGAAAGTTTTAAATTCAGCCAAACGATTTAAAATTTCATAATTATGTTCAACGCTTTTTCCAAAACCAAACCCGGGATCAACAATAATATTTTTGAAACCAAGGGCATGAAGGTCGTTTATTTTATCCCGAAGTATTTTTTTAATCTCGTTTACGGCATTTGAATATTGGGGATTGATTTGCATGTTTTGTGGCGTACCTTTCATATGCATCAGAATGTAAGGCACTTTTAATTTAGCAATCGTTGAAAACATTTGTAAATCCATGCTTCCACCAGAAATATCATTGATGATGGAAGCTCCCGAATCAACAACTTTTTGAGCAATGCTTGCACGATAGGTATCGACAGAAACGATAGCATGCGGATATGCCTTGAGGATTGCATTTAGCGCAGGTAATAAGCGGTTTAATTCTTCACTTTCCGAAATTTGCTTTGCTCCCGGACGTGTGGATACAGCTCCTAAATCAATAATTGAACCACCTTCGTCCAATATTTTTTCTGCCCTTTGGATCACAGCATTCGTTGTCAAATATTTTCCTCCGTCAAAAAAGGAATCAGGGGTAATATTGAGTATGCCCATAACCACAGGCTTTTCCAGATTTATTATTTTTCCATTACAATCTAAAAAGGAGATTCCCGAAAATGATGTATCTTTATCGGTCGAATTCATAGTCATATTTTTATTTAATAATAATTATAATCAGTAATTTAGAAATATCATGATCAGTACTTCCGACCAGTTTGAAAATATTATTAATCAATGTCGCGAAATTTTTTTAATCAAAATGAAAGATTACGGAAGTTCATGGCGAATTTTACGTACGCCATCACTTACCGACCAAATTTATATTAAAGCCCAACGAATTCGAAGCATTGCCGACAAAGGTACTCAAAAAATATCTGAAGGAATTAAGCCGGAATTTATAGGTATGGTCAACTATTCGGTTATGGCATTGATACAATTGGAATTACATGATGAAGAAAATTTAAATCTTTCCGAAGATATTGCCGTTCAACTTTATAATAAGTATATCTATCAGGCAAAAGCGTTGATGGGCAATAAAAATCATGATTATGATGAAGCCTGGCGGAACATGAGAGTTAACTCGATGGATGATATTATTTTAATGAAATTATTGCGGATCAAGCAAATAGAAGATAACGATGGTAAAACCTTTATTTCGGAAGGTGTTGATGCCAATTATCTCGACATTATAAATTATTCCATTTTTGCTTTAATTAAAATTGATGAGGAAGCCGATAATGCCAAATCGTAATTTTGTTTTCCAATTTTTTGAAAATGAAGAAAAGCACTAAGATTTTTACGGTCATTTCGCGATTGCTTGTCGGATGTGTTTTTATTTTTTCCGGTTTTGTAAAAGGAATTGATCCGCTTGGAACTGCATATCGTATTGAAGATTATTTTATTGCCTTTGGTACACAATGGGCTATTCCCTCGGCATTGTATTTATCGGTGTTTCTGTGTACCGTTGAATTTTCCGTAGGTATTCTATTATTATTGAATGTCAGGATAAAAGAAGTTGCCTGGCTGTTACTGCTTATGATGCTGTTTTTACGTGTACAACATTCTACGATGCACTCTATAATCCTGTTCCCGACTGTGGTTGCTTTGGCGATGCCATTAAACTCACCAACTGGCAAACTTTCCTGAAAAACATTATATTAATGATTTTTGTATTGACTGTTTTTTTAAACCGGAAAAAAATCAAACCATGTTTCAGGGTAAAGTCAGAAATAGTAATCATTTTTCTGACTATCATTACTTTTGATGCTTTTTCGATGTATAATTACCGTCATTTACCTGTTATCGATTTTATGTCCTGGAAAGTCGGAAATAAAATGTTTAACGAGCATCCGCTTCCTGTAAAATGTTATCTTACTTATCGTAATAAAGAAACAGGTGAGACAAAGGAATATTTGTCACCCGATTTTCCATATAACGATACGGCATGGGTTGCAAAATGGGAATTTGTCAGCCAACGGATAGAGGATCCAAATTCATTAAAAGGTACTGATTTACAAATCACGGATTCCTCTGGCAATGATGTTACTTCCGAATTTATACGAAATCCTGGCTACCAGTTTATCCTGGTTGCTTATGATCTTGAAAAGACCCATTTGAAAGCATTCACAAAAATAAACGATTTCTACGGTTTAGCTGAAAAGGATGGACATTCATTAATAGCCCTTTATAGTATTGGTAATGTTAAAAGCTTTATCAATAAAACCAAGGCAGCGTATGCCTTTTATTCGGCCGATGATGTAATTTTAAAAACCATGGTTCGGGCCAATCCGGGTTTGCTATTGCTCAAAAATGGAGTCGTTCTGGCAAAATGGCATTATCATGATTTTCCTGATTATAATCAGGTTAAAAAGAAGTATCTAAAGTAAAGGTAATGGTCAATTTTATTCTGAAACGCTTGCTTTATGGATTATTGGTACTTTTCGGAGTCGTTACCATTATTTTTCTGCTATTCAATGTTTTACCAGGTGATCCTGCCCGGATGATGTTGGGGCAACGAGCCGATATGGCTTCGGTGCAAGCCATCAATCACGACCTCGGCAGGGATAAGCCTATGATAACCCAGTATTTTAATTTTTTGAACGATTTGTCGCCGGTTTCCTTTCATAATACTACCGATAAGAATAATTATTGGTATCTCGACGAGACTAAATATTCTGTTCATTTAACGCTTTTGAAATTAGGAAATCATAATGAACTGATTTTAAAGAAACCATACTTACGGCGTTCGTATCAAAGCAAACGACCTGTAAGCGAAATCCTGACATCGGCTTTTCCGGCTACTTTCCTCTTAGCCACAGTGGCCATTGCTTTTGCAATGATAGTTGGAATTTTGATCGGTATATTATGCGCTATTTATCGTAATAGTTTTTTCGATCGTTTATCCCTTGTTTTTTCAGTCTTGGGAATGTCGTTACCATCTTTTTTGCCGCCATACTTTTTGCCTGGATATTTGCTTTCTTGCTGGCAGACTATACCGGCTTGAATATGTTTGGCAGTATGTACACGGTGGATGATTTTGGAAGAGGGGAGTACCTTGACTTAAAAAACCTGATTCTTCCGGCAATAACTTTGGGTATTCGTCCGTTAGCCATTGTAGTAGAACTTACTCGTAGTTCTTTGCTTGATGTGCTTTCGCAGGATTATATCCGCACCGCAAGGGCCAAGGGTTTATCTTTTTACAGGATAATTGTGCATCATGCGTTAAAAAATGCCATGAATCCTGTGGTAACCGCTATCACCGGCTGGTTTGCTTCGCTACTGGCTGGTGCTGTTTTTATTGAATACGTATTCGATTGGAAAGGAATGGGAGTAGTCATTGTGGATGCCTTGGAAAAATATGATTTTCCTGTGATCATGGGTGCCGTATTATTTATTTCCATTATTCTGATCGTTATTAATATATTTGTAGATATAATTTACGGAATGTTAGATCCCAAAGTCAGGGTTTCTTAATTTTTAAATTTAATGATTATGAGAAAGAAAATTGTAGCCGGTAACTGGAAAATGAATAAAACATTTCAGGAAGCCGATGAATTAATGTGCGATATAGATGAAGCGTTAGAAGAAATAGATGGTATTGAAACAGAAGTTATTGTTTGTCCGCCGTTTGTATATCTCGAGCTGGCGAAAGACATTGCCAGAGAGGGCGCTTTTTTTGTGGGTGCTCAAAACCTTAACGATAATGAATCCGGCGCTTTTACCGGCGAAGTATCAGCGTCTATGCTGAAATCGCTCGATATTGATTATGTAATCATCGGACATTCAGAACGCAGGGCATATTTTAAAGAAACACATGAAATGCTTGCTCGTAAGGTTGATCTGGCAATTAGCCATGATCTTTACCCGATTTTTTGTTGCGGCGAACTCCTACCCGAACGGAATGCTGGTAATCAGGAACAGATAGTGAAGAAACAATTGGAAGAATCGCTTTTTCATTTACCGGCAAAAGAATTTCAGAAAGTTGTAATTGCCTATGAACCAGTATGGGCTATAGGAACCGGAGTTACCGCCACCTCGGAACAGGCTCAGGAAATGCATGCCTTTATCCGGAAACTGGTGACTGAAAAATATGGAAAAGCTGTAGCCGACGACCTTTCTATTTTATACGGTGGCAGTTGTAATTCTAAAAATGCCAAAGAATTGTTCGCCAATCCTGATGTTGATGGCGGTCTTATCGGCGGAGCATCGCTTAAATCCGATGAATTCATCAAAATTGTTAAAAGTTTTTAACGTAGCATCTCATTTTTATAAATACTTGTAAATGGATTATGTTGAATTAAACGTAGAAGTTGATTCGGGCGATTTATCCGAAATTCTTATTGCTTCTCTCGCGGAGCAAGGGTTTGAGAGTTTTTCTGAAACAGAAAACGGTTTTAATGCCTATATTGTTGCCCATCAATTTGACACTGAAAAGATAAAGCAATGTTTTCAGCAGATAAACCCGAACAAAAAGATTCAGTTTACTCATAAGTTTATCAAGGATCGGGATTGGAATGCCGTTTGGGAAAGCAATTACGACCCGGTGATTATCGCCGGTAAATGCCTGATCAGGGCACCATTTCACCCTACGGTCGCAGGAATACTCCATGAAATTGTGATTGAACCTAAAATGTCGTTCGGAACGGCTCATCATGAAACTACAGCCATGATGATTGAATATTTATTGGAAATGGATGTCAGGGATAAAACACTTCTTGATATGGGCTGTGGAACTGGAGTCCTGGCAATTTTGGCTTCAAAACTGGGAGCTACGTCTGTTGAAGCCATTGATAATGATGAATGGGCTTTCCATAATTCCGTCGAAAACGTTCAGAAAAATAATATTACCAATATCAATGTTTATCAGGGAGATGCTACTATGCTTGGCGGAATGAAATTTGATATCATTTTGGCCAATATCAACCGGAATATTTTACTGAATGATATTGAAAAATATCGTCATTGTCTTGCAGATAACGGATTGTTGCTGATGAGCGGTTTTTATGAAACCGATATTCCGGTAATATGCAATGAAGCGGAAAAATATGGTTTAAGATTTGCCGGTAACAAATTAAAAAATGATTGGGTGGCTGTAATGTTTACATCCATCCGCTAATTTAATTCTGATAATCCAATTCCAGCACCGGAAAGATATGATTAAAAGGCAATTTATTCTTTTGTTTTTTGTTCTTTTTTTCCCGTTAACGACGCTTTTTGCCCAGGATATAAAAAGTTTTTCGCCGGATTCTGTTAAGTTTATCGACGAAATGATTGCAATTTTTGACAAGATCAATCCTGCCAACAAATCTGAGGCAGAAAAGATTCTGCAAAACTTTACCGCCTTATGGAAAAGTGATAAAATTGCTTCTTCGCAACGCTTAAAAAATGTATTCGACATGTAATATGATGTTGCAAAACAGGATGAAGCCATATCCTCAGTTTGCATCATTCCTGGCTGTATTTGTGGAATTTATAAACTCCGGACAATCCTCCGAGAGTTTTAATGCCTGGAATACCGGTTTGAATAAAATTATCTCCGGCAAGAACTATAATCAGTTTCAAAATTACCTTGAAGTATCTCATAATTTGCTTATTAATCATTGTTTGCTTCAAACACGTACTTCTTCCTGGAAGTTCAGAACCATGGATTTTTATTTTCAGTGCGACAGCGTTCCAACGGTTG
>Ga0268356_10313_pt1 | contig 14340 bp, 17 predicted proteins | sample BioMet10_FD_194415 | JGI IMG/M metagenome (GOLD analysis project Ga0268356, IMG submission 194415) | Sewage microbial communities from Oakland, California, United States - Biofuel 10 (PacBio Assembly) | ecosystem: Engineered > Wastewater > Sewage > Unclassified | place: USA: California | collected...
TATTTTTGAGGATCATAAAGGCAGAATTTGGGTAGCTACTTATGGAGGTGGCATCAATTATATTGATCACGATAAGAGTGGAAAGACCATCTTTATCAATCATCGCAATAACTTGAAAGGATATCCTATCGATCGTTGCTATCGGGTTCGTTATATAACCGAAGATGCTAAAGGCAATATCTGGGCAGGTACAACATCCGGAGTGATTTCTTTCAAAGATAATTTTGCAAACCCAGAGGAAATTCAGTTTAATCGTTATTCGCGTGTGCCGGGCGACTTAACAAGTTTAAGTAATAACGATGTGCACTGGATTCATCCAACTAAGAAAGGTGAACTATATCTGGCAACTTTTGGCGGAGGACTAAATAAGCTAATCTCTGTTTCCGGAAAAGATAAAGCCGTTTTTAAATGTTATACAGTAAAAGATGGTGCACCATCCGATGTATTGCTCTCTATTCAGGAAGATACAAAAGGTAATTTATGGATTAGCACTGAAAATGGATTAAGTAAATTTATTCCTTCTCAGCAAAGATTCGAAAATTATGACGACAGAAGTTTTGCAACCAAAGTGAAGTTTAGCGAGGCTACATCGGAAATAACTGCTAATAATCACATATACTTTGGTACTACTAGCGGATTCCTGTATTTCAATCCGGCGGCTATTCGTAAAAGTACCTATGTGCCTTATATTTATTTGTCGCAGTTGATGGTAGCCAATAAGGAAGTTGCTCCGGGAGAAAAATCTGTTTTGAAAGTCTCATTAGATGATACTAAGGAACTTGAACTTTCGCATAAAGAAAATATAGTTACTATTCAGTATGCAGCTCTCGATATGAGAAACTCTGAAAACATTCAGTATGCGTATATTCTCGAAGGATTCGACAAGGAATGGACTTATGTTGATAAACAAAGAACTGCAACATATACCAATTTACCAAAAGGTGAATATGTATTCCGGGTGAAATCTACCAATAGTGACGGAGTTTGGGTAAATAATGAGCGAAGCCTGAAAATAACTATTCTTCCATCTTTCTGGGAAACGCCGTGGGCTTACATTATTTATTTTATTTTAATTCTGGCTATTATTCTCATTGCGGTATTTATTCTGTTTACTATTTACAGATTAAAGAATGAGGTATCTGTTGAGCAGCAAGTGTCGGATGTTAAACTTCGCTTCTTTACAAACATCTCGCATGAGTTGCGTACACCGTTAACATTGATTGCCGGTCCGGTGGAACATGTTCTTAAAAACTCTGAGTTACCCGAAGAAACGCGCGAACAACTAAACTTAGTGAAGCGCAATACAGATAGAATGTTGAGGCTGGTAAATCAGATTCTCGACTTCAGGAAGATTCAGAATAAGAAGATGAAAATGCAGGTTGAAGAGATTGAACTGGTCTCTTTTGTTCGTCGTATTATGGATAATTTTGAATCCATGGCAGAAGAACACCATATTGATTTTGTATTCGAGCATGATAAACCACAGATGAATCTTTGGGCAGACGTAGACAAACTGGAGAAAATTATATTTAATCTACTATCCAATGCTTTTAAATATACTCCTCAAGGTAAAATGATCAAGGTCTTTATTAAAGACGAAGGCGCATCTTTGGCTATTGGAGTAAGAGATCAGGGTATTGGAATTGCTGATAATAAGAAGAACTCTCTTTTTACTCGCTTTGAAAACCTGGTCGATAAGAATCTTTTTAATCAGCCAAGCACAGGTATTGGTCTATCTTTAGTGAGAGAATTGGTAGAAATGCACAAAGCTACAATTCTAGTAGATAGTAAATTGGGCGAAGGAAGCTGCTTTACTACACATTTCCTTAAAGGCAAGGAACATTACGATGAAGGGGTAGAGTTTATACTTTCTGATTCAAAGAATCCGGAATTGAAAGAATCAGTTCAGTATACCGCCGATATTCAGAATGAAGTTCTCTCTAGCGAGGCTGTTGATACTTCTGAAGAGATAGATCCTTCAAAAGAAACAATGTTGTTGGTAGAAGATAATGCGGAATTGCGTTTCTTCCTTCGCAGTATTTTTGGCTCTTCATTCCAGATAATTGAAGCTGCTAATGGTAAGGAAGGACTGGAAAAGGCACAGAAATATGTACCTGATATGATTATCAGTGATGTAATGATGCCCGAGATGGATGGCATAGAACTAACAAAGGAACTGAAAGAGGAAATGACTACCAGCCATATTCCTGTTGTTCTGCTTTCTGCTAAATCTGCAATAGAAAGCAAATTGCAAGGGCTTGAATATGGTGCTGATGATTATATTACTAAACCTTTTAGTGCTACTTATCTCAAAGCTAGAGTGGATAATCTGTTGGCTCAACGAAATAAACTGCAGGAGCTTTATCGTGCCAATTTAATGGAAAAACCTCAGGAAGAGAGCGCAACTCAGCCTGAGCTGTCTCCGCACGATCGCAGATTTATGGATAAGCTTATGGAGCTAATGGAAAGAAATATGGATAATGGCAATTTAGTTGTCGACGATTTTGTGCAGGAAATGGCTGTAAGCCGCTCTGTGTTCTTTAAGAAACTAAAGATGCTTACAGGACTTGCTCCAATTGAATTCATTAAAGAGATGCGGGTAAAAAGAGCCGCAAAGCTTATTGAAACCGGAGAATATAACATGACTCAAATTTCTTATCAGGTTGGAATTAATGATCCACGCTATTTCAGCAAGTGCTTTAAGCAGAAGTTTGGAATGACTCCAACCGAATATAAGGATAGTTTAGGTAAGAATTATAAATAATTTATTTGATGTATGGAAAAGCATAATCTAATATTCTGGATTGTAGTTGTCCTTCTTTTGGCAGGGTTGGCAACTTTGCTTTTTGTCCTTCTTCTTGGAGCTTTTCTATGAATATAATATAGATTCAGTTTATACAAAACGAAAGGCTATATTTTTGCTGATGTCTCAGATTAAAGAAAGATGAAACATCAGCAAAAATATAGCCTTTTTATTTATTGCTTGATGAATAAATTTTTATGAGTTAGTAAGTAATTCCGTTTTATATGGGCTCTTGTATTATAGATTTACCGGTAAAGTTCTTGTTATTCATGCTATTAACATTTATAGAAGCTAAAAAGTCTAAATTTTAAATCAATTATTATACAACTGTTTATTATAGAATCCGTAATCTTGCATCGTAAAAATTGTTGAACCTAGTTAATACTAAAATGAATCTTGTATCTAATCTTTTTATATTGCATTGTTCTCATTCGTTTTTGGAGGAATGCATTTGCACGGACAAAGTATACCTGCCTTTCCCGGTGCCGAAGGACATGGCAGATATGTAACTGGTGGTCGGGGAGGAGCTGTTTATCATGTCACCTCACTCGAAGATAATGCGTATGGTACCACTCCGGTTTCCGGAACTCTTCGATACGGAATCGAAAAAATGACTTCGGCACGGACTATTGTATTTGATGTCTCGGGAACCATTCAGTTTAAAGCAACAGCTGAAGATTAAGAATGATAATATTACCATTGCCGGACAAACTGCACCGGGCGATGGAATTTGTCTGGCTGGTTGGCCGGTTTCCATTAACTGTAATAATGTAATTCTCCGTTTTATTCGTTTCAGAATGGGAGATAGGGATAATATTAATGCGGATGGTGCCGATGCATTAGGTACACGCGATTATAAAAATATAATTGTTGACCATTGCTCTATGTGTTGGTCGTCTGATGAGTGCTGTTCTCTTTACGGAACAGAGAATCTCACACTTCAATGGTCTATTATTTCTGAGAGTATGAGACTTTCCGGGCATACAAAGGGTGCGCATGGATATGGAGGAATCTGGGGAGGAAACCATGCATCTTTTCATCATAACCTGATGGCGCACCACGATAGCAGAGTTCCTCGTCTTGGTCCTGCAGAAAGTACGCAGACTAAAGAACTTATGGATATACGAAATAATGTATATTATAACTGGAAAGGAAACGGATGCTATGGTGCCGAAGGCATGAAAGCTAACATTGTGAATAACTATTATAAGCCAGGACCGGCCACAGCTAATGCAAGTTCGCTGGTAAAACAAAGAATTCTGGCGATAGATATCCGTACAGAAGAGTATGTTGCTAAATATCCAGCGTTTGCGCCAATGGTAAACGTTTGGGGAAAGTTCTTTATTGATGGTAATGTTATGGAAGGAAATGCTAATGTTACCAATGATAACTGGACAGATGGTGTATATGCTCAAATATCTAGCAGCTATGGAATTAGTCAGACGACTAAAGATACTATTAGATTATCAGATCCACTTCCTACCGGAGTTGTGACTACTCATACTGCACAGAAAGCTTATGATCAGGTTCTTCTTTATGCCGGATGCTCGCTTTTCCGCGACGATATTGATAAACGAATTATTTCTGAGACTCAGAATCAGACATTCACCTTTACAGGATCAAAATCTGGAGCTTTATACCCGGGAATTATTGATACGCAGGACGATACCAAACCTGTTGGAGCTGCTGTCGACTGGTCGCCCTGGCCAACGCTTACTCAGAAAACTGTTCCGACAGATACCGATGGCGACGGAATGCCGGATGCATGGGAAACGGCTCACGGCCTTAATCCGGCACTTGCTGCAGATAGGAATGATAAAAATGTAGATCCTAAAGGCGAGTATACAAATTTGGAAGTATACATAAATAGTCTGGTTGAGAATATAACTAATAATCAGAATAACGGGGGAACGTTGATCTCTTCCATTCAATCCGAAACCACTCAAGGTAATGGCTTCCGGATTTCAGCTTATCCAAATCCGGTGCAAGATCACCTTACTATTTCTAGTAATTCGGAGCTGAATAAAGCAGAGCTTCTTTCTATGACCGGTAGTGTTATTAAGGTCTTTTCTCTGCAAGGAATACATGAGAACTTAAATTTGTCGTCTTTAAATAAAGGTGTGTATGTATTAAGGGTGTTAGATAAAAAAGGAAATAACCAAAGTTTTAAGATATTGAAATAGAAGGATTGTTATTGTGGGCTTATGTGTAATTATAGCTGTCTTTTACTTCTATTCCTTTGCTGTTTGGCATTTTAACGCCTTTCCAGATGGGCATAAACTCTTGTGCAAATACTGAGGAAGCAATTCCCCAGACGAGTAAGAATAAAACTTTTGTTTTCATTATAATATTATCTTTTAAAAATAAGGTTATTCCGGTCTGCATAAACTGCAAAGAGATTTTGCAGACCAGATTATCTCTGTTTCCAGAGAGTTGTTTCTTTTATTTAAAATAGAATTCTTCTTGATATTTAAATCAAAGAAAGAATTTCATGTGCCTCATTTACAATATGTGCAGGCTCAAATTGCTGAAGCTCCTCCAGAGGGCGAAATCCCCAGGTAACTCCTGCAGCAGTTATTCCTGCATTTTTTGCAGTCAGCATATCAATGCCCGAGTCTCCCACGTAAGAACTTCTTCTTTAGCCACCTTAGTTACAGCAAGAATATCTTCTACAATTTGTGGATCGGGCTTTGTTTTTATACCTTCCCGTTGTCCGAAAACAGCAGCAAAAGGAACACCGCTGAAGTAATGCTCAACAAGCAGTTCTGTAGCCGACTGATATTTATTGGATGCTACCGCCAGCATCACCCCTTTTTCGTGAAGCGCAGAGAGTAGTTCGGGAATGCCCGGATAAGGACGGCTTTTGTCCATTTTATGCTCACTATAATGAACCAGAAAATGTTTGCGAACCATTGAAATGTTTTCTTCACTCTTTTCCCCTTCCGGCAGTGCACGCTCAAAAAGCTTATTTATTCCGTTACCTACAAAAAACCTGTATTCATTCTCTTCGTGCTCAGGAAATCCTGTTTTCCTTAGTGCATAATTTGTACTTTGTGCCAAGTCGGCAATTGTGTTAAGTAGAGTCCCGTCTAAATCGAATATTACTAATCTTTTCATACCTTAATATATTTGCAGTGCAAAATTACAGAAAATAAAAGCTGAAGTCCCTAGTAGTTTGCACATAATTTAAAGATATTTGGTTATTGTACTTTACCAATGCAATTAAATATTAAATTTTAAAATAAACCTGTTCATAATACAAGATGATTATTTAATTTTGAATCTGTAATATTCCATAACATTTTTGTTTGTTAGCACACACTTTGTTAAATTAATATTTGATTATGAAGAAAATTTACTGTCTTATTTTATTTTCATTCCTATTCGTAGGAATGATGTTCGCTGTAACTCCAACTACATTTACTGTAGCAACTTACAATTTGCGTAATGCCAATCACGGCGATTCTATAAATGGCAATGGATGGGGCCAGCGTTCTCCTTATATTGCCCAATTAATCCGCTTTCATGGTTTTGACATCTTTGGAACTCAGGAAGGGTTGTATAATCAACTTCAGGAGATGAAACAGATGTTGCCTGGCTATAATTATATAGGTAAAGGGCGTGACGATGGAAAAACCAAGGGAGAACATTCTGCCATATTTTATCGAACCGATAAATTCCAATTGCTTGATCATGGTGACTTCTGGTTATCAAAAGATGAAACTAAACCTAATCTGGGCTGGGACGCTGTTTGTGTGAGGATATGCACATGGGGAAAATTTAAAGAGATTAAAAGTGGTTTTGTTTTTGTTTATTTCAATTTACACATGGACCATATTGGTACGGTTGCCCGTTCTGAAAGTGCCAAACTGATCTTAAAGAAGATTCAGGCAATGCCTAAAGGTATGCCGGTTATCTTGTCGGGCGATTTTAATGTAGATCAGGATTCTCCTTCTTATAAACTTCTCAATACTTCCGGCATCCTTCAGGATTCTTATGGAATGTCTAAATTAGTATATGCGCCTAACGGAACATTCAATGATTTTAATCCGAATAGCAAAACGGATAGCCGTATAGATCACATCTTCCTCACCAATAATTTTAAGGTGTCGAAATACGGAATCCTCACAGATACTTATAGATCAGAAAATAAAGGTGAGTTTACTTCTAATGCTGCTCCGAAAGAACTAAAGTTGGAGGAGAATTCAGCCAGATGTCCGTCAGATCACTTTCCGGTAATGATTGTTGTTCAGACTAAATAATCCGGATATTGTTTCTTATTCTTAGGAGGTTAATACGATGTCTCGCCACACCTAAGCAATTTATTAACCGGATGTTTTTATAAAGAGCTACACCTTATTATTAAAAAGACTACACTTTAAATAATTAAGGTGTACATTTTCTGTAAATAAAGTCTACGTTTAAAAATGAATGTCCCACCGGAGTTTATCTTAATAGTAAAGGCTGCCTTGTCTACTTCTTTAGTAAGATTAGGCAGCCTTTAACCATATAAGAATGAATATTACTTCTCAATACGGAACCAGTCTACTTCAGCCCATCCGCCATCATTAATTACAATAGCCGGACGAGTACAGAATGTTCCAACTTTAGCGCCGATCCATTTACCTTCACGCACTTTGAATTGTTTTCCTAGCTTCTGGAATTTCTTTCCATCAAGGCTATAACTGAAATCACATTTAGCTTCTTTATTGAATGTTACTTTAAGGTAAACAGTGTTATCCTTCAAAGTAACCGATTCATTAACTGATTCTACGGTTCCTTTATCGGCGTTCTTGCATTCGTTTTGTGAAAGAATCAATCCCTCTTTTGTATTCTCGAGTGAAAGAAGTGCATAATCAAGTCCCATAACCAGTAATCCGGTACGTTCTCCGAAATATTTTGGACTTGGAGCGAAGCGAAGTTTCATAACAGCGCTGAATTCATTGGAAGGAGTCTTCTGCAAAAGCAGATTAGGAACATCCCACAGACTCTTGTATTCCTTAGTAACAGGGTAGGAGTACAGTCGTGCATAACCTTTGTCGGCAGCAAGGAATATCCATTTTGGGTTATAATTTGCATGCCATTGCCATTGTGGAGACAAAGTAAGTGTATTAAATTCATCACTTTCCTGAGGAGTGCAGATAGGATAAGTCTTGCCTACATTAGGTTTCTTGTAAGTAAGAACAGGTTCACCGCATCCGTCACCATCTTTATCAACACCGATAACCGGCCAGTCTTTAACCCATTTCATTGGTTGCAGGTGAGTTAGTCGGCCATAAGCACCAACATCCTGAAAATTAAGGAACCAGTCTTCACCTGTGGTTGTATCTACCCAGGCTCCCTGGTGAGGACCATTAATTGTACTCTTCCCTTGAGCCATTACCACTTTTTCTTCGTAAGGACCATACGGATTCTTTGAACGAAGTACCAGCTGCCATCCGGCAACTACACCGCCAGCTGGAGTGAAGATATAGTAATAACCATTTCTTTTATAAACTTAGGACCTTCGCATGTTTCATGATGTTCGTGTCCATCGAATACAATTCTTGATTCAGTAATAGCCTGATTAGCTTCAGCATTCAGTTCGCATACAGCTAGCACACTCTTTAATCCGGCACGGCTTCCGGCAAATGCATGAACAAGATAAACCTTGCCATCTTCATCCCACAGAGGAGTTGTATCAATAATACCTTTCGCAGCTTTTACCAAAACAGGTTTGCTCCAGGTTCCTTTCGGATCTTTGGCTTTAGTCATAAAGACTCCCTGATCAGGATCTCCCCAGAAAATGTAAAATTCATTATTATGAAAACGGATACTTGGTGCCCATACACGGTTGCCGTGCTCCTGGTTTTTCAACAGCTTCAATAGGTTCAAGAGCATAAGGAACGGCAGCATTTACAATGTCCAGTTTACCAAATCCTTTGAATGAAGAATCTGCAAAGCCGGAATACAGTTAAAGCTGGAATGCTGTCATGTAATAATCATCCCCTACACGGCAAGCGTCGGGATCCGAATAGTCTGCATGAATAATAGGGTTGCGATAAGTTCCATCTCCTTTGTCTGCTACCCACACTTTTGAAACATAGTTCTGCGCTATGGCAGGTAAAGCCGTCATCAGGCATAAGCCTAAAATCGTTGTAAGCTTTTTCATTTAGTATTAATTTTAATTATTTTCTTTGCAGGCAAAAATAAAAAAATCCGAGAGAATGCAAGTGTATTAATTGTGCAATCTCCCGGATTTTTAGTATAATAATTGATACTTATTTAATCCTTATAGTACAAGGATGCTCAAGTTCCTTTTTCCATTCCTGAATATAGGCAAACCATGCCTCTTTTGTTTTATAACCAAAGGTTTCTTTCATGGATGTAAATACAATGTTGTAATCTATAGACTTCTTGCCATCGGCTCCTACGGTATAAAGATAATTATCGTTATCCTTCACTTCAGTCTTTACATATTTCAAGGAATACAAGTGGCAAGTCCTACAGTCTCCTTTGCATATTTAATTGTATCGTTAACAGGCCAGTCTGTTCCCCAGCATGCAACCAGTCCTTTATGATCTGAGAAAGATTCCGATCCTTTAATATTCTGAACTCCGGTACAGAATATTTCTTTTTTAAGAGGCTCATCGAACAGAATCTTCACTTCGGCATCACGGTGTCCGGCGTAGAGAATATAACGAGTAGTCATATTCAATTCAGAACCCTGGTATTGCCAGTCGTTTGCAATAACATCAACAACAGTTCTTACTGGTCCGTAAGCCAGAATACTCTCTGTACGATTACTTACCGGATCAATATGAGTAGCTTTTTTGCCATCCCATCCTTTAAAAGTTCCTAGTCCGCAGCTTGCGTTCACGCGAAGAACATCATCACCAAAACCTTTAGCCAGCTGAGCATCGGTAGGGTAGAATTGAGATTCTTTAATTTCGAAACCTTTATTGAACTTTCCGTATAAATCCACAGTTTGCTTCTTATCAAAGTAAATACGATAAGCAACTAACTCTGACTCGAAAGCCGGACCATGGTGGTGTAGCTGATTATAAAGTATTCCTCCGGGAACAGAAACATGAAGAGATAGGAACATGCTGTCCTTTCTTATCGCTTACCAACATTTCGGCATATACTTTAGAAGGATATGTCTTGGTAGATTTCTCCGAAGAAAGAGTAATTTTAAAAGTTCTTTTTCCTTTAGCAGGCACATCTATTACAAAAGCAAGTTCATCGGCCTTACGGTCTCCGTTTAAGTCATCCAGCTGAGAAGGTATTTCTCTGTTTCCAACCCAAACAGTAGCAGACTTTACTGTGAATCCGGCATTTAGAATCTTTAATTTTTAATACAACAGGCTCATTTTCTTTAGCTTTGTTCCAGGCATTTTCTACTTCGATGGAGATACTTTTCTCTGCTTTTTGTGCAAGTGCATTTAAAGGAAGGCAACAAACTATTGCCAAAGCAATTTTTATACTCTTTTTCATGATTAATAAAATTCAGTTAATAACAATGCAAATGTATAATAAATGCAATGACTATTCCTACCTTTTTTGATTGAAATCATTTAAATATTACTGTTTTACCCTTTTCGTCCACTTCTTTAAAAAGAATACCGTCCACCTTAATATTATTTGCATTCTTTATTGACAGGCTGTTTCCGGTAGGAGAAGTAATTTTAATGTTTTCCATAACTACTCCATCTGCCTGACTAACAACTGCGCCTTCTTGTGCATCGGATATAATTACGTTTTTAACTGTAACATTCTGAATCTTCATTTCAGGCAGACCGTTGAAGAACATTGCTCTTCCTGATTTTTTGCAGAAAACGTTGGAGATATGAATATCTTTAAATACAGGAGTTTCTACAGTTACAGGAGGAATTGTAGTTGAAAGACTTTCTTTGGTATCTTCTTCTGTTACTTCATCGGGAGCTTTTCCTCCATAGAATAAGTCGAATAAAAGAGGTTCGTTAGGAATGTTAATCATGTTGATATGGTCAATGTAGATACCTTCAACAACTCCCCCTCGTCCGCGGGTACTCTTAAAACGTAAACCAACATCGGTTCCAACGAAAGAGCAATTAGATACAAATATGTTTTTTACGCCGCCGGACATTTCACTACCCACAACAAATCCGCCGTGACCGTGAAGTACCAGATTGTTTTTTACTATCACATTCTGACAAGGTTCGCCTCTTCTGCGTCCGTCTTCATCTTTACCCGATTTAAGACAGATGGCATCATCACCGGCATCAAAGGTACTGTTTATAATAAGAGCGTTTTTGCATGATTCCATATCCAGGGCATCTCCATTCTGTGAATACCATGGGTTTGATACATTAACCTTATTGATTGTGATGTTTTCGCAAGAAAGCGGGTGAAGACACCAGCTTGGAGAATTTTTAAAGGTTACACCTTCCAGAAGTACATTCTTGCACTTAACAATACTAACCATTACCGGACGAAGCCATTCTCTGATGCTTTCCCATTCTGCATCAGTATTAATACCTGTAGGGTTATTAAAGTTCTCAGTAGACGAAGCACCTTTAAAAGATTCTCGGTTGGGTACCAGATCTTTTTATCAGCACTTAATACCCCTCCCGATTTAATTAGGTTTTTCCACTGAGCTTCGGTCATTTTATCTTTCTTTACCGGACGCCATGCATCACCCGAACCATCAAAGATTCCTTTTCCGGTAATTGCAATATTAGTAGCATTGCGGGCTGAAATAGGAGATTGGCAACGGCGAGTCTCAAGTCCTTCGAATGAAGTCTTTATAATAGGATAAGCATTATAATCATCAGTAAAAACAACTAAAGCGTTTTGTTCTGCGCACAAGTTTACGTTACTCAATAATTCAATAGGGCCCGTCAACCATAATCCCGAAGGTATAACAACTGTTCCCCCTCCCTTGGCATTTACCTTTTTTATGGCATCGTTAATTGCTTTTGTATTGAGGAATATTCCGTCTCCTTTTGCACCGAAATCAAGAATGTTTGCTGTGTAAACAGGAAAAGAGGGTTGCACAACCTTTTGCATTTTAAATGGTACCCCATTATATATAGCAGGATCAATATTGCTCCCTTTTGAAGCTGCTAATGAATTGGTACTGTATAATAGAGATAGTGCGCATGCTACAGGTAGCACAAGGTACTTTTTTATAAAACTGTTCATTCTGTTATTTTACTTTAATATTATATCTATACTTACTTAAAAACTAGCTAAACATTAAATATTATTTCTTCCACAGGCTATTCTCACGGACGGCTTGTGAAAGAAATAATAAAAACAATTCTAATAATCTAATCTAACCTTAAATAATTATTTTGAAAAAACTTATTGTCTATGTTGCAAATATAGTTTTGATACTGAAATTCAATGTGTACATTTTGTTAGATTAGGTGTATTTTTTGTTGAATTACACTATAGAAATGCAAAACTTGGCAACTCTTTTGTTCAGTTCGAATAAATGTTTATATCTTTGCGGCATATTTAAACTAATAAGAACTAGGTATGAGTTACAACTTATTAAAAGGTAAAAGAGGTATAATTTTTGGTGCGCTTAACGAACAATCAATTGCTTGGAAAGTAGCAGAATTGGCTGTTGAAGAAGGTGCAACCATTACATTATCAAACACACCGGTAGCTGTGCGCATGGGTGAAATTTCAGCATTATCTGATAAACTTAACTGTGAAGTTATTCCTGCAGATGCAACCAGCGTTGAAGATTTAGAAGTGGTTTTCCAACGTTCAATGGAAATTTTAGGTGGAAAAATCGACTTTGTACTACATTCTATAGGAATGTCTCCAAATGTTCGTAAAAAGAATACATACGATAATTTGGATTATAATATGTTAGGTAAAACATTGGATATTTCAGCGATATCATTTCATAAGATGTTACAGGTTGCTAAGAAAATGAATGCTATAGCTGATTATGGTTCTGTTGTTGCATTATCATATATTGCTGCACAACGTACATTCTTTGGATACAATGACATGGCCGATGCAAAATCATTGCTTGAGTCAATTTGTCCGTAGTTTTGGATATATATATGGTAGAGAACATAATGTTCGTATTAACACCATTTCTCAATCTCCAACTATGACAACTGCAGGTTCGGGAGTAAAAGGTATGGATAAGTTAATGGACTTCTCAAACCGTATGTCTCCACTTGGTAATGCAGATGCTGATGAATGTGCTAACTATTGTATCACAATGTTCTCTGATTTAACTCGTAAGGTTACAATGCAGACTTTGTTCCACGATGGAGGATTCTCTAGTATGGGAATGAGTCTTCGTGCAATGGTTCAGTACGAGAAGAGTTTCGAGGAGTACTGTGATGAAAACGGAAATATAATCTACGGATAAATGAAAATGAGCAGTGAAAAGTAATTTTTCACTGCTCATTGCTAATAACTTAGTAATGAGAAAATTTCTATTCTTCTTTCTTACTTGCTTAGTCTTTTTTTCCTGCAAATTTGTTGCAGATAAAAAGATAGCGATGCTGTTGATGAAAGAATAGAAATAGCTCGTTATGATAAACTACTGAATGAGTATGTAGAATTCAATAGTTTTTTCTGCTCTTCAGAAAATGAATACAGAATATCTTCTGGCTACAAAGTATCTTATAGAAGATGTTTTGAGGCTTGGACAAGTTAATGATGATAAAATTAACGAGAAGTTAAAGGTCTTTTATTCTGATTCAACTTTACGCAAACTAACGGCTGATGCACTTGCAAAGTATAGCAATATGAGTCGTTTAGAAAAGAAATTCACAAAAGGATTCCAAAGATTAAAAAAAGAAGTTCCCTTCGCTCAAGATTCCCTCATATTTATTCTCAGATATCTGCTCTCAACGAATCGGTTGTTGTGGGAGATAGCATTTTGGGCTTTAGCATTGATAAATATATGGGAGAAGATTATCCTTTATATAAACGTTTCTTTTACGATTATCAAAGAAAGAGCATGAAGCCGGAGAGAATTTTGCCGGATTGTTTCAATTTTTATCTGTTAAGTGAATATCCTTATCCTGAAGATAGAGGACGCCTTATTGACAGAATGCTTCACAGAGGGAAATTGGAATATATTGTTTCTGAAATTCTTAATTATAAAACTTTTGGGGAAGAGCTAGGTTATACCAAAGAAGAAGAAGAATGGTGTGAATATAACCGGTTTAAGATATGGGAGTACATGATGCAGAACGGACACCTTTATAGTACAGATCCTATGGTTCAGCGTAAATACTTGAAGCCGGCACCTAACACTGCTTTTTTCGGTGATCAGTCTCCAATGATGGTTGGTGTTTGGATGGGAATGCAGATTGTAGATTCTTATATGAAAAATCATAAGGAAACCACCATAAAGGATTTATTGGAAATGACCGACTATTCCAAAATGCTTGCTGAAGCAAGATTTAACCCGTAATATAAAATAATAATGGAAGTTGCATTATATCTTTTGCCCGTTACTTTGGGTGAAACATCTATTGATTCAGTATTACCACCTTATAATAAAGAGATAATTGTTCAGATAAAGCATTTAT
>Ga0268356_10731_pt1 | contig 14334 bp, 9 predicted proteins | sample BioMet10_FD_194415 | JGI IMG/M metagenome (GOLD analysis project Ga0268356, IMG submission 194415) | Sewage microbial communities from Oakland, California, United States - Biofuel 10 (PacBio Assembly) | ecosystem: Engineered > Wastewater > Sewage > Unclassified | place: USA: California | collected...
AGGTTGGGATGTAGGTGCTCAGAATTTTGAAACCTCTGTTCATCCTTATTATTATGATGATAACGGTGGTGTTGGTACTTACAATCTTGCAAAATCTAATTTTTCTGATCCTACTCTTAATTTCCTTGCCGGATACAGTAACACCTTTAAAGATAAATATTCTGTATCTGTTCAGGTAGGTTATCACCAGATAGAAAATGGAATAACTCAATTAAGTTCATACGGATCAAAATTCTCTGTTGTAGATTTTCAGTCAATTAACAACTGCGATCCTTCAACAATAACAGCAGAAAAGACAACTACTAAGCGTAGAGTTCAAGCTATCTCAGCTCAGGCTGAATTCGGATATAAAAATATGGCTTTCGTTACTTTAAGAGCTAGAAATGACTGGTCGTCAACTCTACCAAAAGCAAACAACTCATATTTCTATCCAGCTGTAGAAGGTTCATTCATTTTCACCGAACTTCCTTTTATGAAGGATAATAAAACTGTCACCTACTTAAAGTTACGTGGTGCTGTTGCACAAGTTGGTAAAGATGCCGATCCGCTTCAGATAGATCCTCAATTAGAGACTACCGGACTAACAGGTGGCGGTTATCATTATGGCTATACTGGTCCAAACAAAGATTTAAAACCTGAAATGACAACATCTTATGAAGGTGGATTTGAAGGACGTTTCTTAGACGACCGGATTAATGCAGACTTTTCCTATTTCTGGACTCATTGCGCAGACCAGATTGTTCAGGGATTCCGTTTAAGTTACGCAACAGGATTCGTATTAAACAATATGAATGTTGGTACATTTAACACCTGGGGATGGGAAGCACACGTTGACGCTGATGTTATACGTAAACAAAATGGTTTACGCTGGAACGTTGGAATTAATGCATCAAGTACAAAATCAAAAGTTGTTTATCTTCCTTAAAATGTAAGTGAGTACTACAATGCATATACATGGAACTCAGGAAATATACGTAATGGTATTATGGTTGGTCATCCTATAACAACTCTTACCGGTCAGGCGTATACAAGAAATGAAGCCGGAGATATCTTAATAGACCCAACGACAGGACTTCCTAAGGTAGATAGTAAATGGAGCGTCATCGGCGATCGTGAACCGAAACTTCGCTTTGGATTGACAACAAGTTTGGCATACAAAGGCTTCCGACTATCAGGAATGTTTGCAGGCCGGTACCATGCAACTGTTGTAAACGGAACAAAACGTAGTATGATGTCTGACGGAACAAGCTGGGAATCAGTTAAGATGCGCGAAAAAGGTCCCGTTATCTTTAAAGGAGTTTTGGCAGATGGAAATGAAAACAGTGCAAATCCAACAAAGAACAGTATTTCAGTATCATACAATACTTACGGTTCATCAATTTTCACAGGATATGATGAAGACTGGCTTGAAAATGGTGTAAATTATCTGCGTTTGCAAGAGCTTCGTTTAGCATATATTATACCTTCCAAATGGTTGAAAGGAACTCATATTGACTATGCAAATATTTATGTTGTAGGAAACGACTTAGCTACTTGGACCAATTATTCAGGTATTGATGCTGTTGGAAATACAGTATCAGCAGCAGCTGGAGGTACAGGTGGTGAGGGATATGATGTTTGGTCTTTACCAAATCCTCGCAGTATCTCATTTGGTATAAGTATAACATTCAAATAATTCTTAATAAATCAGAAAGTATTATGAAAAAAAAGATATCAACAATCATACTGTTAGCATCAATGCTCTTTACGAATGTAAGTTGCGACGATTATCTTGATGTTAACAAAAATGTAGATGCGCCTGATTATGTGGAAGGCTATCTTTACTTAGCAGGAATTATTGAACAATATCAAGGAATGTATTGGGATATACGTGCAACAGGTCCTCTTACACAAATGATGGGTACCTCTTCTTACACCTCATTTGCCACTAATTATTACAGTGTAGGAAGTGATGCCGGAGGAGAAATCTGGCGTGTTACATATTGGCTTCAGGGAATGAATCTTGAAAATATGATCAATCAATCTATTAAAGCTGAAGACTGGACGTTAGCTGGTATAGGCTATGCTCTAAAAGCATATTCATGGGATCAACTAACAAAACAACATTGTGATCTTCCTATGAAAGAAGCTTTCGTTAGTGGACTTTTATCTCATAATTATGATTATCAAAAAGAGATTTACCCACAAATCAGGGAATGGGCTTACAAAGCTATCGAATATCTTGAAAAAGCCGACAATCATAATTACGGAACAAAAATCAGTGCAAATGATTATATATACAATGGTGACAAATCAAAATGGATAAAATTTGCCTATGGTGTTATAGTTCGTAATCTTGCTTCTCTATCAAACAAGAGTAATTTTACTACTGATTACGCTCAAGAACTTATTGACTGCGCCAATAAATCGTTCCAATCTGCAGACGATGATGCTGCTGTTACAGTTGCCGGTGGTTCAGCAAGTGCTGCTTATTCAGCATACAATAATTTCTGGGGAGTAAATCGTGCTAACTTATCAAGATCTTATTTCCAGCATGAATATGCAGTTCAGGTATTTACCGGTTCAGTGCCCAAATACGATGAAACTACTGGAGAAAAATATAGTATTGAAGGTAATAAATACTATCCATATGAATTAGCTGATAAACAAATTATTTGTGATACATTAGTAAAAGTAGCAGGGCATTATGATCCGCGTGTCGCAGTTAAACTTGCAACAGCTGATGATCCTCTTTACAATAGCATGGATAATACTGATAGTATCAAAGCTCATAAATATTATGGTGGTAGTTTCACAAGTTTTAGTGGACCTATAGGTTCAGCACCATCTTACTATGGAAGAAATGCCTCTTCAACATATTCAGGTACAGTTCAAGATGGTAAAGGCCGTTGGATATACCGTGATGATGCACCATATATTCTTATGACTTGTGCCGAATTAAAATTCTGTTTAGCAGAAGCTTATTGGAAACTAAACAAGAAAGATGAAGCCTTTGCTGCATTTAAAGAAGGTGTAAAAGCTGATATGAATTTCACTGCAAAATATATCTATCCTGGAACAAAAGGTCAGGCAGTTGGTGGAGATAAAATTACGAAAAGTTTATTCACATCTTAGCTGCTCAATATACGGCTGGTCCTTATGTAGATGGACTTTCATTATCCAACTTCTCTCTTTCACACATCATGATGCAAAAATGGGTTGCACTATACCCTTGGGGAGCATTGGAAGCTTGGGTTGATATGCGCAAATATCATTATGATATTAAGTATACAGGAGAATATCCTGCATCTGGCAATGGATGGGATCTATCTATGGTTAATCAAAAATGGGACACAGATGCTACAAAAGTCTATAAAGGATTTTATCTGTCTCCGGCTCAGGTTCAAGGTCGAAAAAGTACCTACAATACATTAAATCAAGGTGCACCGTGTTATCGTATTCGTCCTCGGTACAACTCTGAATATATGTGGAATAAGCCATCACTAGAATCTTTAGTGCCCATTTCAGGAACTGCCGATAACTATCAATGTTTCTATTCCTTGGTTTGCTTATCCGGGTGATCTTCCTTCTAAATAATGTATATGTTTTATAGAGAAGTAAAATATAAAAATAAAAAGATATGAAAATTCTAAAATACATTAGTCTGGTTATGATGTTGATACTTACGGCATCATGCGATAAGAATGAAGTAGAATATAATACAGAATCTATTTCAGATATGGCAGAATTCCAGCTGCACTACTTTGTACCTGTTACTGCCACCACTACGAACAATATTTATAAGGTTGTAGTTAATGGTGATACTATTGCTAACAAGACTGCGCCTTTATCAACTTATAATGCAATTCCTAATGGTTCTGTAGGGCGTTTTTATACAGTTAAACCTGGTAAAGTCAACATTAAATTGTATATGAGTACCTGCATTTACTTTGGTATACGACAAGGACGTTACACTAAATGTAGGAAAACAAAACATTTTTGTATACGATTTCAATAAAGATCCTATTATTTTTGATAATGGCTATCCATACCAAGCTAATCTGACCGAGGATACAGACTCTACTTGTTATGTGAAGTTCTACAATTTTCTTTATGAAACAACAGGAGCAACCAGTACTTTGAAATTGCAGTACCAATATACTGATCCTAGAACCGGTGCTTTAGTAAATATTGGAAAGCCAGTTTCATTTGGAGAAACTACTGGTTGGCAACCTGTGAAGATTGTTAAATCTCTCTTTAATTCATCTGGATATTGCCCTATAGTTTATAAGATTAAAGTCGTAAATGCCGATGGATCAATAGGTGACGATCTTATGCTTTGGAATTCAAATAAAAAGTATGTTGCTTATACTGCTACTACAACTGAATACATTGGCAGAAGATATCACCATATCTTAGGTGGTATGCGATCTGCATTGCCAATAGCGTCTACCAGACAGTTTACCGCACTTTAAAATTATAATTTAAACATATAAAGAGAGGTTAGTTCATTGCTGAATTAGCCTCTCTTTTTATTTATAAAAAACAAATTTAGAGCAATTATTAAAGTTACATTTTAATTTAATCAGGCATTGCACTCAAATAATATATAGTGCCTTCAGATACAAATAGATTATTTTTATTATTTTTGCCGCATTAATTAATACATTTATTAATATACGCTTATATTTTAATACGCACAGCAATATCTAGTCATAAATAATAAAATAAATGAAAGCACAGACTTTATTAAGCTTTAACCAGTTCATTTCTACTAGGCTTACCTATCCTTAAATGTGAAGCTGCTAAAAAAGAAAAACCGATTAATGTTATCTATATTCTAGCAGATGATTTGGGCTATGGAGACATTGGCTGTTACGGGCAAGAAAAAATAAAAACTCCCAATATTGACCGAATGGCTAAGAATGGAATGTTATTTACCCAAAATTATGCCGGATGTACTGTTAGTGCACCTTCGCGAGCTTCATTAATGACCGGACTACATACAGGCCATACACAAATTCGTGGAAACGAAGAAATTGATCCTGAAGGACAGCAACCTATGACCGCCGGCACTTATACTATTGGGAAGTTAATGCAGGCAGCCGGAATATACGACCGGCATTTTCGGAAAATGGGGACTTGGTTATCCTGGGTCAACCTCCGATCCGAATTCCATGGGATTCGATGAGTTTTTTGGGTACAACTGTCAACGTCAGGCACACAGTTTTTACCCGGATCATTTATGGCATAACAAAGAGAGAATAGATCTGAAAGAAAACGAGAATAATGGAAGGCAAATCTATTCGCAGGATTTGATACATGAACATGGTATACAATTTATCAAAGATAATAAAGATAAGCCATTCTTTGCCATGCTTACCTACACTTTACCACATGCTGAACTAAATCTTCCTCATGATTCCATCTATAAAATGTACGAGAATCAATTTGAAGAGAAGCCATACAATTCAAAATACGGATATTATCCTTCAGAAAAGCCTAAAGCATCTTTTGCAGCTATGGTTACTAAATTAGATTTTTATGTTGGGCAAGTTCTTGAAGAGTTAAAAGACAAGGATTAGATAAAAACACTTTAGTTATTTTTAGTAGTGATAATGGCCCGCATCGTGAAGGAGGTGCAGATCCTGACTTCTTCAAAAGTTATGGTCCTTTAAAAGGTGTAAAGCGCGATGTTTATGAAGGAGGAATTCGTACACCGATGATTGCATGGTTACCGGGTAAAGTACAAGCTGGCACCAAAACTAACCAAATCACTGCTTTCTGGGATATATTACCAACTCTATCAGAACTAACAAAAACTAAGTTACCTCTTAAAACGGATGGTATATCTATCCTCCCTACCCTATTTTCGGGAAAAGGTCAGAAACAGCATAAATATCTTTATTGGGAATTTCACGAAGAAGGAGGACGCCAGGCTATTCGTAAAGGAAACTGGAAAGCTATTCGTCAACATATAGTCGGAGGTAAACCAACTTTCGAACTTTATGATTTGAGTAAAGATATACACGAAGATAATGATGTCTCAGCACAATTTCCTCAAGTAGCAAAGGAAATGAAGAATCTAATGGATAAAGCACGTACCGAATCACCAATCTTTAAGTTCGGCAAGTAAAATCAGAATGTGGTAGATTAACTCTTTGTTGCTATAACTTTACCCAATCCAAAGATTTATAATAAAAGCAGCAGATCGCTACAAGTTTTCTTGTAACGATCTGCCGTTTTTTTTTAGATTCTCAGAAGAAATCTATCTCATTTATGTCATATTGTTCAAACTCAATTTGCATGCATCAATTGTTCATCAGATCAAAAACATCTTCTATCACTGAGTATTAAGTTTAAAGAAACAAAACTCTATTTTTTTGTTTTTATTCTGATTACCGTTAATGACATTGCCGGAGCAGAATAATCAAATGCCTTCTTTATTTTAACAACGGACTTAACCGGAACTACTGCCTGAGGATTTCCGAGTGTATTTTCAGCCTCAGCATCGCCTGTAAGAACATTCTGTTCTGCTTTTGAAGCGATACTACCGAATCCTTTAAGATTAATTTTCATCAGTTTACTTTCGCTTCCAAAGTTTACCATTTTCAGAATAATATCTCCGGTTTTGCTATCCTGAACGCAAGAAGCAGCTAAGTTTGCATCTTTTTCATCTTTCAGAATAACGTTATCGAAATAATAATCTCCCTGATTGGCTGAAAACATCTTTTGTACGTAGTAATTAGGCGTTGGATTGATTCTTGTATTATCAAAGAATATCATATCGGTCTTCCACTGAGTGAAATCCTTCTTTGCCAACAAAGGAGCATACGAAGCCATTCTCACTACATCACCATTGCGCTCAAGAGCCGTCATATAAGCAGCTTCGGATATAGCATTGCGCATTTTATTTCCCCAGGAAGCATATTCCCCAAGATAAACTTCGGTAGCACTACGTTTGTAGGAATCGTAGCGATTTTGATGAGAAATGAACCAATTTGGATCAGTGTAATAGTGTTCATCAACTACCGGAACTTTCAAATCATCGGCCAGTTTCCATCCTTTTGTAAAGTCTTCACCATCGGGAGAAGGCCCAACAGTGCCTACGACTGTTATTTCAGGATGCTTTGCCTTAACAGCATTAAAGATCATTTTAAAGCGTTCCTCAAATTCGGGAGTTATTTTATCTTCATTACCAATACCAACATATTGCAAGTTAAATGGAGCCGGATGTCCTGCAGCTGCACGTTTAGCTCCCCAGGTAGAAGTAGCGGAACCATTGGCCCATTCTATCAAGTCTAATACTTCCTGAATATAATCCTGCATTTCATCCATAGGAATAGCTTTTTGTCCGGTTCCGCCTACACGCCATGTACCACCCGAGTTTTGGCAACTGACTGCAGCCGGTAAAACTGGCAACGGTTTTGCGCCTATATCTTCGCAGAACTTGAAATACTCAAAATAGCCCAATCCCGTTGTTTGATGATATCCCCAAATATTACGTTGCTCTTTACGCTGTTCTATCGGGCCAATCGTATTTTTCCAACGGTACATATTTTCCAGACCATCGCCATGAGAAAGGCAACCTCCGGGAAAACGAATGAAACGAGGTTTCATATCGGCCAGCAGTTGTGCCAAGTCCGCCCTCAAACCATTGGGACGATTCTTGAATGTTTTTTCAGGAAACAAAGAAATTACATCCATAGCCAGTTTACCCTTAGTTGTAGCTAGAACAACTAAACTGACTGTATCATTACTTTCTGTAGGAATCAGACTTGCTGTATATTTATTCCAGCTATCAGTTGATGTGGATATTTTAGTTTCTGCCAGTACTTTTCCTTTAGGAGTCTGCAAGCTAATATTCAGTTCTATTGGCTCTTTACTAAGCTGACGTGCAAACATTGAAAAGTTGTATTTATCGCCTGCTTTTACAACCATACCACTGAAGCCCGAGTTTTTAATACCCACTCCAGACAAACCAGGAGTATTTGCTTCGTGTCCCACATGTTCAATATCAAGCACCATGTAATGAGGATTATTAGGATGAATAGGCGATGAAGTTTCAACACTTATTTTGCCGTAGGAAAATCCGGGAGTAATGTATTCCCAAAAAGAGTAAGGATTCCACTCCCTACGTTCTGTGGGGTTATACTCAAACGAACGGTTTTGTACTAACTCTGCGTAAAGTCCCCCATCGGCAGAATAATTAATGTCTTCAAAAAAGAGTCCAAACAAATCAGGACTAATTTTCTTTCCTCCTTTAGCCGCCTGAATGGTTAGCGGAAATAAAAACATATTCCAAGTAATGCCAGACTTTGAAATAAATTGCATGTTAATCTTTGACTAAAAAACATCTTCATGATTTTCATGTTTATTAGTTTATTGTTACTAGATTCTCGTTTATACTATTAATTGTTCACAAAGATGGGATATTTTTAGCTTTATCATTTCTATTTATCGATAATCGTAGTCAAATTCTAGATAATTCCGGCCTTTACAGATAGATCGGCATAGAATAATTAATTCAAATAGATATATTCTTCTGTACACCCGGATGTACCCATATCATACACCCGGGTCTACCCTCACCTTCCACCCGGGTGTACCAATTGTATACACCCGGATGGACGCATAATATCTTATTATTTCATTTTTTTATCAAAGGTCAAATGATTAATAGAGAGATACTTTATTTATCAATCATCTCATGCTGAATATCCGCTAGACTGCTAGATTAGTGCTAGATCAAACACAGTTGATCTAGCGGGTGCAATTTATTAGTTATCTGGCAATTAAGTACCAAGTGCTAGATTGCTAGATCAATTTGTAGTTTTTAATTTTTATGTAGATGATAAGATATTCTCAGATCAGTAGCTTTGAGAATATTCGGAATGATTAAGTTCTAGCCACAAAAATAGAATAACCGTACAAAACAAAGAATTTAAATTGAATAGGGTAAATAATCTTATTTATGCATGTTTTAAAGAAGATATATCAAAAAAAGTCTAGATCATAATTGAATTAAAGATGTTACAATAAAACATATGATACATTTATTGTATATCAGAGTCTAATAACTGTATATTCAAATAATATTTTAGATTTGATTGATGAATATTGGACTGTGTTAAAAATCAAATATTCATCAAACTTTCTTTTCAATTGGAACTCTCTTCAATCTGTCGAAAACGTATACTAATGTTTTTTAAAATAGTATATTTCGCTTGCACATGTTTGGGTGTTATTTTAAGAGAGTGATAAATGAGCAAATATAATTATTTCGAGTGTAAATTAATGACTTCAGCCAACTTGTTGAAAAACACTTGTCAATAAATTTTGTTAGTCATTTTTTTATGGCTATTTTTGTAAGCAGCTCAAAATCAAACAAAGTACGATAATGGGAATAGAAAGACTTACCACTTTAGCATTTTCAATGTATACTAACAAAGGAGCTTATGCCCTTTTGCTTGGTGCTGGAATCTCTCGCTCAGCACATATTCCATCAGGATGGGAGATTGAATATAAGCTAATAAAAACAATTGGCCGCTACTCAAGGCGTTACGAATATGGAAGACTGGCATCAATGGTATAAGGATAAATATGGGTATTCAGCCAGTTATTCATCTTTGCTGGAAGCATTAGTCAAAACACCTACTGAACGCGTACAGTTGATGAAGGGCTTCTTTGAGCCAACATCCGATGAGAAAGAATTAGGTTGGAAAGAACCTACAAAGGCTCATAGAGAGATAGCTAAGTTGGCAAAGGATGGTTATATCCGCGTCATTTTGACGACCAATTTTGACCGTTTACTTGAACATGCGCTTGAAGCGGAAGGTATTATTCCGCAAGTGATATGCCACGAGAATGATATAGAGAAGACTACTCCTATTGTCCACGGTAATAATATTACTATCGTCAAGATAAATGGTGATTATATTGACTGTCGTTTCCGAAATACGACAGAAGAATTGGATGATTATCCCGAACAAATAAAAAATTATGTCCGCCGCATATTCGAAGATTTCGGCCTTATTACTTGCGGATGGTCAGCGGTATGGGATAAAGGATTGATTGATATTATTAACAGATCATCGTCTTCACGCTACAATTCATTCATTACAAATGTAGGTGAAACAAGTAGCATCATGAAAACTTTGGCTACGTCCAGACATGGTGAGATTGTGCAAATAAACAGTGCTGACGAGCTCTTCACTGATCTTTACGAACAAGTTACAGCATTGGAACGAAGCAATGTGAGTCGCAATATGAGCCATGACATGATGATAACAAGGATTAAGAAGTACCTCTCATCAGAGTTGTATAATATAGAATATTCAGATCTGATAGAGAAACTTGGCACTGAGGCCTATGATAAAATAATGACTGAAGCAAATTATAATTTCGCTCTTACACCAGAGCAATTTTCCGCTTATTTAGATTTGCACCATAATGCAGTGAAGTTGTTGATGGATGCAGCTATACTTGCTGTGCGATGGGGTAAAGCACATCATATCGAGATATTCGGAGATATTCTGGTAAAACTATGCACGAAGCCTTTTAAAAGCGGTGAAACATTCATTGAAGGGGCTCAATATCTACATGCTTTGGGCGCTACTCTATTACTTAATGCAATGGGGATAGCTTGCGTAAAGTATAAGCGGTTTACAGAGCTAAACAATATATTGAAACTAAGCGTTCCTGCTGAAAATTTTATGGGATATTACAGAAGCACATTGCTGTACCTACTTGGTTCCATACATTGGGAATACAAGAGATTAAACCAATTGACTGGTTTAAACTATTACTATCCGTGGAGCTTTATCCTTCTTGAAAGGTTGTGTTCTCATTTCAAAGGATGTTTCACTATTGATTCAGAATATGAGAATACTTTCTATATATGGGAGCAGTTGGAATCTCTCGTGTTTGGATATAACCAATGTTATATATTGGGGCATTTCTATGTACCAACAGGTGAATTTACACGTAAAAAAATTGAATACAAGGTGCGCCATAATGGGAAAGAACCGTTCACAATATTTTTCGAAAGTGCGGATAAACTGAGAGACGAATGGGAACCCATCAGACAAGGCATGTTTGGAGGTAGTTATGATGAGTACAAGAAAATCCTAGACCAGGCAGAAGAATTTTACAATCGAACTCGAAGATATTGATAATTATGGCAGAACAATTAAATATTATAATCACGATTCTGGCCTCACTACTAACAGGAGGCTTCCTTATGATTTTCATAGAGAGTCAACAAGTGGCTGGTAGTGTGACTGAACGATTTCACTTTGCGATGAACCCATTTTTTCACCGTTTTAATAATTATGTAAAATTCATATCTTCCTTCAAAACTTGTTTCACATTTAAAGTTACTAAAGACTCTGATTATGTAAAGAGGTTGATAGACAATGTTGAGGAAGTAGCAAAATTAGGAGGACAATCCATCATTTCGGGACAAGATTATCCTGCTAACCATTTTACGGCAAAAGAATTAGATTCGATTTGCAGAACCATTAACGATATTTGGTATTGTATTGACGGAAAGAAAAATTACATTGACAAGCATTTAACTTTTGACTCTCATCATGCACAAATGATTAGCGAACAGACAAAAGATTACCTGGAAGCAATATCTCCCCAATACAAGGGGATGCAATTAACGAAAGATATGCTAGCAAAAGTATCGGGGGATTTCTACGCATATTCATATCAACCAATACAACATATCCTTCCCCATTATGAATTTTGGCAAAAGGAAGAAAAGAAATTCAAGACGCTGACATTGATTACAGTAATTTTTACTTTACTTACAATGATTCTCATCCTATTACTGAGTTGTTATATTCCAATATGGATATATAAGGTTTTGTGCGTAACGTGTTGTGGATTGTTAATATTTGAACTATACAAACTTATTAAACTTGAAAACCTATCAAAAACAATCATAAGATAAGAAAATCTTTATTCGAACTACAAACTCGAATCTACTTTCACGTGAAGAAAGAGTGTATTTTTTGCTCACATAACAACAAACACAGCTTCGGCTTGATTAGCAACTGCTAACGCAAAAGGTCTACTATAAAAGTTAGTGAAGAAAATTTTAGTAAATAGTATTCAGACATCATTTGTGGCTCATTTTCTGAAAAAACTAAGAACGTTTATCTTTGTATTATATTAAAAGAGAGATTACATATGACAACAATAGAAATAGTTTCATTTAGCGCAAAATTACAAGGGACTAAACGTGTTAATGCAACAGCCGAGATAATAAACAACTGTAAAGCTGACATATTGTTATTTTCTGGCCATACATTAGACTCTGGAAAAGACATTGTAAGATTGAAAGAAAAAATCTCAAATAAGCACTCCGAAGTAATCTTTGAAGTTAAAGATATTAATTCAGATATTTTAGGAAATTGTCTTTATCGGATTACCTATGGCAAAATCTTCAATATGAATACAAATCAGTTATTTTCAGAATCAAAAGAAATAGAAGACAACTATGAACTTGCAGATAGATTCCTTTATGAACTAAATGAACGTAGGATTCTGACAATTGACAACATTAAATATCTAATTCTTCAATGTGGAGAAATTAATATTCTTAGAAATTACCAAAATCAAAATAACAAGGTTGATTTTAGGCTTCCCCAGCACCAAGATCTTTGCAAAAGATTCAACACTCTTCTCGAGAATATTAATGTGGTTATTAATCCAATCCATAGCCCTATGGGTAATCAAGGGAAAATGCATAAAAGAAGAGAGTTCCTTTCTTCAAGAAATAAATATTATTTTTCTACTTGCAATACAGATGAGAAGCATGACAATCTTAATAATTTAAGTTTGTATTATGCATACTTCAATGGAAAACCTATAAACCCAATTAACATCAATAAGAAATCTAACTATATTTCTCGTTCTTTTGAATTAGCAGACTTATAGAACTTCACTGTTATTATAAGCATAAAAAGTACATCCCCATTTTAGCCTCTTTTAGGTATAAAGCTGACCTAAAGGTATAAAAAAAAGAGACCCGTATAGGTCTCTTTTTACTTTATTGCGGAAGCTGGGGGATTCGAACCCCCGGTACGGTTACCCGTACGTCAGTTTAGCAAACTGGTGGTTTCAGCCACTCACCCAAACTTCCCCGGGCTTGTGCTTTTTCTCAAATGCGATGCGAAGATAGGCAGATATTTTGAACTACGCAAATCTTTTTTAATCATTTTTTAAAGAAAAATCAGAGTTAAATCGTAATATTCTAAATATCAACGATTAAATAATTCGAAGGTAAACTTACATCCAATCTGTTTAAAACTCGTTTTTGAGTAACTAACAAAGATTCCTGCATCAAAACATGAGTTCCTATTCCATATCCAAATTCTAAATAAGGATTTAGATGTGGCACACAAAGAGCACTAAAATAAAGACGCTCATTAAGAACATTGCAAGTTAACTTCTTTAGATGAGGAAGCAAAAGAAAGGGAGACTGATAAGTAAAGTGCGCCCGTGCATAATGATCCGAAGAGTTATACCATCTTCTATCCAGCAATTGGAATACTCCACCAATATCATCATTCCAACCAACCGGCAGATTGCGCTTGGAGAAATTAGCAAAATCCACAAAATAGAGTTCATGCTTATTTGTAAAAGCACCGGCCCCTACCCTATAATATATATCACGCATTAAACCCAACCGGATATGATGTTGCATATCAACTTCTATCTTTTCATATCTTCCGGTACTATTTAGTACACCCTTTATGCCTCGTTCATAATCAAAAGAAAAAGTAGGGAAATAAGAATATAGGTTAATCTTGCGATTTCCCTTTAAATAATAAAATTGCCCCGGAGTCCATTCCAATTGCAAACGAGGAGCAAAACTTATATATCTGGTTTTAAGTTCGGAAATAATATCAAGGGAACCATCGCTCTCCCCACCCGGCTGAAGAATAATAATTGTAGAAGGCTTAACCGCATCTCTTTGGTGCACAGTTACACCAGCCTTAATAAAGAAGCCATTTGTAACCTCCACACTGTGATTTAGTTCAAAAAACAAGTCATTAAAATAATCGAGATGCAAATCATCGAAATTAAATAAGCTATCTGGAATATCTTTAATTTTCTCCACTACTTTACTGCTGTAAATCCGGTTACCATTACCAAATTTTAATTGAATGGATGCTCTTTTCTCCGGCCAATAGTCGTAGTTTGAATTAACGGTCCAATAAAATTCCCGGCGCTTGAAGTTATAACCTATTTTAGGTACGATACGCAACAAACGTCCATCTGCAAAAAGTCGGTTATACTTAAAGTCCTGCCTATATGCAATACCATCATTATGACTGT
>Ga0268356_10963_pt1 | contig 14307 bp, 15 predicted proteins | sample BioMet10_FD_194415 | JGI IMG/M metagenome (GOLD analysis project Ga0268356, IMG submission 194415) | Sewage microbial communities from Oakland, California, United States - Biofuel 10 (PacBio Assembly) | ecosystem: Engineered > Wastewater > Sewage > Unclassified | place: USA: California | collected...
CGACCTCGACGGCACCGAGACCGCGGACGCGACGCTCTCGCCCGCCCAGGTCGACGCCGTCGCCAGGGCGTCCGGCACCTACGTCGCGACCACCTTCACCGCGCACTTCGCCGCCTGCGCGCCGGCCTTCGACGACCTCTCCGTCACCAAGGTCGTCTCGGGCGACGTCCCGGCCCGGGCCTCGACCTTCTCGTTCAGGGTGAGCCCGGTCTCGACCACCGTCGCCGGCATGGGCGCCGCGTCCATGCCCATGCCCCGGCGGCGTCGCGGGCGCGGACGTCGTCGCGGCCGTCACCGGCGCCGGCGTCGCCCGGCTCGGGAGGGTCTCGTTCGCGGTGCCCGGCACGTACGTCTACGAGGTGTCCGAGGTCGCCGGCGCCGACGCGGCCTACACGTACGACCGGTCCGTCTACACGGTGACCTACGAGGTGACCCAGGACGGCGGCGCGCTCGCGTGCGCGCGCACCATCACCAGGTCCGGCGTCCGCGCGGACGCGGTCTCGTTCGACAACGCCTACGCCGCGCCCGCCGCCACGGCCCAGACCTACGCCGCCACCCCCCTCACGGGCGACGCCACGCCGCTCGCAGGGCTGGCCTCGCTCGCGACGGTCGGCCTGGCCGCGGGTCGCGCTCGGCCTGCGCCGCAGACGCGGGAGGAGCCGTTGGTAACGCCATCGGGGCGGGACGATACGTCCCGCCCCTTTTTTGTCGACCTGATTTACCGAGGAACGAGCCACACCGATGGTTTTAGCCCGCATGACCTAGAGGGTGCCTCTGTTGTTTCTGGTTCGAACGTGTCTGTGTGGCTAAGGCGGGATGCGCTCGGCCGTTGCCAGACCATCCCACGGAGTCTTCCAAAAAGCACAAGGACCCCGTCGCTACGCGAGCGAGAGGTCCTTGGAGCTTCCTTCTTTGGAAGATACCTGTCTTACGCGTGAATCACGACGACGTCACCAACCGCGATGAGGTTGTAGAGCGCCTGCGCGTTGGCATAGCTTAGGTTGATGCAGCCATGGCTGCCGTTGTAGGTGTAGATGGTGCCGCCAAAGCTCGATCGCCAGGGCGCATTGTGGAAGCCGCAGCCAGAGGGCGTGACGCCCATCCAGAAGTCAACCTCGCTCGTCCACTCGGGCTGGCCCGTATCCGTCTGGATCGGGCCGGTGAGGGTTGCGGGGGCTTTCTTGTTGAGGATGTACCAAACGCCCTGTGGGGTGTCGCGTACTCCATTGGCGAGGCCGGTCACGACGTCGGCCTCCCAGATGAGAGAGCCGTCCGAGTCGTAGAACCAGGCATGCTGCTGTGAGATGCTGACCTCGACGTAGCGCGTGCCCCAGTCCTGTCCGCCGTTGGACACGTTCACGGCCGACATGTAGGTGGAGAGCTCGATGGTGGTGGGTGTGCCGCCCGCAAGTGCCGTTTCGACCTGCGTGGCATCCTCAGAGCCGTTGATGGACCAGCCGTAGGTGCCGTTTGCCGCGACCGTGATGGTCTCGCCGCGCGGATTGGTGAAGGTGCGTGCCTTGCCTACGGTGTCGAGTGCCGTGGAAAGGGCGCCGTGGCAGAAGGCATCGATGGCATCGTTGTTGAGGGTGACGCTATAGTCGTCGTTGATGGTGACCCACTGCGCTATCTGGTCTGCACCGATGGTATAGGCGGTCTGCCCGCTGAGCGTGAGCGTGAGCGTCGCCGAGACGTACGCGTTGGCCTTCGTGAGCGCCGCCTGGGCGGAGGTGGAGTCAAGAAGACATTCATAGCCGATCTCGATGTCCGTCTCCCCGTTGATGATGTCTGCCGCCACCTTGGTGGTGGCAGCGTCCGCATCGATCTGTTCCGCGACGTTTTCCTCGGCGAAGACGAACTTCTTCTGCGTGGAGTCATAGGTGATCTGCTGCGAGGGGCTCAGGCTGGTGTTGGATGCGTTTGCCGCGATGGCCTGGTTGATGAGCTCGGTGAGCTTGTCCTCGTCGAGCTTGGCGGACGCCGTCGAGGAGAGCTTGTGCGTACCGGTGATGAGCAGCGGCCACTCCCACTTGTTGAGCTGGGAAATCGCCGCCTTTGCATAGGTCTCGCCATCATAGGAGAGATTGATGTCCGAAGCGGTTAGGTTGACGGATATGCCATCGCCCGAGATGGTGCCCGTATAGTCATCAAGTGACGTGGAAGCCGTGCTTGCCACCTCGTCTACCGTTTTGAGCGAGACGTCCGTGCCGTTGATGGTCGTATTGGGTAGAAAGCGCGTGCTGAACACCGCGACGCCCACGAGGTAGACGCCGGCGAGAAGTGCCACAATCACCACGGGGATGAGCCAGAGGCGACCCTTCCTTTTTGGTCCTTCGCTGTTCCCTGGGGTTTCTGTCGTGGCCTTTGACGGTTTCTCTACGTGTTTTGGAGCTGCGTGCTTGGGTACGTTCGATTCTGTTTGAGCCATGCGTTTAAACCCTGTTCCCGTTTTCCCGACCCATGATCGCCGATGGCCAATCCGACCTACGGCGATTTCCCTGATGGTCTATGGTAACTCACGAATGGGCCTAACTATACAGGCAAACCGTAAGGTGATGCGTTTCATGACAATGCTACGGCTCGACATGCTAGATGACCCAAGACTTGACGCCTATGTGCGCCTCACCGATCGCCAGCTGAGAAATCGGCTTGAGCCCGAGCGAGGCATCCTCGTGGTGGAATCGCGGATAGCCGTCGAGGTGGCCTTGGGCGAGGGGCTCGTGCCCCTGTCGCTGCTCGTTGACGAGGTTCGCCTGGCGCACAACCAAGATCTCGTGGAGAGCCTGGGGGAGGACTGTCCCGTCTTTGTGCTGGGACATGACGAGATGTCAAGGCTGACGGGCTACAACGTGACGCGTGGCCTGCTCTGTGCCATGCGCCGGCCCCGTGCTCGCGAGGTGTCGGAGGTGCTCGCGGGCGCGGGCAACGTGGCGGTGCTCGAGAATCTCGTGGACATCACCAACGTGGGGGCGGTGTTTTCGGTCTGCGGCGGCGCTCGGTGCCGATGCCGTGCTCCTTTCGCCAAAGTGCGCCGACCCGCTCTGTCGCCGTGCGGTAAGGGTCTCCATGGGGACGGTGTTTCAGGTCCCGTGGGCGCGCGTCGATGAGCGAGCGTGGCCTTGCGGCATTGCGCACGACCTGCACGAGCGGGGCTTCTCCTGCCTTGCGCTCGCACTCGACGACTCCGCCGTGGCGATAGACTCGCCCGGGCTCGCAGGGCAGGGGAGACGAGCGCTGTTCTTTGGATCGGAGGGGTACGGTCTTTCTGACGAGGCGCTCGCGGCCTGCGACCAGAAGGTGATCATCCCCATGTCGAACGGCGTCGACTCGCTCAACGTTGCGGCCAGCAGCGCCGTGGCCTTCTGGGAGCTCTTCTCCCAGAGAAGATGAGGCCGAGCGCAGACGCGCTTTGGGTGAGTCCCCGGCAGGCCTTGGACAAGAAAAACCCGCGGTCTCATGACGGGCATCTGATGCCGAATCATGAGGCCGCGGGCCAAGGGGGGCAAAAGCGCGCCTGCTACTCCTCCGTGCTGGGGAGCTTGGGAGCGAAGCCGTCGTCGCGCGTGAGGATGCGCATGAACTCCTCACCGGTGATGGTCTCCTTCTTCTGCAGGTAGTGAGCAATCTCGTGGAGCTTGAAGCGGTTCTCCTGCAGTATCTTGAGCGCGGTCTGGTGACCCTCCTCCACGAGGCGCTGAACCTCCGCGTCGATCTCCTCGGCAGTGCCCTCCGAGCAGGTGAGCTCGGTGCCGCCACCGAGGTAGCGGTTGCTCTGCTGGCCAAGGGCGACCATGCCGAACTTATCGGACATGCCATACTGGGTGACCATGGCGCGAGCGATGCCCGTCGCCTTTTCGATGTCGTTGGAGGCGCCGGTGGTCATCTCGTCGAAGATGAGCTCTTCCGCCGCACGCCCGCCGCAGAGCACGGCGATCTTGTTCTTGGCCTCCTTGCGCGTGGTGAGGAAGTGCTCGTCCTCCTCGATCTGCATCGTGAAGCCGAGCGCACCGGACGTGCGCGGGACGATGGTGATCTTGGAGACGGGGGCGGAGCCCTTCTGGGCTGCCGCGACGATGGCGTGGCCCGTCTCGTGATAGGAGACGACGTCCTTCTCGTGCTCGGAGAGCACCGTGGACTTCTTCTTCTCGCCGGCGATGACCACGTCGACGGACTCCACGAGGTCGTCCTGGTCCACCTGGTTGCGCCCGAAGCGAACGGCACGCAGCGCAGCCTCGTTGATGATGTTCGCGAGGTCGGCGCCGGAGGCACCGGGAGTGGAGCGAGCGATGACGGTGAGGTCGATGCCCGGCTCCATCTTCACGTCGTCGGCATGAATCTTGAGGATTGCCTCGCGGCCGGCGAGGTCTGGCAGCTCCACGGGAATGCGACGGTCAAAGCGGCCGGGGCGCAGGAGCGCCTGGTCGAGCGTCTCGGGGCGGTTGGTCGCGGCGAGAACCACGATGCCCTTGTGGTTGTCGAAGCCGTCCATCTCGGAGAGAAGCTGGTTGAGCGTCTGCTCGCGCTCGTCATTGGAGTTGATCGAGGAATCGCGCTTCTTGCCGACGGCGTCGATCTCGTCGATGAAGACGATGCAGGGAGCCTTCTTGTTGGCCTCCTTGAAGAGGTCGCGTACCTTGGCGGCACCACGGCCGACGAACATCTCAACGAACTCGGAGCCAGAGATTTGGAAGAACGTGACGTTTGCCTGACCCGCGACCGCCTTGGCGAGCAGGGTCTTGCCCGTGCCCGGAGGGCCGATGAGCAGGGCACCGCGCGGGCAGCGCGCGCCGATGGCGTTGTACTTGTCGGGGTTCTTGAGGAAGGAGACGATCTCCTCCAGGGACTCCTTGGCCTCGTCCTGGCCGGCGACGTCCTTGAAGGTGACGCCGGTCTCCTCGCCCTTGACCTCCTTGGCATTGGACTTTCCAAGACCGCCGCCCATGCCGAAGCCGCCGCCGCTCCCAAAGTTCATGGACGGGCCGTCGTCGCCGCTCTGCTTCTTCATCTGGCGGTTGAGCCACCAGCCGAACCACAGGATGAGCACGAGGGGGAGGCCATAGGAGATGAGCATGTAGAGCCACAGGTTTGACGAGGTGTCGGGTACGGTGGCGCCGTACTTGACGTTATGGTCGTCGAGAAGCGTCGTGAGGCTGGTGTCGTCGGGGAAGAGCGTCGTCGTGTAGTACTTGGTGGAGCTATCGGAGCCGGTCGTGAAGCTGATCGAGCTGTTGCTCGTGTTGAGGCTCACATTGGTGACCTCGTCGTCGGTGACCATCGACTTGAACTCGGAGTACGTGACCGTGGTGGTCTGCGAGTTGAGGAGGCTCGGGTAGAGGACGCTACTTACCACGAGATAGAGCACGATGGCGATGAGGACGTAGACCAGCATCGACCGTCGCCGCTTGTTGTCGTCCATGTCCATATTCTGGGCCTTTCTTTCGGAGTGCCTGTCATGGGATCCGTGCGGGTCCGATTGGACCTATGTACCCAAACTCGCCGGATTTCTCTCGTTCTTGGCAACTTGCATGGAAATGTTGCAACCTAGATGCCGTTCTCGGCGAGCTCGCCCGTGCGGTACGCGTCGAGAAGGTCGCGCAGGTCGGCGATCTGGCCGCGGATGTCGGCGCCCGTGTCGGTGTCCCCGATCGTGAGGGGCCTCGGCTCGGCCCAGAAGCGGTCGTCGTCGCTTATGATGTCCTTGTTGAGGTCGAGCACGTCATCGATGCTGCCGAAGGGGCGATGTGCCTTGATCCGCATGCCGGTGGGGTCGGCGATGAGCGTATAGCCCGCGATGCCCGTCGCGGCGTGGTACGCCTGGCAGAACCCGCCGTCGATGACCACGAGGAGCCCGTCCCCCTTGATGGGACTCTCGCCGGAGGCGGCGTGCACCGGCGTGTGGCCGTTCACGATGTGGCCGTGTGCCGGACTGACGCCGAACTCGCGCAGGATGGAGCGGCAGACCTCGGGGTCGTTGACGAGGGTGAAGTAGGGGTCTCTCGCCTCCGCCCACGTGGACTCGTCGGTGAAGTAGGTGCGTTCGAAGGTCTTGACCACGCGGCCGGAGAGCGGCGAGAGACGCCCGCACCATAGGTACCACATCCAGTCGAGCGAGACCGGGTCGTGCTCGTGCCAGGCGCAGCGGGCGAGACGGTCGGCGTAGTCGTAGTACTCCCTGCCCGCGAGCAGCTCGCCCTGGTGGTTGACGGCACAGAAGCTACCGTCCGGGTTCATGGGAACACAGGCGTGGAAGAGCACGGTGTCATTGTGCACGAGGTAGGCCGAGCCGCGCTCGTAGAGGAAGTTCACGTGACGGCGGAGCTTCTCGGACGAGGTCACGGCATCCACGAGGCCGTCCATGACCTTCTGCTCCCCGGGGGAGAGCGCGTAGGGGTCTGCCGGGTCCACGGTGGGGAAGTCATGCGTGCGCATCTCGAACCCATGCCCGTCTACGCTGCAGACGCCACGGTCGGGGTCCACGTGTTCGAGAAGGAGACGGTCGTCCATCTGCCAGTTGGGATGGCGGAGGATGGTCTGGCCCTCGAGCTTGAAGAGGATCACCGAGATGGCCTTCTCGGACGGACTCATGCCGTCGTCGACCGTATAGGTGCGGTCCGCGAAGAGGTAGAGCTCGCGGAGCGACACCCCGTAGGTGCTCTCGAGGATCTTGAGGGCTGTCGTAGTGGATGTTGTTGCGAATCACGGCCGCGAGGCATGCCGCAGAACCCGCCGCGGCACCCATCCACACGATGTCGTGGTTGCCCCACTGCAGGTCGAGGGAGTGATAGCCCATGAGTCGGTCGAGAATGAGGTCGGCGTGCGGCCCGCGGTCGAAGATGTCGCCGACGAAGTGCATGTGGTCCACCGCGAGACGCTTGATGAGCGCGGAGAGCGAGCGAATGAAGTCGTCGGCAGAGCCGGTGTCTATGATCGTGTCGATGATGCGCTGATGGTAGGCGAGACGTGCCTCTCGCTCGTCGGGCGAGATGTGGAGAAGCTCGTCGATGATGTAGGCGTACTCGACGGGCATCGCCTTGCGGACCTTGGAGCGCGTGTACGAGCTCGAGAGATGGCGGGCGAGACGTACGAGCCTCATGAGCGTGATGGCGTACCACTCCTCAGTGGCGTGGCCCTCGTCGTGAATTCGTCGGAGCTTGGCCTTGGGGTAGTAGATGAGCGTGCAGAGGTCGGCTTGCTCGTCCTGGGTGATCTCGAACTTGAAGGTCGTCTCCACACGCTCGCGGATGACGCCGGAGCAGTTGTTGAGGATGTGCTCGAAGGCCTCGTACTCGCCGTGGACGTCCGAGACGAAGTGCTCGGTGCCCTTGGGCAGGTTGAGGATGGCCTCGAGGTTGATGATCTCGGTGTAGACCGCTTGGGTGGTCGGGAACTTCTCCGAGAGAAGCTCGAGATACTTGAGGCGCTGGTCGTCGCGGCACGCTAAGTCTGTCATCGGTGTCCCCCCGGATTCGCTTGGTCCCCCCATTATTGGGTCCGTGTGCCCGCCAAAGGAGCTGCATTCGGGATAATGCCCACAAAAAGGGTTCTTCTCTATTTTGGCGGACGGTCCCTCGGCCGCGGATGCAGCTCTCCTAGCGTTCTTTAAGCCTCGATGACAAAAAAGCGGCCGAGAAGAAGCCTATTTTGTCATCGAGGCTTAAAGAAACGCAGGCGGGCGAGAGATACCCTCAACAGGGCTTCTCGGCGCGCACGGCAAGGAAGGACGGGATTCTCAGCTCGTGGAGGCGACCCTCGCCGCCGGTATCCTCGAAGAGGTCGCGGATCTGAAGCCCCGCGCGCAGCATCCCGCCGAGAAGCTCGTCGAGGGAGTGGGAGAACTGCATGCCCGCGTCCTCGCGCTCGAGCACCTCCACGAGCGAGGGGTCTGCCACGGGATCGAAGGGAAGCCCTCGCACAATGAGTGTCTCGTCATCGTCGACGATGTAGTTGATGCCGAGGTCGAGACCCGTAAGGAGCGTGGCTCCCGGTGCCATGACGCGTGCGATCTCGTGCCAGATGGGCTCGACCTCTCGTACGTAGCAAAATGAGACCGGGCTTATCACGAGGTCGAAGCTCGCGCTGGCAAAGGGGAGGGGCTGCGCCATGTCGGCGCGCACGACCTCGATCTCGTAGCCCTCCCTCTCTGCGACGAGACGTTCGGCGTCAAGCTGGGCCGGCGTGTAGTCGAGCACGGTGCAGCGCGCGCCCGCCGCCGTGAGAAGGGGCATCTGCTGGCCGCCGCCCGAGGCGAGCCCGAGCACGCATATGTCCGCGAGGGGCGGAAACCATGCGTGCGGTACGGGCTTGGTCGGCGTGAGCAGGATCTGCCATTCTCCCGCCTTCGCCCGGAAAAACTCCTCGTGGGAGATCGGCCGTCCCCACTCCCAGCCATCCTCGATCCAGCGGGAGATGGCCTCGGCGTTGACGTCCTGGTAGCTCTTCTCAGACATACGGACCCTTTCATGTGTACACCAACACGTCTTTGGATATGTTGCTGCGCTCGGTTTCGCGATTCATTACGGCGCGTGAAGCATACCTGAAAACGTGTTCGACCTTGGGTATGTAGTATGGTTCATTTCGCCCCTGTCTCTGTCCCTGCCCCTGTCCCCGCCTCCGCGGACCGCGCGTGCAAAGTTGCGCTCGTTTCTTGCTTCGCCGTCCTACGCCGTTCGGGAGTGGTATCATGCCGCTTACGGCTGTGAAGGGGAGAGTACCTGGGATGCCGTGGCCAACAGAGAGCGAGGATGCTGAGATCTCGCGACCACGTCCCAGCGAAGATCACCCCAGAGCTGCGGCCCCAAAGCGCATCAGCGCAAGTAGGCGTCGCCGGCAGACCACCGACACGGGTCAACCGAGTAAGGCGGAATTCCGCTCGCTGGGTGGTGACAAGCGAAGTGTGCGAGCAAACGCTTCGTCCCAGCAGGAGGGACGGGCGTTTTTTTGTAGGCGTCCACGAGAGACGAAGGGACCCGTAAGGTGGCAAACGAGTACAAGCGGACCACGAACCTGCCCAAGACCGACTTTCCGATGAGGGCCAGCCTCGCGCAGAACGAGCCCAAGCGGCTTGCGGAGTGGGAGGGCGAGGGCGTCTACGAGCTCCTGCTCAAGAAGAACGAGGGACACGAGAAGTTCGTCCTGCACGACGGCCCTCCGTACGCCAACGGTCCCATCCACCTGGGTCACGCCCAGAACAAGATCTCCAAGGACATCATCAACCGCTACTGGGCCATGCGGGGCTTCCAGACGCCGTACGGTCCCCGGCTGGGACTGCCACGGCCAGCCCATCGAGCACAAGGTCGAGGAGATGCTGGGCACCGAGAAGTTCAACCGGCTGCCTACCGAGAAGGTGCGCGAACTCTGCCGCAAGATGGCCGTCGAGCAGGTCGACACCCAGCGTCAGGGCTTCAGGCGTCTCGGGGTTCTCGCCGAGTGGGACAATCCCTACCTCACCTACGTCAACGACTACGACGCCACCGACATAGAGATTTTCAAGGCCATCTTCGACGGCGGCGCCATCTATCGCGGCCGCAAGCCCGTGCACTGGTGCAGCCATTGCCACACCGCCCCTCGCTGAGGCCGAGATCGAGTACGGCGACGAGGTCAGCCCCGCCATCTTCGTGCGCTTCGAGATGACCACCGCGCCTGCGGGCCTCGAGGCCTGGGCGGACAGCCTCTGGGTCGACATCTGGACCACCACCCCGTGGACCCTTCCCGCCGATGACGCCGTGATTCTCCACCCCGAGGCGGAGTACGTGGCCGTGCTGGTGGACGGTCGTGCGGAGCTCATGGCCGAGGCCCTCGTCGAGAGGTGTGCCGAGAAGTTCGGCTACGAGTCGTACGAGCTCGCCAAGGGCACCGACGGCGAGGTCTGGCGCATGAGCGGCACCGGGCTCTGCCATAACAAGTACAAGCAGCCGATCTTTGGCGACCAGGGCGTGGAGGGCGAGTTCATCTACGCCGACTACGTCACGCTCGATGACGGCACCGGCGTGGTTCACAGCGCTCCGGGACACGGTGTCGACGACTACAACGCCGGCGTGAAGTTTGGCATCCCCGTCGTCATGCCCGTCGATGACGACGGCCGCTTCTTCAGGGGCGACCAGATCGGCACCGGCGGCCCCTGGTCCGGTATGGAGGTCAACGAGGCCAACCCCAAGATCATCGAGTGGCTCCGCGAGCGCGGCACGCTGATCCTCCACGAGGACATCCGCCACAGCTACCCGCACTGCTGGCGCTGCAAGCAGCCCGTCATCTTCCGCGCCACGAGCCAGTGGTTCGTCTCCATGGACAAGACGGGACTGCGCGAGAAGGCGCTCGAGGAGCTGTCCAAGGTCTCGTTCTACCCTTCGCACGCCATCAAGCGCATCGGCTCGATGGTGGAGGGCAGGCCCGACTGGTGCATCTCCCGCCAGCGCAACTGGGGCGTGCCCATCCCCGCCTACACCTGCCAGGACTGCGGCGAGACCGTCATGAACGACGCCACGCTCGACAAGGTCATCAAGCTCTTCCGCGAGAAGGGCTCCGACGCCTGGTTCACCGACGATCCCGCGAGCTATCTCGGTGACGCCTGTACCTGTCCCAAGTGCGGGAGCCACAGCCTCAAGGCCAACCCCGACATCCTCGACGTGTGGTGGGACTCCGGGGTGAGCCATACGGCCGTGTGCAAGCACCGCGGCTACCTCAAGTTTCCCGCGGACATGTACCTCGAGGGCTCCGACCAGCATCGCGGCTGGTTCATGAGCTCGCTCATGACGAGCGTGGGCGCCTATGGCGTGGCGCCCTACAAGGCGGTCGTCTCGCAGGGGTTCACGCTTGACGGCCAGGGGCGCAAGATGTCCAAGTCGCTCGGAAACGTCATCGACCCCAACAAGGAGTGCGACACCCGCGGCGCCGACGTGCTTCGCCTGTGGGTCGCCTCGGTCGACACCTCGACCGACGTGCCCTGCGACGACACGATCCTCGACCGCGTGGGCGAGGCGTACCGCAAGATCCGCAACACCTTCCGCTTCCTCCTCGGCGAGATCGAGGGCCAGTTCGACCCCGCCTCCGATGCCATCGCCACGTCAGAGCTGCTCCCGTACGATCGCCCTCGTGCTCGCGCACATGTGCGAGGTGCACGACCAGGTGTGCGAGGCCTACGAGAGCTATCGCTTCAACGTGGTGTTCCGCCTGCTCTACGACTACGTGACCGAGCTCTCAAACGGCTATCTCAACGCCACCAAGGATCGCGTCTACTGTGGTGCCAGGAGCGGCCTCGAGCGCAGGAGCGCCCTCACCGCATGGGCGCAGATCCTCTCCATGCTCGTCCATGACCTGCAGCCGATTCTGGCCTACACGACCGACGAGGTCATGCGGTACCTGCCCGCCTCGATGCGTGACGGCCAGACCTACGCGGCGCTCCTCGACTGGTACCAGGCGCCCATGTCCACCGACGAGTACGAGGCGCAGCTTCCCGCATACGCGGCCATGGTCGAGGCGCGCGCGGCCTTTACCAAGGCCTACGAGGACGCCCAGGCGACCGGAGTCGTTACCGAGAAGACCTCGCAGGCCGCTCGGGCCGAGCTCACGGTGCCCGCTGAAGCCTACGCGCTTCTCTCCGGGGAGGACGCCTGCAACCTCGCCGAGCCCTTCGTGTGCTCCGAGGTGTGCGTCCACGCGGGCAAGGAGTACGCCTGCACCGTGCTTCCCGCGCTGGGCGAGAAGTGCCCGCGGTGCTGGAACTGGCGCGTGCCGGGCGAGGACGGCCTGTGCGAGCGCTGCCATGACGCTATCGAGAGCATCGAGGAGTAGGACCCTTGGACCAGATGAAGATGACCTGTTGGCGGGGCGTTCGCGTCATGCTCTACGGCGTCATCGTCGTCGTGGTGGTCCGTGCGCGATCAGGCCACCAGGCGGCGGTGAGACATGCTGCTCGAGTGGGCGAGTCCGTGGGCTTCGGTTCCCGGTGGTGCTTCGACCCTCAATGCTCGTTCATAAACACGGGTGCGGCCTTCTCGCTTGGCGAGGGTGGCCGGACCGATCTTTGTGCTGGGTGGCGATTGCCATCCTTCATCGCGTGGTGTGGAATCTTGTCTGGAAGCAGCCCAACGGCCGCGCGCGCTTCCGCCGTCTCGGTCGTGGCCTGCGTGGGCGTGCGGAGGCGTGGGGGAAACATGATCGATCGCCTGCTTCAAATAGGGCTATCCGTCACCGACTTCTGCGCAACCACGTTCATGAACTTCCCCGTTTTCAACGTCGTCTGACATCTTCGTTACCTGCGGCGTGATCGTCTCGTTTGTGATCTATACCGTGTTGGGAGTCCAGGCGCGAACCGGCGGTAGGAGGAGGCCGACCCCTCCCACCGCGAGTCCTAGGCCCGCCTGCTGTCTTTGTCATGTGCGTGGCGGCCCGCCCACGGCTGGGGACGGCGCCGTGTCGCGTAGATTGGTTGTGGCGGTAGGCGGGACGGCGCTGCGGGCGCAGAAGGGAAGTGGCATGCCTGCGACCTGCGTGGCAGAATGCTCTCGTGGGACCCGACGATGACGGCGAGGAGGCAGCAGACTCCTATCGGTGGCAATCCATGCCCTGTCTGCCCGTTCGCGAAGCCGCCTGGCGCGCCGCCTCATCCGAGGAGGGCCGCGTGACCATCAACTCCACGTCCGCGCTCTCCAAGAGCGAAGCGCGTGGCAACTAGAGGCGACCGCGTTGTCGGTTGAAGCTCTCCGAGCCCGAGGACGAGGGGGGCCTGATCGCGGCGCCGAAATCCCGACATCAGCTAGCCTCGACATTCCGCTAACGAGGACAACCGTCTCATCGTGCTCATCCCAAGCAGGCGGGGGCTCCGTGTGTTCATCCCAGTCCGGGTCCACGTGGGAGGACAGCCTGGCCAACGCCTTGTGGCCCACTGCGGCTACGACCATTCTTGGGCCTGCTTCCAGGGGAGGACCGTCCCGGCAATCGTGAACGCCTCGACATGGAATAATGTCGGCCTCATGGTCGGCGCCACAGGACGACGAGGACCGCAACGCTCCCTCCAGGCCCGCATACGCCTGCGTGCCGATCGACCGACGCTACGTGGTGCTCGTTTCACGGCTACGTGGCTCCCGAGACGGGGAGCATCACGACAGGGCATCGCCCGGTCGAGCCGCGACCGCGCTGCGCATGGCCGTGGTCGGAAGAGCCTGGCGCGCGCGAGGCCATAACCACCTTCACGACGCTCGAGCGCTTTGAGGCCGGTCCGCGCGACGAGGGCTACTCGCTTCTTGAGTGCCATCTCTACACGGGTCGCACGCATCAGATTCGCGTGCACATGCGCCACATCTCGCATCAGGTCGTGGGCGACCAGCTCTACGGTCGCGGGGACATCCGCCAGAACCTGGGCTCTCTCGCCAGTTTCTGCACTCATGGCACATTCGCTTTGACCACCCGGCCTCCGGCCGAGACATCGAGCTCGCCGACTGGCTTCCGTCAGACCCTCGCGAGTGTACTAGAATCAATTCAGGAAAGGTCCATGGGACGAAACGGCGGCGGGGAGAGACATCTGCCCGCTGATCCTGTCCCGGGGGCTGCCCGGCAGCGCCACCGCGAAGGGGTAAGGGTACATGGAGCTCAACAAGTTCCGGCATCACGCCTATCCGTCATCTTCACATGGTCATCTGCCTCTTCTTCACCCTTGCGTACTTCTACCATTTCGTCTATATGGTGCGTGTGTGGGCGCGGGGGCATGGTAAGGCTGGCCCCGGCAAAGAAGCAGCACTCCTTGCCTTCTTCATCTCGCCGCACAACGAGGAGCCCGTCATCCGGTAACCTCGTCAGCTCGATTCTACCGCCGCAGGACTATCCGTCCGAAGCTCATCGACTGGCGTTCGTCGTATGCGACGCCTGCACCGACAACACCCCACGAGATGGCGGAGACGGCGGGGCGCCATCGTCTGGGACCGCAAACGACCCTCCGACCCTGTCGTGTCAAGAGCTTGGGCCATGGACTACGGCTTGGAATCGGATTCTCCACGAGTATGGCGGACAAGTACGACGCGTTTATCGTCTTCTGATGCCGACAACCTCCGTTCTCTCCCAACTACACCACGATCATGACACCAGGCGGTTTCGACGAGGGCTACCTCGTACTGCACGAGCTACCGCAACTCCAAGAACTTCGACTCCTATGCTGGATTCAGTCGCCGGAAAACCGCGCTCTGGTTCATGCGCGAGGCCAAGTACCTCAACAATGACGCTCGCATGATGGTCGGCACGAGCTGCGACCATTCTCGGGTTCCGGCTGGATGGTCTCCGAGAAGGTCGTGAGCGGCATGCACGGATGGGACTTCCACA
>Ga0268356_11041_pt1 | contig 14268 bp, 10 predicted proteins | sample BioMet10_FD_194415 | JGI IMG/M metagenome (GOLD analysis project Ga0268356, IMG submission 194415) | Sewage microbial communities from Oakland, California, United States - Biofuel 10 (PacBio Assembly) | ecosystem: Engineered > Wastewater > Sewage > Unclassified | place: USA: California | collected...
ACACAACTCCAACCTGATCCCCTGGCAGATGCTGGTCAAACAAAAAGGGATCCAGCTCTTGGTCCTGCCGGAGGGCAGCGATGGCCAGTTCGATCAGACCATCTTTGAGCAGTCTTTGACACCGCAGGTCAAGCTGGTTTCTTTTGGCTATTCCTCGAATCTCGATGGCGTGACCTTGCCGGCCGAATCCATCATCAAAGCGGCGCACAAGAAGGGGGCCTGGGTGCTGCTGGACGCAGCTCAGGCGGCTCCGCACCGCAAGATCAATGTGCGTGCTCTCGATGTGGATTTTCTTGCCTTCTCGGGCCACAAAATGCTGGGCCCTTCCGGCACTGGCGTGCTTTACGGCAAAGCCAAATTGCTTGACCAGTTGGCTCCCTTCCTGGTAGGGGGCGATACGGTTGCCTCTTCTACCTATGACTCTTGTGAATTCCTGCCTGTGCCTGAACGTTTTTGAGGCCGGTCTGCAGGATTATGCGGGCCTCTTTGGCCTGGGGACAGCGCTGCAATATTTGTCGGCCATTGGTTTCGATGCCATCCAGAAGCACGAAACGCTGCTTAATCAACAAATGAGCGAGGGGGCGCGTGACGTCGAAGGCCTGCATCTCTTTGGCCCCGCTGATCCGGCACGCCGTGGGGGTATTTTTACCTTTTCCATCGATGGAATTGATTCGCACCGCATCGCGCTGATGCTTGATCAGATGGCCAATGTGTGTGTGCGTTCCGGCCAGCACTGTGTCCATTCCTGGTTCAATGCTCACCACATTCAGGGATCAGTACGGGCTTCCACTTACTTCTACAATACTCCTGAAGAGATTGATCTCTTTCTCCAGAACCTCAAGAAATTCGAAAGGTGCTCTAGAGTCTCATGTTTTGTATAACTGCCGCCATAATTTTGTCGATCCTGGGCATTTTCAGTGCCAGCAACCGCCAGCTTGCCCGTGAAGCGCTGGATTGTGTTTTCCATCGCATTACTTTTCGCCCTTGCACCACCGGGTTTGATGAGAAGATGAAGGCCAAAATTCTGGGGCGGGTGATCACTCGTTCTGAACGCGGCGCGCGTTTTCTGAATCGCCATTTCGAGATGCTGGCTTGGATTTTCTTCATCTTGCTTCTCGGCGCCACCATTTTTGCCGTGCGCGGTCTGCTTCTGTTCTATACCACAGGTTCATGCAACGGTGTCAACAGCACAGCTTTTTGTGTCTTTGACCCGACGGGGGAAAACAACCAGACCTCGAGCCTCAACAGCGCGGGCGGCTGTGCCGTGCCGACGAATTTCGCCAGCGGCGGTGCCCTGACCCTGGAAGGGGTTGATCTCAGCCTGTGGCCGGTGAAGAACGCCGGGGCGGGAAACCAGATCGTTTTCGTGGGCTGTTACGCTTGTGATTACACCCGCAAGGCCTATCCCCAAATCAAGGCGCTGGTGGATCGTTATGGCCCTGAATTCTATTTTGGTGAATATCCGACGAAACTGAACTCTGACTATCTGTCGCGGGTGGGCCGATGTGTCTATCAACAGGATCCCGAAACGTACTGGCAGATGAACGATGCCTTTTTTGCCATGAGCACGGCTGAGCTGGAAGATCCAGCCTCGGTGGATCAGACGCTGACGAACCTGGGCCTGGACGCTGCCCAGATCGAGTCTTGTGTCAGCGATCCGGCCACCGAGACGGCGGTGCAGCAGCTTTTCAGCGAGATTCGCAAGACCAATTTCTATGGCACGCCCACCATCTTCATCAACGGTGAACCGCTGGTGGGGCCGAAGCCTTATCGCGTTTATGCGATCCAGATGGAAGGTTTCTTCTACTGGCTGAAGTAAACAAACATTGATATAAATTACCGCCAAAATTTTCTTTGGCGGTATTTTTCTATCTCAGAATGGATTTACAGCAGGTTGGCGGAGCGCAGTAGCTCGGTTTGCTCGAGAATTTCTGAGGGGCGCCCAACCAGCTCGACTTGATGGGCTTCATTGAGCAGACAAATTCTGTCGGCTACCTCACGGGTGAGCTGCAGATCGTGGGTGGCCAGGACCATGGTTTTGCCCAGAGCGGATTGCTCGCGGAATGAAACTGGTCAGCCAGGCGACGCTGCGCGGATCGAGGCCGGCGCTGGGTTCATCCAGCAGCCAGACGGCGGGGTCGAGGGTCAGCAGCGAAGCCAGCGCGACCCGTTTCTTTTCTCCGCTCGAAAGCTGGTGCGGAGCGCGTTCGCGCAGCCCTTCGATGCGCAGGGTGGTGAGAGCAGCCTCGACGCGGCGGTGTACTTCGTCTCCTGGCAGATCCATTTGCAGCGGGGCAAAGGCCAGCTCGTCGGTTACGCTGGGCAGAAAAAGCTGTACGTCGCTGTCTTGAAAGACCAGACCCACCTCGCGGCGGAACTGCCCGTTGAAGGCTTCGTTGCGAAAGCGCTCTTCACTGAGCTCCTCATCCCGATACAGGATTTTCCCGGCAGCGGCAAAATACAGGCCATCCAGCAGTTTGAGCAGGGTACTTTTCCCGCAGCCGTTCGAACCGAGCAGCACCAGGGTTTCACCGGCAAAGAGGTCGAAGTTGACGGCATCCAGGGCGGTGCCACTGCCTTCATAGGCATAACTGATGTTCTGGACTGAAAAGAGGGGAAGTTTGTTTGGCACAGACGTCATTGCGGGATACCTTTAAATAGAATTTTACCTTTAAGCTAAGCGAAAACGAGAACGGCGCTCAGAATGAGCAGGCTGAATACCAACAGCAGTCCATCGCGCCAGTGAAAGTGAAATTCGTTGAGCGTGCGCGGGTAGTGATGATAACCGCGGGATTGCATGGCCAGGTATACTTCTCCGCTTAGCTGCAGTGATTTGCTCAGCAGTACTCCACCGGTATTGCCCAGCAGTTCGCGCTCTTCCGTGCGGGTCAGGCGGCGCAGCAGGCGGCTTTGCCGCGAGGTGAACATGTCCTGGGCTTCATGCAGCAGCAGATGGATGTAGCGGTAGGTCATGGCCAAGATGAGCACGATGACGTCGGGCAGGTGCAGCATGCCCAACGCGCGCAGGATGTCGTTCCAGGGCGTGGTCAGGACGAGCAAACTCGCCAATGAGATGGAAGTGGTCACGCGCAGCAACAAAAAGGCGGCTGAAGTGGCTCCGCTGCGGGTGATAATGAGACCGCCAGGCAGGGTCCACAGCGGAGCACCGGGAGTGAGGAACAAGGCGGGCAGGGCGATGAGGCTGGTGAACAGCAGAACCACCAGACAGACCCGCTTGAGAAAGTTCCCCAGGTGAAGCCTCGAGAGTACCACGCCCAGCAGCGTCAGCGCGAACAGGAAAGCCAGCCATTCCAGACGTTTGGCTGAACCAGCGGCGATGAGCAGCAGCAAAGTAGCTATTGCTTTGGCACGGGCGTCAAAAAGTTGCAGCAATCCCTTCTGCCGGGCTGCTTTTTCGGCAAAAAGGGATTGCTCTAAAGTTCGATTGATCTCGCTCAGTGAGCGTTCTACGAAGGTACTTTGCGCCAATTAATGGGTCTTTCCGGCTGCGGCGGGTTGAGCGGACTTTTTCCCGGTCGTGGCCAGCAGGATGAACAGCCACACGACAATACTCACCACAATGATACCGGTAATTGCCGAAAGAATATAGGCAACGGAAGAATTTCCAATGGCGCTCAGATCATAATCGGGCAAGGGAGCACTCCATAGGGTGGAGAGTTTGGCCATGCCACTGGGGATGGAAGGGAAGCCCAGAGCGGTGATCTCTTCAGCACCCCATTCCCCCCAGGCAGTTCCGGGAGCCAGCAAACCAATTGGGGAGAGCACTACCAGCACAGCCAGCGTGATCCACAGGGGGCGCCAGCGGCGTGCGCCGGTCGTCTCGACGTCGAAGGCGGACTCTTCATTCAATTTAAGGGCAGGCTGATTGGCCCGCTGCAGGTAGGCGACCACAGCAACGGTGACCAGTGCTTCGACCACGGAGGCGATCAGGGCATGCGGAATGACCATGGCCGGGATGGAAACGGAGAGCGGGTATGGGGCATATAACGGGGTGCCGTCCGCGCTGTGGAAGAGTGCCGGCTGGATGCCGAATTCCACTGCGGCGAAGAAGGAGGCGACCGTCAGACCGGTCCAGGCGCCCAGAGCGGAGGCCCACAGGCGGCGTTTGGAGGTCAGCGGGTCGTTCTTGGTGATGGCGTGGTAGATGGCGTAAGAGACGAAGGGCAGTACTACCCCCATGTTAAAGCAGTTGGCCCCGAAAGCCAGAATGCCGCCATCGCCGAAGAAAACGGCCTGGATAAGCAGCGCGACTGAGATGGCGATGCAGGCGATATCTGGCCCTAGAATGATGGCAGCCAGGGCCCCCCCGACTGCGTGACCGGTGGTGCCGCCGGGCAGCGGTACGTTGAACATCATGATGACGAAGGAGAAGGCGGCAAACAAGGCCACCAGTGGAGCGGTTTTGGCGTTCAGTTTCGCCCGCAGGCTTCTGACTCCGCGCACCCAGAAGGGCAGCACCAGAGCGAACATGATGATGCAGGTCACCGGGCTGAGGTAACCATCCGGGATGTGCATGGCGGTGGTCAACAGCCAGCCAAACAAGAGTCCATAATACACTTTCATTCCGATGGGAATTTTGGAAAACAAGGCTTTGATTTTCATAAATGACTTCCTTAATGGTATGGAATGAAATTATTATAATTGCAAATGCAAATCTTTGCATTAAAAAACCCCAGAATGATCCTATTCATAGGGTCGAAAGAACGGGGAGCGGCTGCGGCCGGCCAGCAAGGGTGCCGGAGCTTTTATTAATCTTTTGTTAGACCCTTTTCAATCCCCATTTCGCCCCAACCCCCTATGCTATAATCTTCAAATGAGATTATTCCCCACGCAAAGGGGTAGAGGTGACTATGGTTTTAAAATCAATTGCCCGTGTTCTGGGTGGGGATCCCCACAAGCGCGAGGTCGATCGCGCTGCCCAGATCGTCGATCAGATCAACGCTCTGGAGCCGGAGTACGAAGCACTTTCCCTGGATGAGTTGCGCCACAAGACAATCGAATTTAAGCAGCGTCTGGCCGAGGGCGAGACGCTGGATGATCTGCTGCCGGAAGCATTTGCTGCGGTTCGTGAAGCCAGCAAGCGCACGATTGGCTTGCGCCATTATGATATTCAAATGATCGGTGGCATTACCCTGCATCAGGGCAAGATCGCCGAGATGCGTACCGGTGAAGGGAAGACCCTGGTGGCTACCCTGCCGGTTTATCTGAATGCTCTGACCGGCAAAGGGGTGCATCTGGTCACGGTCAACGACTATCTGGCCCGCCGTGATGCGCGCTGGATGGCCCCGATCTATCAGACACTGGGGTTGAGCGTGGGGGTGCTGCAAATGGCGGACCGTACCGAGAATGGCCGTAAGGCTTTCTTGATCGATCTGGAGAAGGTCAATTCGCGTGAGGATCTGCATCAATTGAACCTGGTCGATCGTGCCGAAGCCTATCGGGCGGATATCACTTATGGTACTAACAGCGAGTTTGGTTTTGATTACCTGCGCGATAATCTGACCATGAGCCTGGCCGAACGCGTCCAGCGCGGCCATTATTACGCAATTGTGGATGAGGTGGATAACATCCTCATCGATGAAGCCCGTACGCCGCTCATTATTTCTGGCCCGGCTTCTGAAGACACCGAATATTACATTAAGATGGCGCAGGTGGTTCGCCAGTTGTTGCCCGAAGATTACGAGATCAACGAAAAAGACCGTCAGGTTTCTCTCACCGAGGTGGGTGAGGTGCACGTTGAGGCAATTCTGGGGCAGGCCATCCGTGACCCGGAGCGCCCCGAGGATATTACCCCAGAGCAAGCCCGCTTGTTGGGTTATCTCGAACAGGCGTTGCGTGCTCAGCACCTTTATCGCCGTAATAAAGACTATATCGTCCAGAGCGGCAAGGTCATCATCGTCGATGAGTTCACCGGCCGGCTGATGCCCGGGCGCCGCTGGTCTGAGGGCCTGCATCAAGCCATCGAGGCCAAAGAAGGCGTCAACATCGAGCCGGAGAACGTGACTTACGCTACCGTGACCATCCAGAATTACTTCCGTATGTACGAGAAGCTGGCGGGCATGACCGGTACCGCCCTGACTGAGGCGGAAGAGTTCTACAAGATTTACAAGCTGGATGTGCTGCCCATCCCCATGAACCTGGAATATCAGGCCATGCTGGCGAATTCCCCTCTCAAGCTGGTGGAGAAGAAGGACAGCGATGGTTATCCTTTGCAGTATTACTCTTCCAGCAGCGATTCAGGCAACACGCCGGTTTTCTGGCGCCGCCAGGATTTCCCTGATCTGGTTTATCGCACGGAAGAAGCCAAGCTGCGTGCCATCACCGCTGAGGTGATGCGCCGTTACGTCATCGGGCAGCCGCTGCTGGTAGGTACGACCTCGGTGGAGCACTCTGAACGCCTGTCCCAGCGTTTTGGTGCGGAATCGCTGCGCCGATTGGCGCAGGTGCTGATTCTGCGGGACGCCTGGCTGGAACACTCCGGCAAATCTCCTGAGGTGGAGATCCCGGAACTGGTCGGGCTCAATAAGCCGCTGACGGATTTGAACACAAATGAGCTGCGGCAGCTTTCGCGTACGGCCGGCATGGCTTCTTTCAGTCTTGAAGATGAAGCCAATATGCAGCGGCTGCTTAAGGTGCTGCACCTTGAAGAGGGCCAGCGCGAGCGTCTGACGCAAATTTTGCAGGGCGGCATTCCCCATCAGGTCTTGAACGCGCGCAAGCATGATGAAGAGTCGCAGATCATTGCCCGCGCCGGTGGTTTTGGCATGGTGACCATTGCTACCAACATGGCCGGTCGTGGTGTGGATATTAAGCTGGGCGGAGAACTGACCGAAGAAGTGACCGCTGACGTGATCCGCGTGCTGGAAAGTGCCGGCATTCAGGATCCCTATAGTCTGTCGAATGAAGCGCGCCGTCAGGCCCTGCTCACGCTGACGGCTGAAGATTATGGTATCTACGAGGAATCGGTCAAGGCCTTCCTCGATTATTTCACCAACATGGAAAAGGTGCGCCAGTTAGGCGGCCTGCACGTGGTGGGCTCAGAGCGGCATGAATCCCGCCGTATCGATAATCAATTGCGCGGCCGTGCCGCCCGTCAGGGCGACCCCGGTTCCTCCCGCTTCTATCTTTCCCTTGAAGATGACCTGATGCGTCTCTTTGGCGGGGTGCAGATGGAAAACATGATGAGCCGGCTGCACGTTGATCAAAGTTTGCCCATTGAAAGCGGTTTGCTGGGCCACATGGTGGAACAGGCTCAGGAACGCGTCGAGGGCAACAACTTTGACGTGCGTAAACATTTACTGGAATATGATGATGTGCTCAATGCCCAGCGCAAGCGCATTTACGGGGAGCGCGACCGGGCCCTGTCGAAAGAAGATTTGCACGAGGATGTGATCGATACCCTGCGCACCGAATTGCAGGAGCGCATCCCGGATGCTTTGAAGGATGAAGAAGGCCCGTGGAAGCTGCTGGCTTACCTTGAAGAAGTACAGCCTTCCATGCTCTTTTCCCAGGAGGGCATCAATGTTCCTTCCTTTACCTTAAGTCTGGTGATCGATAGTTTGATCGACCGGCTCGAGAAGAAGCCAGACAGCAAGAGCGTCAAGGATGTTCTTCTCGACCTTTCTGAAGAGACTTTGCAGGCCGAGGAAGAGCATATTTTGCTCACTTCTGAGGATCTGCTCGAAAAGACCCGCGCTTCGGCGGAACAGGTGCTCGAAGAGCGTCTGGAATTGCTGGATACCTATTTCGAGGGCCTTGAATCAGGCGATGTCGAAGAAGGCGCACAGCCCAAACGTCCGCAGGAGATTCTGGATGAAATTTCTGGTCAGGTGCGCACCCAGCTGCGCCTGTCAAGCGATGAATTACGCCGGCTGCCGCAGGGCGATGCCGATGTCAAAGAAACTTTGAGCGGTGAGATCAGTAATGGCCTGACCTTGCTGGCGTTGACCCGCGTGATCGGTGCCTTCGAACGCCGTCTCGACGATAGCCTTGAGATGAAGCCAGCCCAGTTACTTGATCTGGATTGGTCAGAGATTGCGCAGGGACTGATGCAGGCGGTCAAGAGCCAGTTGCAGAAGCGCCGTGAGTTCTTGCTGGCCCCACAGGGTCCGCTGGCCCAGAATATCGATGCGCTGCTGGCCCGCTTCAGCGCGGACGAGTTGAGCGAGGATGATCTGGTTGATCTGCTGGTCAATCTGTCTCAGGGCAGCCGTATGGCTATCGATCCGCGCACCCATCAACGGGTCATGCGCCGGGTAACCCTCTTGAATTACATCTTCCTGGCGGCAAAACTGCAGCAGGGAAATTCTCCGGCCCAGATCACGGAGCACATTCTCGATCATCTCGAAGAAGCCCAGGAATTGCTCGAAACGGTTTGGGGCAAGATGGAACTGGAACGCTTCCGCCTGGCGGACTTGCCGCTGGCGCAGTTGGATCCTCACATCAAGCAGGGGCTGTCTGAAGGGCTGGGTGAGGCCCGTGCCGCTGAGATCGAGGCGCTTAAGCCCGAATCGCTCAGCCAAGAAGAACGCGATACCCTGGCTGCCTTGATGGGCCAGCGCATTCAGAATGGCATCTACCGCCACATCCTCGTCAGTGTCATTTCCGAACTCTGGGTCGAACATCTGACCCGGGTGGATGCGCTGCGGGTTTCGATTGGCCTGGAGGCTTTTGCCCAACGGGATCCGCTGGTGCAGTACAAGGCCAAGGCCACCGAGATGTTTGCAGAACTGCTTAGCAGTATCCGTGCGGGCGTGATCAGCCGCATGTTCCTCTTCCAGCCGCGCCGGGCAACCGGCCCGAAGGCGGAGGAGAAAAAGGTGCCGGCCGTTTCGGTAACGGCCGCGGCTCAGCCGGCTCAGGATGCTGACCAGCAGAAAAAGAAGCGCAAACGTCACTAAAGAAGGAACAATGGAACTTTCTCCATTCAAACTCGAGCGTTATTTTGCTCGTTATGAATTCAACGCTCGCTATCTACTGTGCAGCAGTGATTGTGAATCATTGACCATTGCTGACCTGCTCGCTTATGAACCTGGCGCAGCCGAAGATTTTTCGCGGCACTGGCTGGGTTATACCGAATCCACCGGTGCTCCCAGCCTGCGCCGGGAGATCACCCGCCTGTACCCAGGCCTTGCCCCGGAGCAGGTGCTGGTGCACAGTGGGGCAGAAGAGGCGATTTTCCTCTTTATGCACGCGGTGCTCAAACCCGGCGATCATGTGATTGTGCACTGGCCGTGCTATCAATCCTTGTTCGAGGTGGCACAGAGCATTGGGGCGGAGGTGACTTTTTGGCGCGCTCACGAAGAAAAGGGTTGGGCGCTCGACCTGGATGAATTGAAGGCAGCTCTGCGCCCGAATACGCGTGCCATCGTGGTGAATACGCCGCATAACCCTACCGGCTATTTGATGTCTGCCGCTGACTATGCAGCTCTCAATCAACTTGCCGTTGAAAAGGGCATCGTGCTGTTCTCGGATGAGGTTTACCGCGAAAGTGAGTATGCGGCTGTGGATCGCCTGCCTTCTGCCTGTCAGATCAATCCGCTGGCGGTCTCGTTGGGAGTGGTCTCCAAGACCTATGGCTTGCCGGGGCTGCGCATTGGCTGGGTTGCCACCCAAAACCAGGCGGTGCTTGAGCGCATGGCCGCCCTCAAGGATTACACCAGCATTTGCAACAGCGCTCCCAGTGAATTTCTGGCTGAGTTGGCCTTGCGTCACCGCGAGGCCCTGGCTGCCCGCAATCAAGGCATTATTCAGCACAATCTGGGCCTGCTCGATGCTTTCTTCGCGCGCTATGCGGACCGCTTCCAGTGGGTGCGCCCCATTGCCGGCCCGATTGCTTATCCGCGGCTGCTCATGGGCGACATTGAGACTTTTTGCCGCCAGCTGGTGACCGAAGAAGGGGTGTTGCTTTTGCCGGGTACGCTTTACGGCGATTCCAGCAATCATTTCAGCATGGGTTTTGGCCGGAAGAACTTGCCCGAAGCTCTGGCACATCTTCAGATGTTTCTCGAGAGAGTTTGATCGTGCTTTTGTCCTTCACCGGTCAAAAAATAGGAGTATAATTACCGTACTTGAATGTCGCTTTTGCACAAAGTGTCGTTCTTGAATCGAACAATTTTTCATGTTATACTAAAATTTAGAATTGGGTTGGCAATTTGGCTTGATCGGTCTCTCTGAATTTTCGAGATTCAGCGTTCACCTCTCCCTGATAAATCAAACGACATAATCGAAAAATCTCTGCGCTTGCAGGGGATAAAACTTATACTCATACTCTTAATTCATGGATTCTATACAAATGAAAATAACTGAAATGGAAGACGCCTCCCTGGCTTCACTACGCCAAATTGCGGAAGGAATGAACATCCCGAACGCAAGACATATGAAGAAGGAGAACCTTATTCTCAACATTCATCGGGCAGAAGCGGAGCAGGAAGGGGTCGAAGTGCGCGGTGGCGTACTCGAGATCACTCCGGAAGGAATCGGGTTCCTGCGCAATAATTACTCAGTTGGCCCGGATGATGTCTATGTTTCTCAGGCACAGTTGCGCCGCTATGATTTACGTATGGGGGACTTTGTTATGGGGGTGGTTCGTCCTCCCCGTGATGCCGAACGGCATTATGGTTTACTGAAAGTAGAATCCATTAACATGCTCACCCCCGAAGAGATCCACAACCGGCCGCAGTTCGAAAACCTGGTTCCGATCTTCCCGGAGAAACGTTTCGACCTTGAAACGGATCGCTCCATCCTTTCTTCCCGTTTGATCAATTTGATCGCCCCGATTGGCCGCGGTCAGCGCGGTATGATCGTTTCCCCGCCAAAAGCCGGTAAAACTACCATTCTCAAGCAATTGGCCAACTCCATTTCGGCCAATAATTCCGACGTCCATTTGATCATTGCCTTGATCGGGGAACGCCCGGAAGAGGTTACCGATATGGACCGCTCGGTGGATGCTGAAGTGGTAGCCTCCACGTTCGACGAACCGGTTAGCTCCCACGTGCGCACGGCGGAGATCACCCTCGAGCGTGCCAAGCGTCTGGTGGAGATCGGACGGGATGTGGTAATATTGATGGATTCGTTGACACGACTGGCGCGCGCCTACAACCTGGTGGTCAATCCCTCCGGGCGTACCCTTTCGGGCGGTATGGATCCTTCCGCTCTGTATCCCCCCAAGAAGTTCTTCGGCGCAGCCCGTAACATCGAAGGCGGTGGCAGCCTGACCATTATTGCGACCGCGCTCGTTGATACCGGCAGTCGTCTCGATGATGTCGTTTACGAAGAGTTCAAGGGTACCGGGAACATGGAGCTTCATCTTTCCCGCCGCCTGCAGGAACGCCGCATCTTCCCCGCCATCGATCTTGAGCGCTCCTCCACCCGTCGCGAAGAACTCCTTCTCGGCCCGGATATTCTGCAGCGTGTCTGGCTCATGCGCCGCATGTATCTGCAGATGATCGGCACACCGCCGCAGGGCGCAGGCATGGACCCGGCGGTAGCCACCGAAGCTATCTTGCAAAAAATTGCAAGGACCAAGAATAATCAAGAATTCCTGGAGACCTTGACGGAGGATCAGTGAGTTCAAAGAAAATAACTCCAGAGAAATCACCTGAAACTTCACAGAAGCCAGCGCAGCCGCGTAGCTTCCCGTGGAAAGAGGTGATCTCCTGGGGGGTAACTGCTTTATTAGTAGGTCTTCTTTTGCTGGTGTTGTTCAAAGGGTCGATCTTTTCTCAACAGGTGGAGGCTACGATCGAGGCGACGCCGACCCCTTTGAATGTCTCCCTGCCCCCCATGCAGACCAGCACGACCGCGGATGTCTCTGTGCCGCGCCAGCCAAATCTGGATACGAATGTTCCGGCAGACGTGCGTCAGTCCGTCGTGCATTACACGGTTGAAGCCGGGGATTCCATTTTCAGCATTGCCAAACAATTTGGTCTCAAGCCCGAATCGGTCTTGTGGGCCAATGACAATTATTTTGGCGGTGATCCGACCACGACCCTGAGCACGGGCGTGGATCTGGTCATCCCCCCTACCGACGGCATTCTCTATACCTGGAAAGACGGCGATACGCTGGCCAAGATTGCTGATAAATATGATGCGGATGAATATTCCATCATCAGTTGGCCGTCGAATCATATCGATGTTACCGATCCGCAGATCATTCCCGGTTCCCTGGTAATGATCCCCGGCGGCTCTACCGAGATCAAGTCCTGGATTCAGGTGGTCGAGTACAGTTCCAAATCAGGCGTGACGCGAGTGATTGCCGGCGCGGGTGGCTGCCAGGCTTCTTCTGACGGCCCGATTGGCTCTACCGCTTTCATCTGGCCCAGCGCCAATCATTATCTCTCGGGCTTTGATTTCACCAGTTATCACAAAGGCATCGATATCGCGGCCAATGTAGGTGACCCGGTGTGGGCCGCGGATAACGGTACGGTGGTATACGCTGGTTGGAATGATACGGGCTATGGCTACATGGTCATGATCGATCACAACAACGGTTACGCTACCCTGTACGGTCACTTGAGCGCTTACTACGTGCACTGCGGTGATTTCGTCTTCCAGGGTACCCCCATTGGCGCCGCCGGCGCGACCGGTAACGTCACCGGCCCGCATCTGCACTTTGAGGTGCGTCTCAACAGTGGTTTCGTCAATCCGTGGTACGTTTTACCCTGATCCATTTTTTGTGAAAGCAAACGAGCAGCCTGCGCTGCTCGTTTTTTTTAATGGGCTTTAGCCTGTCGAGCGAGCGAAGCGAGGGAGACAAAAAACCACCCGCTAAGCGGGTGGAGACAAGAGGTTAAACCAAGAAACCACCTAAGAAGCTAGAATAGTGATTGTTCAAGCCACTACCGAAGCAGAGAGGTGATTTCATGGGAAGTACAGAAGATAGTTTAGCGCACACGAGGTGGATGTGCAAATATCATATAGTATTTACGCCAAAATATAGGCGAAAGATAATCTACAACCAATACAAAGAAAGCATAGGGAAGATATTACGAGACTTATGCAAGTATAAAGGGGTTAGAGATTATCGAAGGGCATCTAATGCCAGATCATGTACATATGCTGGTAAGCATACCGCCCAAAATAAGCGTATCGAGTTTTATGGGATACCTGAAAGGGAAGAGTGCGCTAATGATATTTGACAAGCATGCCAATCTGAAATACAAATTTGGGAATCGGCATTTTTGGTCAGAAGGATACTATGTGAGTACAGTAGGGTTGAATGAAGCAACGATCAAGAAGTATATATCAGAGCAAGAGAAACAAGATATAGCAGTAGATCGACTGAGTGTAAAAGAATATGAAGACCCCTTCAAGGGGTAGCTAGTGACAAAGCCCCTTGAGGGGCAAGCGGAAGAGATAAAAGCGAAGTGGCTTGAACGAAGAGAGAAAGCCAGCGCCTTGAGGCGCTGGCTAGCATTAAAGGCTTATAGCCGCAGAGCAAACCACCCGCTTTACGGGTGGTTGTGATATCGATTGGCTGGCCAAAATGGGGCTACAGAACGCTGGGCGGGTCGACGACCAGATCGACGGCAATGTCTTTAGGCTGCCACGAGTGGAGGGGATGCTGAGCCAGGAAGGGGTGAAAATCATTGCCTTTGAGCAGAATTTGCCAGCGATAGGTGCCGGCAACGCGGCTGTAGAAGCACGGCACCGGGCCGATCATTTCCAGACGGCATTCTTTGGCCCATAGGGCGAACTTGCTGCCGGTGGCAGTGGCAGCCTGCTCGACCACGTTGGGCAGGTTGTGGCGGAATTCGATGCGCAGCAGGCGTGAAAACGGGGGGTAAATCATCTTTTGGCGCCGTTCCAGTTCTTCTTCGTAGAATCCATCCAGATCGTGCAGGGCCGCGTAGCGGATGGCATAGTTTTCGGGGTGAAAGGTCTGAAAAATGGCTTTGCCGCCGCGGCTGCTGCGGCCGGCGCGCCCGGCCACCTGGCTGAGCAATTGAAAGGTGCGTTCCCCGGCGCGGAAGTCGGGTAAATTCAGGCTCACGTCGGCCAGCACCACCCCCACCAGCGTGACCAGGGGCAGGTCCAGCCCCTTGGCTAGCATTTTGGTGCCGATCAAAATGTCGGCACGATGCTGAGTAAAGTGATCGAGAATGAGGTCATGCGCTCCTTTGACGCGGGCTGTGTCGGCATCCCAGCGCAGAATACGTGCCTGCGGAAATTCTTCCTGCACGGCTTTTTCGAGACTCTCGGTGCCCAGACCGAACTGCCGGATGTTGGGGCTGCCGCATTCAGGAC
>Ga0268356_10701_pt1 | contig 14235 bp, 13 predicted proteins | sample BioMet10_FD_194415 | JGI IMG/M metagenome (GOLD analysis project Ga0268356, IMG submission 194415) | Sewage microbial communities from Oakland, California, United States - Biofuel 10 (PacBio Assembly) | ecosystem: Engineered > Wastewater > Sewage > Unclassified | place: USA: California | collected...
GTGTGCCGTGAAAAATATTGCTGGCAAGCAATATTTGCAACTATGTACAAGATGAGGGTAGGCCCCTCGTGACCGGCTTACAGGAGTTGGTTGCAAACCAGTGTATGCTGCTTTGTTAAAGAGACGAGGTAGTGAGCGATACATTAAAAGTCGGCACAAGCCGGCAGGTACCTATACAAGAGATGACCGCAAGGGAACTATTGATGAAGCATCGAAAACTCTTTAGAAGATGTCAGAAACCGATTCCTACTCTCAGATTCGGGATAAATCAGGAAATAACCTGTTTATTGTCCTGGTGGCATCCGGTGTTTAGATAGCATGACTTGTATGGAGGCTTTTACATGGAACACGGGAACCTGCCTTAGTATGTCAAGGGAGAAATTCAAGCAGCAGCCCTGCAAGAATGAGCGTACCAATAACTAAGTGCAGGGGCGGACTGTTCCGTAGTAGTATTGAAGTTTCTGTAATGGAAATGGAGCGAAGGGAACAGCTTATTCGGCAAATTACAATTGTACAACTATTAAATTAGGAGGATTCAAATGCAAAATGCAAAACCTTATGAGATTTCTAAGTATTTAATTATGGAAGCTTTCCAGAGAGTGAAAGCAAACCATGGGAGTGCGGGAATAGATGGTGTATCGATTAGTGCTTTTGAGAAAAATCTCAAAGACAATCTTTATAATATCTGGAACCGCATGAGTTCGGGCTGTTACTTCCCTCCGTCGGTAAAACTGGTAGAAATACCAAAGCCGAATGGAGACAAGCGTCCGTTAGGTATACCAACCGTTGGAGACAGAGTCGCTCAAATGGCAGCTGTTATGATTATTGAGCCGCAAATAGAGCTTTGTTTTCATGAGAATTCGTATGCCTATCGGCCAAAGCGTTCCGCACACGATGCTATTGCCAAAGCTCGTGAGCGCTGCTGGAAGTATGACTGGGTGTTAGACATGGATATCAGCAAGTTCTTTGATACGATTGACCATGAGTTATTGATGAAAGCTGTTAGATTACACACGGATTCTCAGTGGGTATTGCTTTACATTGAACGCTGGTTGAAAGTACCTTATGAACTTAAAGATGGTAGTCGGATAGAACGAGACAAAGGTGTTCCGCAAGGTTCAGCTATCGGTCCTGTTCTAGCCAACTTATTTCTGCATTACGTCTTCGATATGTGGATGAGCAAGTATCATCCTCACATACCTTTTGAACGTTATGCGGATGATACTATCTGTCATTGTTCTACAAAAGCCCAGGCCGAAGCACTGAAACTCTCCATTCAACAAAGATTTGCCCAATGTAAGTTGATGCTGAATGAAGAGAAAACAAGGATTGTATATTGTAAAGACAACCGTAGGAAAGAAAAACATGAAGTTATTTCGTTTGATTTCCTTGGATATACCTTTCGTCCCCGAAAAGCGATAGATAAGAAAGGGGTGCCCTTTACAGGTTATTTGCCTGCAATCAGTAATAAGTCAATCAGTGGTATCCGTGAAAAAGATTCGTAGCTGGAAACTTAAAAGGCATACGTTTCATACACTGGAGATGTTGGCTGACTATATAAATCCTGTGCTTCGTGGATGGATAAGCTACTATGGTAAATTTTATCCCACCCGACTTAAATGGTTATTAGAAGAAGTAAATGGGCACTTAGCCCGATGGGTAATGGCCAAATATAAGCGTTATCGTAGGAAACTATCCCGCGCTTATGACTGGTTGGGTAATATCTCCGAAAGGGAGAGAAATCTATTTTACCATTGGCAGTGGGGCGTAAAGCCTCCTTTTAATATACGAAAATCTCATATAGTTTGAATAAGAAGAGCCGTGTGACGGGAGACTGTCACGCACGGTTCTGTGAGAGGCTTGAGCTGGAATGCTCAGGCCCTACTCGACGTGTGCCGTGAAAAATATTGCTGGCAAGCAATATTTGCAACTATGTACAAGATGAGGGTAGGCCCCTCGTGACCGGCTTACAGGAGTTGGTTGCAAACCAGTGTATGCTGCTTTGTTAAAGAGACGAGGTAGTGAGCGATACATTAAAAGTCGGCACAAGCCGGCAGGTACCTATACAAGAGATGACCGCAAGGGAACTATTGATGAAGCATCGAAAACTCTTTAGAAGATGTCAGAACCGATTCCTACTCTCAGATTCGGGATAAATCAGGAAATAACCTGTTTATTGTCCTGGTGGCATCCGGTGTTTAGATAGCATGACTTGTATGGAGGCTTTTACATGGAACACGGGAACCTGCCTTAGTATGTCAAGGGAGAAATTCAAGCAGCAGCCCTGCAAGAATGAGCGTACCAATAACTAAGTGCAGGGGCGGACTGTTCCGTAGTAGTATTGAAGTTTCTGTAATGGAAATGGAGCGAAGGGAACAGCTTATTCGGCAAATTACAATTGTACAACTATTAAATTAGGAGGATTCAAATGCAAAATGCAAAACCTTATGAGATTTCTAAGTATTTAATTATGGAAGCTTTCCAGAGAGTGAAAGCAAACCATGGGAGTGCGGGAATAGATGGTGTATCGATTAGTGCTTTTGAGAAAAATCTCAAAGACAATCTTTATAATATCTGGAACCGCATGAGTTCGGGCTGTTACTTCCCTCCGTCGGTAAAACTGGTAGAAATACCAAAGCCGAATGGAGACAAGCGTCCGTTAGGTATACCAACCGTTGGAGACAGAGTCGCTCAAATGGCAGCTGTTATGATTATTGAGCCGCAAATAGAGCTTTGTTTTCATGAGAATTCGTATGCCTATCGGCCAAAGCGTTCCGCACACGATGCTATTGCCAAAGCTCGTGAGCGCTGCTGGAAGTATGACTGGGTGTTAGACATGGATATCAGCAAGTTCTTTGATACGATTGACCATGAGTTATTGATGAAAGCTGTTAGATTACACACGGATTCTCAGTGGGTATTGCTTTACATTGAACGCTGGTTGAAAGTACCTTATGAACTTAAAGATGGTAGTCGGATAGAACGAGACAAAGGTGTTCCGCAAGGTTCAGCTATCGGTCCTGTTCTAGCCAACTTATTTCTGCATTACGTCTTCGATATGTGGATGAGCAAGTATCATCCTCACATACCTTTTGAACGTTATGCGGATGATACTATCTGTCATTGTTCTACAAAAGCCCAGGCCGAAGCACTGAAACTCTCCATTCAACAAAGATTTGCCCAATGTAAGTTGATGCTGAATGAAGAGAAAACAAGGATTGTATATTGTAAAGACAACCGTAGGAAAGAAAAACATGAAGTTATTTCGTTGATTTCCTTGGATATACCTTTCGTCCCCGAAAAGCGATAGATAAGAAAGGGGTGCCCTTTACAGGTTATTTGCCTGCAATCAGTAATAAGTCAATCAGTGGTATCCGTGAAAAGATTCGTAGCTGGAAACTTAAAAGGCATACGTTTCATACACTGGAGATGTTGGCTGACTATATAAATCCTGTGCTTCGTGGATGGATAAGCTACTATGGTAAATTTTATCCCACCCGACTTAAATGGTTATTAGAAGAAGTAAATGGGCACTTAGCCCGATGGGTAATGGCCAAATATAAGCGTTATCGTAGGAAACTATCCCGCGCTTATGACTGGTTGGGTAATATCTCCGAAAGGGAGAGAAATCTATTTTACCATTGGCAGTGGGGCGTAAAGCCTCCTTTTAATATACGAAAATCTCATATAGTTTGAATAAGAAGAGCCGTGTGACGGGAGACTGTCACGCACGGTTCTGTGAGAGGCTTGAGCTGGAATGCTCAGGCCTACTCGACAGCATTTTATTCTTCTGCAGAACGGAAGAAATCAGAGCTTAGCAAAACTCCGGTCGGAGTTCTGTTGAAGTCCGGTCGGAGTTTGTACAATGTCCGACCGGAGTTTGTTTAACTTCAGGCGGGAGATATTCAGCCATTCAGGAATAATTTTTATTTATTGACCAATGGATTATTATCCAATGCCCTTCCATATTCTCAAAAGTAGGCATTCCTTAGTGAAACAATTAACCCCACAAGTTTATGAACTGATTCTATAGTTTCTTATTCAGGCAAGTTTATGCAAAAGAACTAATAAGTCAGGATTCAGCCCCCGTTTCAGTAATAACCAATGTATGTTCCCATTGTGCTGAAGGAAGTCCGTCTTCCGTACAAACTGTCCACTCATCTGCTTCATCAATAAAGATGTCATAAGTTCCCATGTTAACCATGGGCTCAATCGTAAAGACCATCCCTGGTACTAAAAGCATACCTTTTCCTTTTTTGCCATAATGCTCCACATCCGGTTCTTCATGAAATTTCAGCCCTATACCATGTCCACAGAAATCTCTGACAACTGAATAACCATTCTTTTCAGCATGTCGTTGTATAGCAGCACCTATATCACCTAAAAAGCCCCATGGCTTTGCTTTTTCTACTCCTATTTCCAAACATTCTTTGGTAACTTGTACCAGCTTCTTTACTTCCGGCTTCACTTCACCAATCATAAACATTCTGGAAGCATCCGAGAAATAACCATTATAAATGGTAGAAACATCTACATTAACAATATCTCCATCCTTAAGAATTTCCTCTTCACTAGGAATTCCATGACACACAACATCGTTAATTGATGTACATACACTCTTTGGATATCCTTCATAATTTAAATCAGCAGGTATTGCTCCATGTGCAATAGTATAATCATACACCAGCTTGTCAATTTCAGCTGTTGACATTCCCACATGAATCTTTTCTGCTACTAAATCAAGAACGCCAGTATTGATTATACCACTTTTACGTATTCCTTCAATCTGTTCGGGAGTTTTAATTAATTTGCGTTTTGGCACCAGGTTACCTCTACTTTGATGATATAAAACCTTTTTATCTAATTCTGTAAGTGGTTCGCCTTTCATGAGGTGCCAATTATTTTTTATCCTTTTTAATGACATGTTTACCTTAGTTTATTATCCGTTCCATAATTAATCAGAAATGCATGATTTCTCTAAATCATATTCGCATAATGATTATAACAGGCAAAAATAATAAAAAAGATAAGAATATTCATTCATTAAGTTATTTAGTCATAAGAAATTATTAATAATCATCTATACCCTAAAATATTGGTATGATATTACATCAGGAATTATAATTGGTTGGTTTACCATTAATTTATACCCTTCTCTATGCAGTGTAACAATCTGAACAGAAGGATCATTCTTCAATATTTGTCTTAGTTTAAAAATATAAATCGAAAGAATGCGAGAATGGGGAGTAATCATATCTCCATCACTCCACACAGTATTCAAAGCATCATCCTTTGATACGGTTTTATTCATTCTTCTACATAAAAGAAGCAGCAAATCGGCTTCACGAGAAGTTAGATGAATTTTGGAATCATTAAAGCATAACACACCTTTTTGAGCATCGAAGATATATTTTCCTAAAGTGAATTGCATCAATAATTTATGGCTCTTTTCAATCTGCCTTCTGACCATAGCCTTAAGCCTAAGTTTCAGCTCATCGATATCATACGGTATCATTAAACAATCATCGGCACCCAGCTGATATCCAAGTCTGAAATTAATCATTTTATCTTGTTTGAAAATAAAAATAAGATAAGTTTTTCTGGATAAATCCAACATTCTTTTCGCCAAAGGGAAACAGCTTTCCTGGGAAGAAAACTCATGTAAAATACAAATAATAGGATTCTCATCGTGATAATAACTATATGCACATTCTATTTCAGAACAAAGTTTTACTTCAACAGCTTCTTGTTCTAAAGACTTTTTCAACAGTTGTGTTGAGTCACAATCAGGACCATAAATAAGTATGGCAGGTTTCGTTTTCATAAATTAATAATTTGTACCGCAAAGATAAGCAGAGCAAAAAAAATCTTATTGTTCTATTTCACATGCAAGTTGTCCAAAAGAAACTAAATTTCAGAAATAATCTGAATAGATAGTTTTAGAATGAACAATAATCCTTATTTTTGCTCATCAAATAAAGATTTGCTATATCAGAACAATTAGAAAAATAGTATTAATATTCCTAACGGTGGTAATCGGAATCTACCTTGGGATTATTGTATTGTTGAATATTCCTTATATTCAACACAAAATGGCAATTACTTGCCACAGAAGAATTAGAAAATATACTCCATACTGAGCTGTCGATAGGACGAATAGATATCGGACTAATGAACAGAATTATCATTGATGATGTATTGCTGAAAGATCAATCGAAAAAAGAGATGCTAAAAGTAGCACGTCTTTCTGCAAAGTTCGAAATCATGCCGTTATTTAAAGGAAAGATTACCATTCGAAGTGTGCAACTTTTCGGATTCAACATTCATCTCAACAAAAAGACTCCTAAGGACAATCTTAACTGCAAATTTGTTTTTGATGCATTTGCAAGTAAAGACACAACGAAAAAAGAGAGTAAGCTTGATCTACGCATTAATTCAATACTTGTACGTCGCGGTACGTTCAATTACGATATATTCTCCGAACCTCAAAATCCGGGAAAATTTAATGCGAAACATATCAAATTGACCAATATATTAGCCAACATATCTCTAAAGCTCTGAGCAAAGACTCTGTTAATGCTTCCATAAAACGATTGAGTTTAAACGAACAATCGGGATTTGAATTAAAGAAACTATCACTTAAGATAGCTGGAAATAGCAAAGCTGCTAAAATAGAAAACTTTGCTATTACATTACCTCAGTCAAATATAAGCTGGCTCCTATCAATATTTCATTTGAAGATCCTAAAGCATTTAAGAACTTTACAGATGAAGTTTCTATATCTACAAGAATACTTCCTTCGTCAATTACACTTCATGATATTTCTCCATTTGTTCCGGCGCTCAAAAACTTCAGGGATGAAATAAACCTTGAAATGAAAATTGACGGAACAGGTAAATCAGTTTGCTGTGTCTGATTTAAAAATCAAAGCAAATGATGACTTGCAAATCTTAGCCGGGGCTACATTTCAGGATCTTACACATCCAAGCGATGCGTACTTTCTGGGAGATATTAAAAAACTAGTTATTAATCGTGCCGGGATGGACTTTTTGGTACGTAACCTGGTTAAGAACTTTTCGGGAACTCCTGATGTATTAAAACGATTAGGTAACATGTCGTTCAGAGGTGAAGTATCAGGGTATTTTAACGACCTGGTTACCTTACGGTACTTTTAACACAGGATTAGGAACTGTAAAGACCGATATAAAATTCAGTTCGGATAAATCTAAAGGAAGTTATAATTACTCTGGAGCTATAAAGACTAATGAATTTAATCTTGGCAGGCTTCTAAACAATGAAGATAAGTTTGGAAAGACTATCTTTAAACGTAGATGTTAAAGGAAACTATATCAAAGGTTTAAAGCCTACTGTTTTAATGAAAGGATTAATTGCTTTATTAGAATATAACGGCTATGATTATAAAAATATAAAGCTCGACGGTTTATATAAAAACGGAGGATTTGACGGTAAAGCCGCTAATGAACGATGAAAATGGAAACGTCTTCATGAATGGTCGATTTAACCTGTCACAGAAGGTTCCTACGTTTAATCTTCACGCAGACATCCAGAATGTACGTCCAAACAATCTTCACCTGACAAATAAATATAAGGATGCTAAATTCTCTTTGAGTGTTGATGCAAACTTTACAGGGCATTCTATCGATGATATGATTGGAGAAATCAATGTGGATAGCTTTGCCTTTGTCAGCCCTGAAAAAAATTACTTTATGAGCAATCTAAATATTGCTGCCAAAAGAATTAACGGAAAGAAAAGTCTGGAACTGAATTCAGAATTTATAAAAGCAAAGGTTGAAGGTAACTATTCATACCAAACTATTCCTGTGAGCATAATGAAGACTGTGGAAAGATACATTCCATCCCTGCTTACCGTAAACAAAAAGTATAAAGAACCTCATAACGATTTTAATTTTGATGTTCAGATTTACAATACAGATATTCTGCAAACGGTTTTTGATATTCCTTTAAATGTATACAAACACAGTTCTATTAAAGGTTATTTTAATGACAACGATAGAAAATTGAAGATAGATGGATATTTCCCGGGAATACAATATAAGAACAACTACATTGAATCCGGAATTATCCTTTGTGAAAATGCAGAAGATCAGTTTAAGTGCCAGGTTAGAGCTAGCAAAAGGATGAAGAACTCTACTGTCAACTTTGCATTGGTAGCTTTGGCTCAGAACGATAAAGTTCACACAGCCATTAATTGGGGGAATAATGCAGCTCAGACCTATAGCGGTAATTTCTCAGCTGTTACCAACTTCTTTAAAACTGCTGGAGAAAAGCCTATTTTACAAGCTAAGATTGATATACAGCCAACAGAAGTTATCCTGAACGATACAGTCTGGAACATATATCCTTCACACGTAGAAGTTGATTCGGGACGAGTGTATGTAGATAATTTCCTGTTTAAGCATAAAGATCAGTACCTGCGTATCAATGGTAAAGCTACCAAGAATGCTAACGACACAGTAAAAGTAGAACTGAAAGATATTGGTATTGGCTATATTTTTCAGCTTGTAAATTTAAAATCGGTCGACCTCAATGGTAAAGCTACCGGTATGGCATACGCTAGTGGAGTAATGAAAAACCCGGAGCTGAATACAGATCTTTTCGTAAAGGACTTCTCATTTAATAAGGGGGTAATTGGTGACATGAATATCCACGGTGAATGGGATAATAAAACTGATAACGGAGTTCTTGTTGAAGCTAAAATTCAAGAGCCAAACCTGTCCGAGACTAATGTGAAAGGATATATTTCACCTCAAAAGAAGGGACTCGATTTGCATTTCGATGCTCACAACACCAATGTGGCATTCCTGCAAGAATACTTGAAAAGCATTGCCTCAATATCAAAGGCCGTGCTTCGGGAAATGTGAGATTATTCGGACTGTTTAGTGCACTGAATCTGGAAGGTAATGTCTTTGCCGATGCATCTTTCAAGGTTAATATTCTGAATACCAACTATGCATTTAAAGATTCAGTTAAGATTACTCCTACCGAGTTTTCGGGTAGAAATATCAAGATTCACGATCTAGAAGGGCATAATGGGACTGCTACTGTAGCATGTACACCACGAGCATTTCAAAAACATGAATTACCGCCTGCAGGTAGATGCAAATAACATGTTGGTATACAACACCAAGGAGACACCCGATTTACAGTTCTATGGTAACTGTATACGGTACAGGTAATGCTTCTTTGGTTGGAGATAGTAACGGAATTAACATTGACGTTGCTATGAAGACTAACAGAAATACAAACTTCGTTTATATGTTGACTACCACAACTTCGGCAGTTAACAATCAGTTTGTTACCGTTCGTAGATAAGACTCCAAAACGTAAAATTGAAGAAGATTCTACAGTCGTTGCTGATTATTTCCTTCAAAACATGGTGAAAGAGACAACAAACTCTTCATCTGATGTTCACTTGAATATGTCAATTGATGCCACACCAGATGCAACTAATGAAGATTGTTGTTGATCCTATTGCAAACGACTATATTATTGGTAAAGGATCGGGAAATATGCGGATGGAGTACTACAACAAGGGGGATATAAAAATGTTTGGTAACTACACGATAGATCACGGAACATACAAATTCAGTCTGCAGGAAGTTATTCGTAAAGATTTCAGTATCAATTCGGGCAGTACAGTCACCTTTAATGGAGATCCATTAAATGCAAATCTTGATATAAAAGCCAAATACACAGTAAACTCAGTATCTTTAAGTGATCTAGGCTCAGAAGTTCCCGAAGATCTTAAAAAATCAAATGTAAAGGTGAACTGTTTAATGGATATCACTGGCAATATGCTCCATCCTACAGTGAAGCTTGGCATTGAATTGCCAAATGAGAGTGAAGAGAAGCAACGAATTAGTAGCAGAACGTTAATCAGTACTGAAGATCAGATAAACATGCAAACACTCTACTTATTGGGTATTGGTAAATTCTATACTCCTGATTATGCTAACAGTTTCTCAGAATTCAAATGCAATGACTTCGGTATTGTCTTCTACCCTTTCCGGACAAGCTTAATAATATGCTGTCTCAGGTTATCAATAGTAGCAACTGGAACATTGGTGTTAATGGTAGTACAGGAACCAATGGGTGGACTGATATGGAATTTGAAGGTATGCTTTCAGGACAGCTACTAAATAACCGTCTGTTAATTAACGGTAACTTCGGATATCGTGATAATCCTACTGTTACAACCAATTTTGTGGGGAACTTTGATCTGGAATATCTGCTTACCAACGAGATTCGTATGAAAGCTTACAACCAGTCGAACGACCGTTATTATACACGTACCACATTAAATACTCAGGGGCTTGGTATAATGTATAAAAAAGATTTTGATACATGGAACGATTTATTGCCATGGAACCGTAAAAAGAAAAAAAGTACAGTTCTGCCTAATGATTCCATACCTCCTGAACCACAACCAAAGGCTGTTCCTAAGTCGAAAGAAAAACGAGATCGACAATAGATAGAAACAAAAAACAGAATCCAGGTACAATATTAAGTTTGCCTGGATTCTGATTTTTATTTGCCTGTATATTGTGCCAACAGAGAAAACCGTCTTAATCATTGAAAGCATTCAATGCAACCGTAGGTTTACCACTGTTATCGAAAGCCCCCAGACTATAACTTTTCCAACCTCCATAAGCTTCAGGTTCCCAATAGAAAACCCCTATTCCTTTATTATTGCTTACCGATTTCGTTTTAGCTATAATATCCTTTAGAAAAGAATTACAAGCAGTAGACGAATCCCAGCTCATACCAACCTCGCAAACCATAACCTCCGAGCCATATCTGGTAACCATATCATTCATGTTAGTAAGGCACTGAGCATCCATCGTAGACCAATTTGTTGCCGAAGGATAAAAGACATTCCAATCACATCCCATTTTCCTCCGTTGCTTTTAAGTCCATCAAACAGCCAACGAAATAATGAGTTATCATAGCCATTCTGAATATGAACAATAACCTTGGCATTCGGGAATACAGATTTCACAGCATCATATCCGGCATTTGATAATTCGGCATAATTCTTCATGTTGACAGAAGCTTTACCATCTTCCCACAACATACCATTTCCGGTTTCATTACCTACTTGCACCCATTCAGGAGTAATGCTATTGGATTTCAGTTCGTTGAGTACATCTTTTGTATGATCGGCCACAGCAGTTTTCAGTTCACTAAGTTTATAACTTGTCCAGGCAGCAGGTTTGGTTTGCTTACCAGGATCTGCCCAAGAATCACTGTAATGGAAATCAATCATTATACGCATATTCAGACTCTTTGCTCTCTTAGCCTTAACTAGTAGATCTGCCTTATTACACCATCCGTCAGACGGATTTACCCACACGCGTAATCTCACAGCATTCATACCAAGACTCTTGAGCAAGGCCAGACCTTCCATAGCAGTGCCCGAAGCATTATAAAATTTCTTCCCCAAAGCTTCCATTTCGGTAATCCAGCTCACATCGGCTCCTTTGGCAAAAGTGCTGGTGTCGGGAGTAACAATGACTTCCTCGTTATCTTCTTTTGAACCACAAGAACTGGCGCTAAAGAATAAAAGAAACAATACAATGATTGATTTAATGTTTTTCATAAGTAATTTATAATTTCATAGATATAACATAGGTACAAAAATAGAGTATTATATCAAACTTGCTTCAATAAAAACACAGAACTTGTAACATAAAAAGTAAATATTTGAATAAAAAAAAGACAAGATGCTTGTTTATAATAGCTTTACATATCAAACGTATGGCTTATCAATGAAATTTATATTGCATTACATTTAAATTATAAACAACATGATATACATGTCTATATTCTAATTTTTCTTTTTCATTGTTATATTAAAATTAGGTGCTTTGTAATCTTCCGGCAAATGTTCTTTAGGAATAGATGTATGATTGCCATCTCTCAAAGCTTTGTAATGTGGTGACATAATTTCTATTCCTCTCTCATTACAAACATCCTGTATATTCTGACGTAGATTTGAATATATAACGGCTTGCTTATTAGGTTCATTTGTATATGCATTTATCTCATATGAAACATAAAAATCATCTAAGCTTGTTTGTAACACAAACGGTTCAGGATTATGCAAAACAAATTCGGTTCTAAGAGATGCATCAATCAACGCCCTGTGCATCTCTCTCCACGGAACATCATACCCAATTGTTACCGTTGTGTAAATAATAAGTCCGTTATTAGCAGCATCGCGATTATAATTAATGGTGTGGCTTGACATTACAATGGAATTCGGGATGGATATAATCTCATTTTTAATGGTTCTGATTCTTGTTACCAATAGAGATTTCTCTATAACATCGCCTAGAATTTCGCCAATCTTCACCCTATCGCCAATGGCAAACAACCGCATGTAAGTAATAACAAAACCAGCTACAATATTTGAAATAGAACCGCTTGATCCAAAGGTAAAAAGGAATCCTAGAAAGACTGAAACGCCCTGAAAAATATGTGAATCACTACCCGGAAGATAAGGAAAAATAGCAACTAACATAAATGCGTAAAGAAATATCCGGATAATTTGATAGGTGGGATTAGCCCATTCAGGGTAGAATGACGGCAATCGCAAATTTTCCTTTTCTATCTCTGTTTCAGAAAATGAAAGCCTTTCAGTACATAATGAAAAACAACAATGATAACAATGACCGTCATTAAATCTGGGAGATAGTTCCAGAAACCTGTAAGCATTTTCTTTATGGGGTTAACAATATAGCTAAAAAGAACTTTAGCTATATTCTCCGTCCAAGGGAAAATGCTGAAAAGTATTGTTAAGGCCATGTAAATGGTAAACAAATAGACAAACCATTTAAAGATATTGTTTATTGAAACAAGGATACGGACTTGCCTTCTGGCATCAAGCAAAGTATAGTTTTTTATTTTTATGCCATTTACGATTTTACCTTTTTGCTTTATAATCTGAGTGGAAGTCCACTTGAAGAACTTACCTACATAGTGAATAGCTGCACCTAAGAGTATGAATACAAGTAGAGCCAAGCCGATATTCTTTGCCAAAACGGGCAGACTGACTTCCTCATTATGATACTTTACAGCGTTGCCTATGATTTCTTTGTATTTATTGGCCAGCTGATCTTTCGAAGTATTATTCCATAAAGCATCACTCTCGGTAATACTCATAATGATTTTATCACCATAGAAAAGGTCTACAGATGTTTCTGCATCAACAAGCTTTAAAGAATCGGACGTAAAATTAAAAATATCACTTAAGCCGTGAATCCTGTCGCTTATGGCTTTAGCTCTTTCTGCTGCTGTGAAACTGCCTATTTTACTATATACAATAAATAAGGTATCACTAAAAAAGCCCATCACTGGATATCCTTTAGCAGTGTGCTTCAACAAATCGATTTGTGCTTTTTTTTGAGCAAGCCTCTCTTTTTCTCTGTTATTAAGTGCCTGAAGTGTTTTTCAAGATCTTCTTTTTTCAGATTATCCATTGTCTTCAAAGACTTCAACTGTGTTTCTAAGTCTTTTCTTTGCACTGAATCTAAAACACGTTGCTGCTCTAATTTTTTCTAGTTTCTTTTGATAATCATTTAATATAGCAGTATTTGAGGAGTCCTCCTTCTGCATTTCAATGTTATCTTGTGCACTAAGAATTGAGGGAATGAAAATAAAAAGAGAACAAACAAATATGACTTTTATATTTTCTATAATCCTATTCATTTCCAGCATTTTTTAATTTAATATTTTTTTAATACTCAAAAATATACAAAATAATACACAATCAATTAACAGTATAAGAAAAAAATTTTGTTCAGCTAAAGTTTTCTCATGAAACAATAATGCCTTCTTACAAAAACACATCAATAAAAATGTGATTTTGTAAGAAGGCATTAGTATGCAAACTCAGACTTAGTACTTAAAAGGAGTTCCTTTTATATAGACTTTATAATCCTTAATCATTCCCGGACAACCTTTTTCTGCTCGTGGCAGGTATCTGAAGCCTGTTATCACGGCATCCTTTCCAAGGTCTATCACGACCTTGATGAGGATAAGCTGCATTGTCTACTGCACTCCAGAATGTAGATTCCTGAAGGATCGAATATCTTATCGGCAGTGCGGTTACCACTTCTGGTTTCTTCGCTGTCTGCATAAAGGATCTTCCAGTTTTCACGGGATAGTGGCTGACCATCGGCTCCCAATACG
>Ga0268356_11065_pt1 | contig 14202 bp, 17 predicted proteins | sample BioMet10_FD_194415 | JGI IMG/M metagenome (GOLD analysis project Ga0268356, IMG submission 194415) | Sewage microbial communities from Oakland, California, United States - Biofuel 10 (PacBio Assembly) | ecosystem: Engineered > Wastewater > Sewage > Unclassified | place: USA: California | collected...
ACGACAGCTCAGAAACCCAACCGTATGATTCTTACCCAGGGCCCAGGTATATCCCAGTCTATAAAGAGGGACAATTCCAGATAACTATTGAGGGAAACTATCTCGATACAACCGTAGCGATCATCACCGGTACGTCACCCAATCCCCTTGATGCAATGGAAAAAGTTCTGCGGGAACTACCACTACACCCTCCGATGATGATGAGGATTGGTAGACACTTTCTCTTTTTACTATTCCACGTAAAGCAGCACCCGTCTGAAAATCCAATAATCCAATGAATTCCCCAGTTGCGAGAAAAACACAGTACGCAGGGTTTTAAGTTCTCTGTAGGAAGTTAGATGAACACAGTTTTCCCAAAGATAAAATGTATTGATTAATACATAAAGAAAATTTAAAACATTAAGTAAATATGACCGCACATTCCTGTTTCACAAATATGAATAATGGGGTATATTCAACGCAGTTCTACTCCGATCCGTTTTTCTGGAGAGAACGCTGGCGTCAGCTGAAGCTCGCCCACTGCGCCGTGCCAAACTACGGGAATGCAAAAGAATTCTGGGCAGACAAAAAGAGAATCCAGACCGTATATATGAAGGATCATGCCAAGCGGAAACAAAGCGACACCGCACGACTGGACGCAATGAATATTCCCGATGGCTGCCGCGTCCTCGATATCGGTGCCGGTCCGGGAATCTATGCAGTACCGCTTGCCGGCCGCGGCTGCCGGGTAACCGTGGTCGAACCCTCACCGGTCATGCGAAAAGCGCTTGAAGAGAATATGCAGGAAAGCGGGGTTACCGATATTACGATCATTCCCAAACGCTGGGAAGATGTAACTGTAAAAGAACTGGATGGACCGTTTGATGCTGTCATTGCATCGTATTCGCTGACCATGATGGACATTGGCGATGCACTTGCCAGGATGCAGGCATGTTGTACAGGTACAGTCCATCTCTTCTGGTTCATGACATCCCCTGCATGGGTGCAGGTGAACCGGGATCTCTGGCCATTACTCCATGGCGGAGAATTTCCGGGAGAGCCGACAGCAGACTGGCTCTGGCAGGTCCTCTGCGAAATGGGCATCTATGCAAATGTAGAGGTAGAGACAAAATTCCCCGCACCCGTGTATGCAAACCGTTGACGATGCCGTAAAGGAATTTACCCGGCGCCTGAATTGTACGACTGCGGCGCAGAAAAAAATTGTCAGGAAACTATCTCCAGTCTGTCATGCGACAGGAGAAGAACAGCCTGATCCTTGGGAGAGACACACTCGGTGCACATATCTGGTGGAATGCAGGTATAATGTTATGATAATCGGTGAGATGTATCGTATAATGCCCTGTTGAGTGCACGGGAACCACCAAACTATGAAGGATGAACGATATGAGTGAATTCGACGATCTGTTTGCAAAAGCAAAAGAATTTCACGGGCATGTCTGCCCGGGCATTGTTCTCGGGACGCGGCTGACCATTGCCGGCATGCGGGAACTGGGCATGAACCCGAAAGAAAAAAACAAGAACCTTATTGTCTATATCGAGATCGATCGCTGCGGTGCCGATGCCGTCCAGGCAATCACCGGCTGTTCGCTGGGCCACCGCAGCCTCAAGTATAAGGATTACGGGAAATTTGCCGCAACGTTTGTGGATACGCAGAACGGGAATGCAGTACGGGTATCAATCCATGAGAAAAACCGGGCCGAGCATGACAAACTCCCGCCAAAGGAGGTCATCCGTGTACTGTCTGAAGCTCCCGAACCGGAAATCCTAAAAATCGAACATGTCCGGCTCACAATCCCAAAAGAAGACCTGCCGGGTTTCCCGGTAGGAAAAGCCATATGCAGCAGGTGTGGGGAACAGGTATCCGACAACCGACACGTTACCGTAGATGGCCATGCGTTATGCCGGAACTGTGCCGGACAATCCTATTACGTTGTAATGGAAAATGAGCGCCAGTGACAACGCCGGAATGCTACCCTTTTTTTTTCAGGCAAATAGGATATCTCTGGAAAGATACGAACTATCTCCCGCTACCCGGATCATCAGGATTATTTCCGATTGAAGGTATAGTGCAACTATACAGGAGGACTTTTCACTGTCTGCAAAAAGACTGCCGCCATCGTGCCAGGTCTGCCGGCATCTCGCTCCATCGGGGTTAGCCTGCGCAGCGTATAAAGAAGGGATACCGCAGGAGATCCTGTCCGGAACTATTCTTCATACGGGATCGTTCGCGGGCGATCGCGGCATTACGTTCCGGAAAGCCTCGCCCCATCCAGCATATTTTATGACCGCTGATCCTCCGGGGGTGTGCCTTTTCCGTATTGCTGCAGAGGGTTCCTGTGAGCGCTATGTACCGATTATGGATGACTGGGAGCCGGACGAGGAGTTTGTCCGTGACCTCCTGAACGGTGAGTTTGCGTTTTGTGAAGTAGAAGGCAGCGAAGCAGAAGCATTCATTGAACAGGCCCGAAAGCAGAAAGATACCATCAACCCCTGTACGCTTCAGTTCCGGCAGATGATGTACCAGCATAGCAGGAAAGAGTCCTCTGATTCATCTGGCGAAGATCACGTAGAGTAATCACTCTGCCAAAAACAGGGCAAAAGACTCTGTCCTTATATTTTCAAGAAGGAGCGAAAAGCACATGCAACCTGTTTTAGTACTCCCGGAAAAATCATTTATGGAATGTATACATAACATAAATAGAACTACAGGTGTCGAACGCCATGAAAAACGCTCCAGCCTGCGATGAGGGTTTTACCGGCCTTGAAGCAGCGATTGTATTGATTGCTTTTGTCGTTGTAGCTGCAACATTTCGTATGTGGTCCTTGGCGCCGGGTTCTTTACCACCCAGACCGCACAGTCTACCATCCACTCTAGTATCGCCCAGGCCAGTTCAAGTATGGAACTGGTCGGAAATGTATACGGGGTGAAAGATACCGGTGCCAGCAATAACTACCTCAGCTATGTTAATGCCACCGTTTCCCTTTCCGCAGGAGGGACTCCTGTGGACGTATCACAAATGGTAATATCTTACACAGATGACAATGGAGGCCACAACCCAAACCTGATATACGGGGGAATCGGAACTGATGGTGGCACGTGTCCGATGAATTCTGTATCAACCTACAATACGTACTGGTGTATCGGACAAAAGATCAATAATGAGACGAATGGCGCCATGCTTGAGAACAATGCACAGATGATTATCATGGTGGGACTACCTTCCACTGCAACACCCAATACAAGATTCTCGATTAATTTCCAGCCTGCCGTTGGTGCAGTCCTCCCGATTACAAGAACCATTCCGGGCAGCCTGAACGCTGTGCAGATACTCTATTGAACATTTTTTCTTTCACTTTCGGGTTAACGAACAATATCATAGAAATTGCCCACAGGAAAATACTGCCATCCCGATCTTCTGTTTTTTTAATAAACCGATTTCATTACCGGCAAATCGTGGGCGGCGCTTCTTGTGGAAAGTTCATCAATACCACCTATCAGGAAAACGGCTGCCTCTGTCAAGATTACAACAGTGAAACGATTTCGGGCTATTCAAAACCACGCTGGCAAACAGGCCCACTGTGCCAAAACTACATTTTATGTAAGAGAAACCGACACCGGGCCGCAATCTGAGGATGATGCGACAGTGCTCATGGTTGATTTTGTCGGTTGTGCGGCCCGATTTGTGTCGTATTTATTACGGTAAACCAATTGCCGTTTCGAGCGAGGCTCTGATGTTTCTTCCACGTATTCTTGTGTTTGTGTGCATGTGTCCGCTTGGTGCGTGCTTCTCCAAAGGGACAATACATCGTTTGTCCCACAGCAATATAATATTTTCCCTTTAACTTTTGATGATGATTAAATAAAATTATTTATCTTTTGCAGGAAAAACTCTAATGACCCCCCATGAACGACGTTCCGTACGTACGATTTGCTGTACAGGAACCGGCCTCCCGCCTTCTACCGGTACTTGAAGCAACACTCAACCGCTTACGGCAGGCATATAATGAACGGCAGATACAGCCCGGCAGGGTAGGACGGATATATCTCCGAAAAGGATGGATTGCGATAACCGGCACAAATCTCGAATGCGGCATTGCTCCCTGTCATGGCAATTTCCCGGAAAAAAATGCCCGTCACGGACACCCCGGTCCTTCGGCAGCTGCAATCGCTGATCGGGATACCGCTCCTTGTCCTTCCCGACCTGAAACTTCCGTTAAGTCCCCGACTCGATTCTTCAGTAAAACTTGCCGCGCTCTGTGCGCTGTCCCAGCCATTCCTCGGATGTCCCACCATACGAAGGAGTGGCTGGCATGCGGAATGCTGGAGAGCCGGAGACCCGTTTATCCTCGATAACCCGGTTTTTTCCCGGCTGATCCGCCCGGACGATATTGTCGCTGTTGCCGGGCCATGGATCGGCTGCCTCAGGTTATGGGAGATCTGCCGCGAACTCCATGTTATCGTACCGGACCAGGATCGGATTCCCTGCAGCCTTGAAGTTGGCAACACGATCTCGACCGGTCCTACCCGGATCCACTATCACACACCGGAAGAACAAAAGGAAGTCCTCGGGAATGCGGATGTTGTGCTCATACCCTCATCGATACTGGCTGACGGCACGTTCGAACAATGTCTGGGAGATGCAAAAAATGCACGGCTGACCGGCCTCGTGGGACCGGGTGCCTCCCTTATTCCGGATACATTTTTTTCGCGGGGATTTGATTTTATCCAGTCCAGCAGGATTATCGACACACTGCATTTTGAAGACGACTTTATGAACCATCCCGATCCCCTGGTGGGCTTCTCCGGTTATCAGAAACAGTACCTGTTTGTCCGAAAGGACAGAGCAGGTTACCGGGATTCTGGAACCCAACATACAGATTGCCAGAATGGGGAACTGTGCAGATAAGGAAATAGACGGATCCGGGGATCCGTGTAAAAAAATGCGATAGGATTAATCTACCGCTACCATCACTTCGCTGGACTTGATCACGGCATACGCTTCCTTACCGACTGCAAGGCCGAGCGATGCCACGGATTTCTTCGTAATGATCGAAGTGATTACCTGTCCGCCGGGAAGTTCAATGATAACCTCGGAGTTTACGCTGCCCGGGGTGATCGCCTTCACTTTTCCTTTCAGGATGTTACGTGCACTGATCTTCATCGTGCTCACCAAGGGGAACTGGGGATGGTAAGTATAAGTAGTTTATTATGAGCAATGCAGATGCATGCAAATCAATGGATATCGTTTTGTTAAGCGGGGCTATACCGTTAAATTATAGCTGTTTATTGTGCACTCAACACGATATCCGTAGTCTGTCGGATCACAGTGACATTGGGGATTGAAGCGATCGTTAGAGAGATCGTACTGTTTGTGGAGTAGGTATCGCTATACAGTACATTTCCACAGAGTGGTGAGTATACATTCTTGTTAAGACTGCCATTTACGGATTTCCGCATCGCATCCTGAAAATCGGACAATTGCTCACTATTGCTGATCGTCACATTAACCCGGGTGATATTATAAAATTTATCCGTTTTTTGAGGTACTCACCAGTTTGAGGGTACCTGCACCATTTCCGCTCACCGATTCCCGCGCCTCTGCGGTTCGGAGATTTACTCCTTTGAGAACAAGAACCGTACATTCTGCAGGATTACTCGCGTTGGAAACCGAGCTGGCGCTGAAAAGTGCATCGGTTAAATTATAGTTCACAGCATTCATCGTGCTGAATTCAAGGGGTGTCGCAAGCGTTCCTTTTGTTACATTTACGTAACCCTGTGACCAGACATATCCCTGATCCTGCCAGAAATTACCGCTTGGCTGATAGGAAAAAATTTACCAGCCTGAATTTTGAATTATCCAGTTTTTGATAATTTCCGGAACCCGATGTGTTGTAAATGTCCATCACCATAGAGAGGCTGCCGTTATGAATGGTAAGCACTCCCCCCGATTTTGTTGAACTGTAAAGGATATCCCCGCCACCCAGGGGAATTCTTTCCGATAGTGTCATGCTGGAGGTGGTGGATGCGGCAGTATCAATATCCGATGAGAACTGGAGGATGCCGGATTCGACCTCCTGCAGGTGGGTGACCTCTGCCTGCGCCTTCATAGAGGGAATGGCCGTTGCATTCCAGACTGCAAAAAAAGTAACAATAACCGCCAGTACGAGCATCGCAGCAATAACCGGAGCAACTGCTTCGTCCGTCTTCATACAGCAACTCTCCCGGTAAAGACACGTGTATTAGGTGTGACAAGCGAGATCGTTTCATCCCCGTTCAGAGAACCGGACGTTACGTTGATGTAACTCCCCAAGTCAAAAACTGTTGTGTGCGGGTTGTCAGCCACCATTGTAAAATCAGAAGAGCAGTCCTTTCTCTGGGTGTTATTATAGCAATATTTCCGCGACAGGGTATCGTTGCTGATGACCACCGTCAGGTCCTCCTTTTTCACCCAGTCCCCCCCTTTATGCCATAAAGTGAGGTTGTGGGTATCGTTGGTCATTAAGATCGTAACGCTCGGTTCCCGGGTTGTCGGAAGAAAATTACCTAATGCCGCGGCAAACACACCGATAAGAACGATCACGAGACCAATCATCAGCATTTCGCCGACCACTTCGGATACTGCATTGTCATGCGAGATAGTATTCACGGATTGTACTCCCTTTTCTGCCTGTAGCAGACCTTCGTGTTTTGTATGTGCCGATTCAGGACCTGTCATCCGGAATACACCATGTGCCAGCTTTAGACTGGTCAATATTTCAGCGCAGCGTAATAAATCACTTTCTTTTTGTAATAATTTGGTTAAAACAATAACTCAAATTTTTAATAACTGTTAATAGTAATTATTGGATTTTTAGTATTCACAAGAAATTTTTCCGCATATACTGAATAACACGATCAAATAAGAAAATCTTAATTATGCAATCCGTCAAACATAGATAATCGAGAGGGAATAGGCCAGATGGATTCAAAATACTCCGGGGTTTCACCGGTGGTAGGGGTCATGCTCATGTTAGCCGTGACCATCATGATTGCAGCGATCGTGAGCGCAACAGCCGGGAATTTTTCCAATACCGAAAAAAAAGCCCCGAGTGCCATTCTCGACGTCAGCATTTATGCGCATAAGCAGTATGATGATTTTTCCACACCCGCGATGGTCATCCGGCATATTTCAGGAAATGTCCTCCAGACGAAGGACCTCCAGATTGTAACGTATTACTCAGTCCCGGGATCAAGTAACATCAGCCGGGGATCGATTATGGGTGAAAAACCGGTTGATGTGAAGGAATCATCAGGTACTACGCAATTTGGAGTACTTTTCATTAAAGATGACAGTCGATTTACGGATCCGGATAGTCATGCAAACTGGTTTGGAAATGCATCAGCATCATTCAAGCCGGGTGACATTCTGGTGACCCCGGCACAATCCTGCGATAGCGAGGATGCATATCTAGGTGATCCTGAATTAAAAGAGAACCCCGGTATGGATCAGATATTCCCCAATGTAAATTTTGGAGAGGATGAATTTGTCCAGGGGGGAGTGGTCTCCGTAAAAATCATCCACACCCCGAGCGGTCAGATCATCTATGACAAAGACGTGGTGATCAGCTGATGGCAGCGTACGGGCGCGACCGGGCAGTTTCCCCGGTTGTCGGGGTCATGCTCATGCTGGCAATAACCGTCATGATCGCAGCAATAGCAAGCGCGTTTGCGGGAAGTTTCAGCGACAGCGGGGAAAAATCCCCGCAGAGTTCCATAAGCGTACCTGCTCATTTGGAAAAAAACGTAACGGAGGGTACAAACTATTACCGGATCTATTTCGATCATACCGGAGGGGATCCCTTCTCGCTAAATTCTGTCCAGATAGTCCTTCGGTCCGATGAAACAGAGAATAAAACACAATTGACCCGGCAGGATATCGGGATTAATAATTTCACCCTTATTGGTGAGAGGGGCCCGTCATATAATGAAACCACCGTAAGAGCAGGGGATCGCTTCTTTATCTCTGGTAAACAGACCGATGATCAGGACGGGATCCAGTTCGGAAATGTCATTTTCTGGAAAAACAAGGAACTCACCTGGATGGTAATCGATTCCCGCACCGGTAAAACCATTGCAATGGGATCCATCTTCCCGCAATAACCCCTTTTTTCTGGAAACAAACCACGGATTCATACCGGATTCTATTCCGAAACCCAAATGCAGCCAGCATGAGATTCTCACACCAAGTATTACTCAACCCCCCCGTTTTTTCAAAACCTTAAAAAACAAGCAGCAATGATAATCTGATAATATGACCTTCGAAAACGATCTCTCCCGTATCGGGATCTCGCTTCCCAAAAACCTCCTCGACAAGTTCGACGAAATCATCAACGCCCGGGGGTATTCCTCGCGTTCTGAGGGGATACGCGACGCCATACGCACTTACATCACGTATTACAAATGGATGGCAGATGTCAAGGGAGAACGCGAAGGCGTAATCACGATGGTATACGATCACGACCAGCGCGGCCTTCTCACGACAATCACCGATATCCAGCACGACCACCACGAGATCATCAAGGCTTCGCTCCACTCCCACGTGACCCATAACCGCTGCCTCGAAGTAATCCTCGTTCACGGCGAGGGTACACAATTAAAGGAACTGGCAGAGCGCCTGATGTCCCAGAAAGGTGTCGAATCGGTCAAACTGACCACGATCCAGATTGAAGAGTAACTTCATTAACCCGGCATATTTTCCCGCCGGATTGGTTCACGAGATACCAAAAAGGGAAGATATCTGTCGGTAACCAGAGTGCTACTATGAGTATATTCTCCCTTTTTAAGGCACCTCTTTTTTTACCGCGTGCAGGATACCCATGACCCCGAGCGCTGAATGAACCGGGGATCGGTCGATAGCAAAGGTAAAATGTTCCCCGATAACGTCAAGCAACAGGGGATTTATTTTCGGGCAAATCGGGGGAATGTGCAGTTCCATCTCGATCCTCCGGATCCCGAGAAGATCTTCCGGATGGATCTGCCATTCCGCACCTTCGCAATCGCATTTTAAAAAATCACAGCCTCCGGCCATGGTGATAAGTTGTCCCAGGGTCCGGGTTGGCACGTTCCTGTGAAGATCGTCCCATGAAACAAGGCATTCGGCTCCATCGCCAAGAGCTCCTTCGATTACCCGGACTTCTGCATTGTTCAGCCGGATATTTTCTTTGAGCGGCCCGGTTGTCAGGGGTTCCACGGCGGTTACCTGCGATGAAAGACGTGCGGCCCGTATACAGAACGCCCCGACATTTGCACCGATGTCAAGGACACGGTCGCTCCGCCGCATATCCGAAAAACGGTACTCAGGAACTTCGGTGATCTGCCGGCAGGGAAGGTGTATTAACCGGAACCGGACTCGATCCGCAGTGACGATTGTTTTTTTTAAAGAAGGATCCTTACAGAAGCCGGGACGATCCACCACGCACACTCCCTGACATCCCATTGGGGATACAAATGCCGATGAACGTATTTTGGTAAGTCCGTAAATCCGATAAAGGTAAGCACGGAGTTGCCGGGTTTTCCCCACGCACAACGGTTTACCCTGGCGGGTGCCCATACGCTCTTCAGATATACCGGATAGCCATCCGAAGGAGATCGTGCAGTGACTTTCCCAAAAAAAGTCAGTAAAAGAAGAAAAGGATCCACGGTTTTGAGAAAAACAGATCCCTGAACTCGGGAAAAATGAATGGCCGGGTATTTACGGACTGCCAAACCGGCTGCCTGTCTTATTTCCCCGCATCGGCCTGCGTATTCTCATCATAGGAGAATACTTCCTCGATATTTACCTTGAAATGCCGGGAAATCCTGAACGCAAGATCGAGCGACGGGACATATTTCCCCTTCTCTATTGCAAGGATCGTCTGCCGGGTTACGCCGATTGCACGGGCAAGATCTTCCTGCGTGAGATCGTGCATTGCCCGGTATACCTGATTCTTATTCTTCATCGGTCTCCCATTCTCCGTATTTTTGGCGTAATAGAACCTGAATCCCACGTACAGGAAGATCATCAGGCAGAGAAGTCCCAGCTGGATAAACCCGATCATTTTCGGCGACATGATCTCCAGGGATACCGGCAGGGACTGGCGGTCGAACCAGTGTTCCCGGGAAATGCGCGGCATATAGAGCATGTTCATGACGGCCATGATCGAAAATGTACAGAAGCAGACCCAGAATACCTGAAACGTCCGCAGTGCAGCTTTTTCCGTGATCCGTGCACTCCGTTCGTCTTCGATATAATCCTCGACCCTTCGGTATGCCACATATATGACGAGCACACCGGCGATGAATGCGACCATGGAAAACAGGGGCGTAAAATTTTCGACAGAATACCAGAAAACTGCCAGGAGCAGTAACGCAACAAACCCAATGATCAGATAAAAAATATTTTTCTTCATGGCATCTCTTTGCTGTAACTTTACCCAGTGCCGTAATATAAACATAAGCTTTTACCGGGTAAACCGGTGGTTTTGGCAAGGGAAATCCCCAAAAATACCGGTTCCAAGGATTTATATCGGCAGATTGAGAATGCATGTTGTATGTCTGAAAAAACGAGCACTCCTGGTGTCCTGCGCATTGCAGCTGCGGTGTTCCTGGGAATTATTGTCGGTTTCATCCTGTTCCTTGTTGCCGCCCTTTTTATCGGCATGTTCAACAACATGATGGGGATGAATATCCCGGTCGGCATGGATATAGCCGAGAACATCCTCAGTGCGGTTCTCCTCGTCATTTTTGTTGTCGGATGCATCGCCGCATTCTGCTGGAAGGTCTGGGTCACCCCGTCAACAGAAGACTCCGGTGACCAGGGCTCAAACGGGGAATAAACCCTCCTTTTTCTTAAAGATTCACCCCACAACGGGGTCTCATGGTTCCCCGGCTTTGTAATCCGAAAATTCCACCCGTTACTACGTTACCCGCATTCTTTCCCAAAATGAGATAAATGACGACCGGATATCACCGATGAAATGCATTCATGATGTTATTCGATCCGGATCACCACAAGGGTAATGTCATCGGACTGCGGGGCACCATCGGCAAATTCCCGAATTGCGGCGATGATCCGGTCGCGGATCGCTGCTGCCGGCAGGTCCCGGGCTTTTTTAGCAACCACTGCGAGACGTTCTTCGCCAAACGCATTGAAACCGGCATCGAACGCTTCCGTTACACCATCGGTATAGAGGATCAGGAGATCGCCCGGTTCTGCCACAATGCATTCTGTGGAACTTTCCATCTCCGGGATAACTCCCATTGCAATGCCCTGTGCATGCATATACCCGGCCTCCCCGGTACTGCCTTTTACAATGAGCGGCGGATTATGACCTGCATTGAAGCATTCAAATGTCCGCTGCACCGGGTCAAGAACTGCCACAAAAACCGTAACGAACATGGACGAAGGGGCGTTAGCCGCAATCATCCGGTTTGTCGTTTTGAGCGCTGCCGCAGCGTCCGTTGCCCCTTCGAGATTCGCCCGGAGCAGCATCCTCGACATTGCCATAAAGAGCGCTGCACTAACACCTTTCCCGGACACATCGGCAATGACAAATGCCCAGCGTCCTCCTGCAAGCGGAACTACATCATAGAAATCCCCGCCCACCTCCATAGCCGGGATCATGACCGCGGAGATATCGTATCCCGGCAGATCGGGCATTGATGCCGGGAGGAAACTGGTCTGGATCCCCCGGGCGATCTCCATCTCTTTTGCATACCGTTCCTTTTCCGCGGTGGTCTTTTTTAAGGTCTCGATATTCTGCCGGAGTTCTTCGGCCATTGCATTGAACGAACCGGCAAGGTCTTCGAACTCATCGCCGGAATTGATGCGGATCCGGTAGGTGAGGTCCCCTTCCCCGAACGCACCCGCACCCTCTTTGAGTGTTGCAACCGGTTTTGTGATGATCCGACTGAGCAGGAGCGAGACGATAAAGACGAATAGCAGGATGGCGATAAACAGAAGCACGAACACCGTCAGGAGCCGGTCGGTCTGGGTGGTGATGTGCTGGCCGGTATCCTTTGTCGCGCTGTCTATCTTGCCGGTAAAGTTTTCGACCGGCTGTGTGATCTCGCTGACCGGAACAGAGATGGCGAGGCTCCAGCCCATTGAACTGACCGGTGCGTATGCAACATACACCTCTTTTTCATTGAACCTGACTTTCCCGATGCCGCTCCTGCCGGCGGTCATGTTTGCCGCAAGGGCGGCAAGGCCGGGATCGGAAGTCCCAAAGGCGTTTTCACCGGAAAACGGTTCGTTCCACCGCACATTGCCAGCAGACATCCCGGGGCGGCTGATGACACTTCCGTTCCGGTTCAAGAGAACCGCGTATCCTTTCCCGCCGAATGTCGGGCCTATAATATTTTCATCGATAGTTCTCGTGGAGATATCGGCACCGATCACCCAGTGCCCGTATGCCGGGCTGGTCACTGCCTGCGAACAGGTCATCGTCAGCCCGTTCTCGCCGGCATCTACGTACGGCAGGTCCGACCATACCCGGGTATCCTGCGCTACTGCCTGTGTGTACCACGACCGGGTTCGGGGATCGAACTTTTTTGGCAGCGTCCCGTTTCCCGGATACATCAGCATCATGCCGGAATCGGTGGCGATATAGATACTGGTCATATCGGAATCGGACTGGTAGACCGCCTTGAGTGCCCCGGCAAGGCCGGCAAGGGTCTTTGCCTCCGGGGAGTCCGGGGTAACTGTCGCTGTCGGCGCAAAGATAAGCAGCGCCCCGCTGTCGGGATCGGCGGGGGGATTGTCTTCAGGATAAACCGGGACAAGCGATTGTACCGGGGGATTTTGCTGGAACTGGGCAACCTGCGCGGAGAGGATGTCCATCTCGCTGTCGGTATCCACAAAAACAACATCTGCAATCGCGGCCTGGTCGTCAACCGTACTGACCAGGTAATCCTCGGCAAGGGTGAGGAGGGCTGCCGAGCTGTCGTTTACCACCCCGGTACCGAGCGTCTGGCTGCTCTCCTGTGCGTAGGTTCCAACATCGGAGATTGCAGAGAACGCAAAGTAACCGGTAATTGCAAGAGCGGCCACGGAGAGTGCAAGAAACAGGACGAGGATCTTTGCCCTGATGGAGAACGTTATCTTTGGTGGTTTAAAGGAATTCATGTCCATCTTCCGTTAAGGCAGAGATCCGGTATGTTCTCTTTCGCGGGGATTCCTATAAATGTCCACCTTTCGCGGAGGAATATCGGTACCGTAATGATGCAAATACCCGGGATCGTACCGGAAAAATTCCGAAAAAAAATTTCAGCGCGAAAAAAGGTTGTCAGTTAACTAACCAACAGTTGGATAATTATCCAACTGTTGGATGTACAACTAACTCGTCTTTTTTGGCTCCGACGTGAATTTTTGGCCGTTTCAGAATTTTTTTTTAAATCCGGATCGACCGGGCCGGCAATTTTTTTTCAAGCCAAAAAAAATTTGGGTTTTTTTCTTTTCACGCGAGAAAAAAACCGGGCTGGAACATGCGTACAGCTGTGGCCATGTTCAGGTTATGGGTTTTTAGCCGGATCGCAGGAAAAAGAGAGAGAACGGGATTATACGTTCACGTTGAGCAGAACCCGGATCAACAGACCAATCACGAACGAGATTGCCGCGATCCCGAGGCTGATAACCGCCATTTCCGCAAACCTCTTGTAAAACGGGAGATCTTTTGCAACCGAGATATAGAACGTGAAGCAGAAGATCACACAGACCGCACCGGCAAGGGTGCAGACCAGCGCGATATAGGGGCTGGACAATACCAGGAATGGCAGGATAAGGAGGGAGACCGTGACGATATAGGTAAGGCCGGTATAGACTGCGGCCTTTTGGGGCTGGTCCCGTCCGTGGCATCGGACCTCTGGGAGAGATATTCGGATGCAGCCATCGATAGCGATGCAGCGACCCCGGTGATAAGGCCGGCCACCGCAGATTATCTGGGAGTTCTGGATCGCAAAGGTAAGACCGGCGAGCGTCCCGGTAAATTCGACAAGCGCATCGTTGAGACCGAGGACAACCGAAGCCGACATACCGCAGCCGTTCTTCATCGATCAGCGCGATCAGTTCCTGCTCGTGCTGGCTCTCGTCCTCAAGTATTGCCGGCATCTCGGGAATCCCCAGCGTATTGGCCCGGTCGGTCACCTGTGCCCCTGCTCCACTCCTTCTCAGTTTGACCGCAAGG
>Ga0268356_10230_pt1 | contig 14197 bp, 13 predicted proteins | sample BioMet10_FD_194415 | JGI IMG/M metagenome (GOLD analysis project Ga0268356, IMG submission 194415) | Sewage microbial communities from Oakland, California, United States - Biofuel 10 (PacBio Assembly) | ecosystem: Engineered > Wastewater > Sewage > Unclassified | place: USA: California | collected...
TCCTCATGGCCGCCCAGGCCGGGGTGGACATCGTGGACTGCGCCCTGAGCCCCATGGCCGACGGCACCTCCCAGCCCGCCACTGAATCCCTGGTGGCCACCCTCAAGGGGACGGACCTGGATACGGGGCTGGACCTGGCGGTGCTCTCCAAGGCGGCGGCCTACTTCCGCACCGTGGCGGACACCCTGCAGAGGGAAGGGGAATTGGACCCCAAGGTGCTCCGGTGGATACCAACACCCTGACCTACCAGGTGCCCGGAGGCATGCTGTCCAACCTGATTTCCCAGCTCAAGCAGGCGGGGCAGGAGGACAAGTTTGACGAGGTGCTGAAGGAAGTGCCCCGGGTGCGCAAGGACTTCGGCTACCCGCCCCTGGTGACCCCCAGCAGCCAGATCGTCGGCACCCAGGCGGTGATGAACGTGCTGGCCGGGCGCTACAAGATGTTCCCCCAGGAGGCCAAGGCCCTGCTCCGCGGGGAATACGGCCGGCTCCCCGGCGAGGTCAACGAGGAGGTGCGCAGGATGGCCATCGGCGACGCGCCAGTGATCACCCACCGTCCGGCGGACGATCTGCCCCCGGAAATGGACAAGCTCCGGGCAGAGCTCAAGGGCGTGGCCAAGAGCGAGGAGGATGTCCTCAGCTACGCGCTGTTCCCCAAGGTCGCTCTGAAGTTCTTTGAGGAACGGGACGGAAAAAAAGCGGCTCCGGCCCCGGTTCCCCCGGCCCGTCCGGCGGCCCCTGCGGGGCCCCGGGTGCTGGTGGTGGAGGACCTGGGCGCATAACAGAATACGGCATGATCAGCCCCCTTTATGGGGGCTTTTTTAGCGCATGAATCCGTGCGTTCCATAAAAATATTATGTCCCATGGAACAATTCTTAAACACGATGGGCAGGACCGCAATTTTTTTCCTCAAAAAGGCAGTTCTGTATTGGGATGTCCATCCGGGATGTGCTATAATGAGTACGAGTTAATCGGGAGACAACATTGGAAAGGGAGTGGGGGGCCATGGCACAGTGCTGGCTGGGAAAAATGACCTCGGATGAACGGGGCTACAATATGATCGAAATGGTCTGCGTCATCGTCATCGTCGCCCTGCTGGCGGTCCTCATCATCCCCGGGTACATCGGGATGATCGGCCAGGCCAAGAAGCAGGCCATGGTGACCAACGCCAGGGCCTTTTACATCGCCGCCCAGGCCGTGGCCACGGAAAAGGTGGCCGAGGCCACCGCTGACCATCCGTACACCATCCCCGATGCCGAGGATATCCGCAAGTACGTGGCCAGCGACGAGATGTTTGACGGCGTGACCAAGCTCACGATTTTCGATTACGACAAAAACGGCACCATCGACGCCATCTATTTTGAAAAGGACGGCGATACGGTGCGTTTGAACCCGGGGGATAAGGTCCTTATCAATGGCAGTGAGGCCCCCCTGGCCACACCCACACCGGAGGGGATCAGGAAATGACGCTGGAAATGGCCTATTTTATCATCAATGCTTTCGTCTTCGTATTCGGCCTGTGCATAGGCAGCTTTTTGAATGTGGTGATCTACCGGGTGCCCCTGGGCATCTCCATCGCCAAGGGGCGGTCCTTCTGCCCCCAGTGCAAGGCACCCATCGCGGCTTATGACAACGTTCCGCTGTTCTCCTGGCTGTTCCTGCGGGGGAAATGCCGCCGCTGCGGCGCGCCCATCCCGGTGCGCTACCCGGCGGTGGAGCTGCTGGGCGGCCTGGCCGCGCTGGCGGCGGTGTGGCGCTTCGGGTACACCCCCATGGCGGCGGTGGCCTTCTGTACGGAAGCCATCCTCATTGCGGTGGTGTTCATCGACTTCGACCACATGATCATCCCCAACGGGCTGGTCATCGCCCTCATCGTTCCGGCGGTGGCGGCGGCGTTCCTCCAGAGCCCGCCGGACCTCATCAGCCGGGTCATCGGGGTGTTCGTGATTGCGGTGCCGCTGCTGGTTCTGGCTGTGGCCCTGGGAGCCTTCGGCATGGGGGACATCAAGCTCATGGCCGTGGCCGGCTTCCTCCTGGGCTGGCAGGGAACCCTGCTGGCAGCCTTCATCGGCGTGGTGCTGGGAGGCATCGTCGGCATCGTCAAAATGATTAAAAAGACCGGTGAAAAGGAAATGGCCTTCGGGCCCTACCTGGCCATCGGCATCGCCGTGTCCCAGCTTTGGGGCGCGTCCATCATCGCCTGGTATCTGGGAATCTTCGGACTGGCGTGATGGCAAACGGGAAATTGGGAAAAAGAAATCAAGATGTGAATGGAGAAATTTGGGATGGCGACTTATCGATATCGCGCGAAAAATCTGGCGTCCCAAACGGTGACAGGTACATTTGAGGCGCCGGACGTAAACACATTGAGGAAACATCTGCGGGAACAGGATCAATTCCTGATCAGCAGCCGGGAAGTGGACGTGCAGAAGACGGTCTACAAGATGAAGGACATGGAGCTTTCAGACTTTTCCCGGGAAATATACAGCATGCAGGACGCAGGGATCACGGTGATCCGCGCCCTGGGCATCATGCGGGAGCGGAATATCAAACCCAAGGTCAAAACCGTGTACGAAAATTTGTACAAGTCCGTCCAGCAGGGGGTCACCCTGTCCCGGGCGATGGAACAGACCAAGGGTTCTTTTCCCATGCTCATTATCAACATGTTCCGGGCCGGGGAGGAATCCGGGCAGATGGCGGAAACAGCCCTGAAGATGGCCGTGTATTACGAAAAGGAATACCGGCTCCACACCAAGATCCGCAACGCCATGGTGTACCCCTGTCATCCTGCTGGTGGTCACCATCGCGGTGGTCATGCTGATCTTCACGGTGATCCTGCCCCAGTTCTTCGAGCTGTTCAACGGCATCACCCTGCCCGTCATCACCCAGATCATGATCAACATCTCCGGGTTTCTGACGGTGAACTGGATCTGGGTGCTCATCGTCATGGCAGGCATCTTCTTCGGGGTGCGGGCCCTGCTTCAGGTGCCCTCCATCCGGGTGAAGTTCGACCGGTTCAAGCTCCACCTGCCCAAGGTGGGCAAGCTTATGGGCATCGTGTATACGGCCCGCTTCGCCAGGACCCTGAGCTCCCTGTACAGCAGCGGGCTCTCCATGATCCGCGCCATGGACATCGGCAGCAAGATCGTGGGCAATGAATACATCACCAGCCAGTTCCCCGAGGCGGAAAACAAGGTCCGCACCGGCGGGACCCTGTCCGATGCCCTGAACATTATCGACGGCTTCGACGGCAAGCTCATCTCCACGGTGTTCATCGGGGAGGAATCCGGGAACCTGGACTCCATGCTCATCTCCATCTCCGACTCCTACGATTACGAGTCCGAAATGGCGATCCAGCGGCTGGTCACCTTCATCGAGCCCATCATGATCATCTTCATGGCCTTCATCATCGGGAGCGTCATGCTTTCGGTCATGATGCCCATCATTACCCTATACCAAAACATTGGAGGATAAGACAGCATGATACAGACAAGCATTTACTTTGCCAACAGCCAGCTCCAGATCCTCCAGGGAGAGCTCAAGAAGAACGGGCTGACGGTGAAGGATTTCATTACCGTGCCCCTCAACGGCAGCGGGCTCATCAACGGCGTCATCACCAACGAGGATCTGCTCTACGACGCCCTGGAACGGGCGGCGGACGAGTACCACGTGGCCTTCAAGAACGTCCGGCTGATCATCAACACCAGCCTGGCCATCAACAAGAGCCTGCCCGTGCCCAAGTTAAAGCCCGCGGAGCTGGAAGAGGTCTGCCGGCACGAGTTCGAGGACTCGGCCAATTTCGAGAAGCTGGTCATGGACTACAAGGGCACCGCCGGGCAAGAGGGCGGCACCAACATGTTCGCCGTGGCCATGGAGCGGGATGTCATCGCCTCCTTCAAGCACCTGTTCGACCGGGCGGGCATCAAGCTGCGGAGCATCGACACGGCCCTGTCCGCCATCGTGGACTACGTGGACCACACGCCGGATTACGCGGGCCAGACCTTCGCCCTCTTCGGCATGGACGGCAGCAACCTGCTTTACGCGCTGTTTGAAAACGGCCGTTACATCTTTTCCAGCCAGGCGCGCATCGTAGCGGAACGGGAGAGCGAGGCCTTCACCATGGAGGTCATGGGCAAGCTCAGCTCCCTGCTCCAGCTCCACAAGAGCCAGAAATCGCCCTACGATTTCAACCGGGCCTTCTTTTCCGGGGTGACGGACAAGGAGATCCAGAGCATCAACGCCTATTCCGATGGCATGGAAGTGGCCACCAGCCTCCTTCCCACCACCGACAACATCCACCAGAATCCCAAGTCCGACGCGGAGTTCTACCTGGATGCGGGGTTCATCCCCGCCGCGGCCCTCTTCGAGACCAAGGACGCCATCGACCTGCTCAAGGCCTTCACCAAGGGCGGCAAGGCCAAGAGTGGCATCAATTTAAAGAACAAGGCGCTGATCCCGCCACTGGCCATCGTGGCCGTGATGGTCATCGCCTTCATCGGCTTCACCGTGGCCAACCTGCTCCTCCAGCGGCGCATCAACATCGCCAATGATTACGTCAACGACGCCACCAACGCGGCCAATTACGCCAAGGCCCAGCAGGTCCAGAACACCCTGACCTCGGTGCAGAGCCAGCTGGCCGCCTACACGGCCAACGACTCGGCCATCGCCAGCTACCCGGGGGTCAACTCGGACAAGATGACCCAGATCATCTCCTCCGGCGACGGCGTCACCGTCAAGACCCTGAGTTATGACGCCTCCACCGGCAGCATGGAGGTGACGGCCAGCGCCAGCACGCCTACCAGGGCGCCGTGTACCTCAACAACCTGATCAACTCCGGGCTGTTTTCCTCGGTGGAATACCAGGGGTACACCTATTCCGGCGGCTCCACGGGAACCACCACCAGCACCACGGTGAGCACCACGGCCACCACCACGGCGGCCGCGACCTACGACTTCAGCTATACCGCCGTCCTGAAAGGGGGGTCCTGATGATCGGCAAACCCCCAGCAAAAAAGAAACCCATTGAAGGGATCAAGAACCAGCGCGCCCTGGCCAAGACCGAAAAGCAGCAGCAACAGGCCCTGAAGCGCCAGCAGAAGCAGTCCCTTAAAGAAAAGAAGAAGGAAGAACGGCCATGGTCAAGGCCGAGCAGAAGCCCCTGATGGAAGAGCTGAAGGAGAAATTCCCGGCCCTCAATTACGACTTCTCCAAGCGGGAAAAGACCCTGCTCTACCTGCTGGGCATGTTCCTCCTGGTCATGGCGGCGCTGTTCCTGGTGATTTTTCCCCAGCTCAGCGGCCTGCAGAACAAGATGGACGAGGTCAGCCAGGCCGAGGAACAGCAGCAGAACGTGGAAATGGCCATCACCTCGCTCAAATCCAACCAGTCCCTGCTCACCGCCACCCAGAACAACCTGGTGACCAAGCAGGCGGCCTATTCGGCGATCCTGAACAAGGCCCAGATCGACACCCTGGTGACCACCTTCGTGTCCAGCCAGGGCCTGACCCCGGTGAGCCTGTCCATCGACAGCGTCACCGTGGGCACCCTGCCCACCTTTGGGGCATCGGCCAGCGACAGCTCGTCGGGCAGCAGCTCCTCGGGCAGCTCCAGTTCCAGCGGCAGCAGCTCCAGCAGCTCCTCCTCCGGAAGCTCCAGCAGTTCATCGGGCAGCAGCTCCTCAGGGAGCAGCTCAAGCTCGAACAGCTCGGATATATCCAACGGCTCCAGCAGCACGTCCAACAGCAACAGCAGCACCAGCACCTCCTCGGACCAGTCCGGCAACGTGGGCATCACCTACGCCACCGTCACCGTGGACCTACACCGGCAGCGAGGCCGCCTTCCTGACCCTGCTGGACGCCGCCAACGCCCACCCGGAAATCCAGGTGATGAAGTATTCCAATACCACCACCGACAACAAGGGGAGCGTGACCCTGAACGTGTACATGGCCTACAGCGGGACCAATGGCAACGCCGCGACGCAGTGATTAGGAGAATGACTGTTTGCTTGAATAAAAAACGTTAATCAGGGAAAAATTGTTTTCCTTGATTAATCCTTTCGATTTGTCAAAATGGTTCTTGACAAATGGAGTGGAAGGGTGCATGATGATAAAAGAGGAAGATACCCGGTGTAATGGCCGGGATGGTTGCGTGAAAACGTGTAGAATTATAAATGTAAGTTGGAATGGGTTAAACCACTGGACCGCGGATTGAAATTATCAGGGAGGTGCCGGGTTATGATGAAGAAGATAAAAAGAGGTTGATGGATAATCGGGGCATGACGCTGATTGAGGGTGACGGGTGGCGCTGGTGTGTTTGTGTTTGTGTTTGCGATATTGGCGTATGGCATTAATTCAGCCATTAAAGTCATGGGGAAAAGTGTCAACATAAAAAATGCCAGCCAGTTGAGTTCAAGTAAAATTGAAAATAATAGTATTGCCAATCCAAATGCAGTTACTGTTGCCATAAATAATAAGAATGTAAATGGCAATATTTATACTGCTACGGCATCGAGTGGTGGCGGAGGGTTGGAGTCAACGGTTGATTACAAGGTATTTATTGCCAATCCGGCTCAAACGACAAAAAACAATACCATCTGTTAAGTTGCCTGCAATTGATGGTACAGACGCTTATCTGGCCGGATATGGGGAGGTTACTTATAAAAATGGAACATATTCGTTTACAACTAATAGACAGTTTATTCAAACAAACGGACAATTTGAAGAAGGCACATATTTGGAAATTAAAGATAGGTTAAATGGCTATGTATTTGGAAAGGCGATAACAAACACTACAGTTAATGTCAGTGGAATAGTGTCTTCGAATGGAACATCGGGTACTATCCAATATATTAGAGCTGTCTTTTTTAATAACAATATTCCTTTTAATTTTTTGAGTAGCGGTGATAATAATAACGGCAGCGCAACATATAATGTAGATTTTGCTTCCATTGGTGAGGCAGCAACTAATACTATTTATGCTAATAATACCCAGCATTTGATTTTTGGCAGCAAGACGCTCATTTATTTGTGGGGTGACATTACTGTTAAAGATAAAAGTGAAAATACAGCGCCTAATACTCTAAAAAAAGGTTATTATCTTGTGCCAGACGGCAGTTCTTTGGATTTAGTTCAAGCAGCATATGATAATACCCAGTATAACGCATTGACTAATGCTCAGGTAACAAGCAGGGATTCCATTACGGCGATTCTCACTGGATTGGGATTGACCTATTATTGATAGGAGGCATTCGAATGGGGAAAAATAAAGGATCTGCGTTGGTATGGGTATTGGTCTTATGCTTGATTTTTGCTATCTTGGGTATCAGTATCGGCTGGATTTCTTTATCCATGCATCAGCGAAGTGTGAATCAAAGTGCCAAACAGCAAGCCTATTTCACGGCAAGATCAGCTATTGATACTGTGGTGGCGTACTTAAATGCAGATGCCACATTGGCGGGAAATGAATTCACAACGTATCTGGATGACAATGTGGTCAATACAACTCAAAAAGTTAAATTATCCAATATTATTTTTGATAATGAAATGGGGACCTGTGATGTTTTGGCACAGAATGACTCATCCGGAATCATAACCTTGACAGCTAACGCAACAAAGGGCGGACAGACGGATACCATGAGTGCGACTGTTACAAAAAAAGAAACGACTGTGACGACAACCACCGGCGGAGAAACCACCGGTGGTGTGAATTGGCCGAAGATTACGGATAGTACAGCGGAAATAAGCAGCAGCACAATAAGCAGCAATGGCAAGCAGTTCAAGATTGATAGCACCGGAAAAGTAGAAGGGGCGTCACCTCAATATTATCAATATGTGGTAAAAAACAATATTACAACATCTATTACATTGAATATGACACAGGAAATTTCTGATCCAGTGTTTATTGACGTTCAAGAAGGAGTAACGTTGACATTAGCGCCTTGCACAGGAAATATACCGAATAATATTTTCATCAAATTGGAAAAAAGGGGCAAAACTGGTGTTGTTGGGGCAATACAATATCAGCACAAATAGTACAGATAAGGAAGCATACTTAAAAAATTACCCGTTTTACATTTATGGACCGGAGGCATCGGTAGAAGTGCAGAATACAACAAAGGGAAATAATACTTACGATAGGATTACCATAGATGGTAATGTAAAAGTTAAAACTTACAATAGTACAAATATTAATGTGACCGAAAGGAAAACAAATACAAGCTTTACTAACCCAGTTGATGCTACAGCTGAAACCACAACACCTGTCACAACAACAACCACTACGGTTACAAAATGGTGTGTTAATCAATATACAGATGATGCCAAATTAACAGAATAAATAGGTGAGAATATGCAACGGCGAAATAATTTAAAAGATGAATCAGGATTTACCCTGATTGAAATTACAGTTACCCTGGTGATATGGCGCTTGTGCTGACCGTTGCCGGCACCGTATACTTTTTTGGAAATCGGATGTACACGGCCCAGGAAGTAAAGAATTCTGAAAAGTATATTGGTGATACGGTTTATAATTACATGAAAGACCGTCTGACCTATGCCACCGCCGTGGAAATTATCGATCCGAGTTATCAGGCTAATAATACGGCGGTTAAGCCAAGCAATGAGAAGGTATTTTCATTTGCAGCTTCAGAAACCGGCTCGGAATATGGTTATTTTAAAACATGGGGACAATTCCAGCGATTTAAGCAAAACAGTTCTAAATGTCTTCGGCGAGGATTATTATTCCAATTACACGATTCAATATCAGGTTGGCCGTGTAGATTCAAAAGTACTGAATTTGACAGTCAAGGTCTTTAACAAAAATCAAGACGAGGTGTATACCAATAGCTCGGATGTAAAAGTCATTAATATTGATAATGCCATAAATAATGGGGATACAGCGGGTATTTCTGTTGTGAATTCATCGGGGACAAATACGGATGGAACAAAAAGCAGTTTGTATACTAATGCGATGGTTTCTTATACAGAGGCAAAATCTGAAACAAAAAGTGAATTGATGCAGACAGTGGATACGATGCGACAACATTACATCAATGTATATAATGCTTTGGCGCAATATGATGATTTGAAAATAATTATCCAACAACCAGATTGTGCAAATTGGGAAAACTATTGCACTTCGAAAAATATATCTGATTATTTTACGACTCGTCCAAATAACAATATTATATCTGGTTATTTATATCAGTATATTTACAATTCGTCTTGGCCGGTTTTGACTCAAAGTATGCTCTCTTCGGAAACGCTGAATAACAGCAAATATGCATCTGTAAAAGCATATTTTAATCAAACAAATCCAAGCCCGTTATATTTTAGAATATATAGTAAGGATGGGAGCAATGCAACGGATAATTGTTTTGTTTTTGTTAGTACAACTTCTAATCCGGCAAGTTGGACAGCTTATTACTTTTATTTAGATCATGATAACCAGAAAATATATGTATCAAATAAAAGTAATTCTTACACGAATGTAATGGCGGCTAATTCCGTCATTGGAGTAGCAAATACATGGAGTAATATTAAAAGTTCATTGCAGAATTCCACAAATGGTTTTGTTTTATTTGAATAGGTAAAGTTGTTTGCTAAATTAGTTTATCAATAATGGTGTTTGAAAGTGGATTATTGTAAGTGAGGCACAGTTATGGCAAGGTTAAAGGATAATTCAGGTATGACCATGATAGAAGTCATCGTGACATTGGTCATTTTAGCTATTATTGCGGCAGCAACAGTGCCCAGTCTATCAGGATTTGTGGATGCGGCCAATGCCAAGGATTGCCAGGCAAAGTGCCGGGATATTAAAAAAGCCTATGTTGCAGCCATGGCAGAGGCCGGAGAGGATAATCCGCAGTATACGAAAAATGAAACCATTTTAAAAGAAGTGATGGCAAAAAAAGGTGCAACCTTTCAACAAAAAGAAAATATTTCTGGCAGAGATGTATATGAATTTACAGGATTATGTCCTACAGGTGGGACTTATAATATTACTTTTGTGTACGATCAGATAAAAGTTGAATGCAGCCATGAAAATCATCGTACTGGAGAGCCGGACCCAACTGCTACAGCAGTACCAGGTTCAGATTCGCCTTCAACCGATCCGGGAACCACGGTGACATTAAAGAGTCTTAAATTATCAAAAGACGGTTTAACATATCCACAGGATGCTACTTTCAATCCAAACGATTTATCATATACAGCTGTTTATTCGGATGGGTCTGAAATTCCCAACTTGAAAGCAAGTGATATTTCTTTTAATCCGGCGCCAAGTACGTCATCAATCGGCACATACTTGATTAGTGCAAGCTATCAAACGGTCTCAAGCAATTTTACATTAAATGTCGTGGAACCACAGGTTACTGGATTTACAATTAGTACACTACCCACCAAAACGACATATAATTATAAGGATTCTCTTCAGACCGGTGGAGGAAAATTAACTTTACAATTGAACAATGGGAAAACCAAGGAAGTGGATTTAGATGCTGCGTGGTGCACACCAGCGGCCTTAACCGTATCCGGGGAAAATATTCCTATCACTGTAACATACCCAGGCGTTTTACAAACCCAGTCATTTACTGTGACAGTTAACAAGGTGCTGAGCAGCATATTTGTAAAACCACCAACCAAGACTGCATATTTTGTAGGTGATACAGATTTGGATTTGACAGGAAGTACATTTACACCGAAATACGATGATGACACAATAACGGGAACTGAACAAGAAATTACACAGGAAATGTGCACTGGGTTTAACACTGAAAAAGCTCTCGATAATGAGGCAATCACGGTTTCTTATTCAGAAGGAGGAGTCACAAAAACCGGGACTTTTAACATTGCGGTTAAACCAGTTGAATTGGAGTCCATCTCCATTGGAACTTCGCCTACATCAGAATTTTATCAGGGGGATGCATTTAATGTTAATGGTGGGTATCTGACATTAACTTATAATAATGGATCGACAAGTTCCCTGAATATGGAAACTGCCTATGCAAATCATTTGTTAACTTGTGAAGGTTACACATTGGATAAAACGGGACAGGTTTACCAAACTGTTACCGTAACATATGAGGGGAAGACGACAAACTATCCGATTAAATTTTATAAAATAACTGGAATAAAAGTAAGTGATGATGAAAATGAAATGCCGCCAAATTTGTTTGTGAAAGGAGAGAGTACATTTAATGTTAATGGTGGAGTATTAATTGTTTCTTTTGACGATAATACGACGAAAAAGGTTGATATGACGGAATCCATGATTCCGAGTCCGCCAAATATTGAGAATTCCCAAGCTGGATCACAAACTGTAACGGTTGAGTATGAAGGATTCAAGGCATATTATAAAATTACAATAAGTGAGAGTGGGATGGATCCTTCTTATATTGTTTATATAAGTATTTATAAATATCCCACAAAATTATCCTACTATCAGGGGGATGATTTTTCAGCTGAGGGTGGTGTTTTAAGAGTTGTTTACTGTAAATGGCAACGGATAGGGTTATTGTATTTACCTGTTTATAGTGTGAGTTATATACCATTAACAGTGGATATGTGCAGTGGTTATGATATGAGCAAAATAGATACACAAAAAGTTGTTGTGCATATTGATGGTTCGCCGACTTATTGGCCATATTCAAGCTTAAATTACGAAGATTTTTATATTGATGTTAAAGAAACTGATTTAACCACACTTACAATATCAAATAACCCCACACAAACTTTTTACAAAGGTCAAACATTCGATGTTAATAATGGAAAATTAAAAGCAACCTATTCGGATGGGCATACAGAATTTGTTGACATGACGACGGCCATGTGTAAAGATATTACCAACGGTACAGCAAAAGATATCGTTATGACTTCAACGGGAGCAAAGACCATTCAAGTGACATATCATGGAATGTCAGTCAAATATACAATAACAGTCAATAATACAGTACAGAGCATAACAATCAAATCTTATCCAACAGAAAGGTTTAGTCAGAATGGTACGTTTAATGTTACAGGTGGCATAATAACGGCAAAGGATACGAGTAATAAGACTTGGACAGTACCAATGACTTCCAGTGAGGTTACATGTACAGGACAAGATATGTCTACTTTAGGGAAACAAACAGTAACAGTGAGTTACGGAGGAAAATCAACAACGTATCAGATTATTGTGGCTCCCATTAATCCAAACGTGGGAACAGAGGCGGATAGTGCGGAAGGTATCAGTCAGGCCCGAATAAATGATATTCAGAATATTACCTTTGTGTTTTCAATGTTATATCAAGGGACTAGTGGTAATTTTAACAATCATTCTTATAATTTTAACGGAATGTATGAGAAAAGTACAGGAAATAATCGTGCGGTGGCATTATTGAATAGTGGATTGCTTGATGATCATGAATTGGCATTTTTAAATAGTGTTCACTGGTATACAGGAGTAGCAAGTAATAATATTCGGTTTTACTTTACTTTGAAAAATTATGCAGCTGGCACCAGTGATATCATTGCCTTTAAATCAAAATATGATAATAATGGGTATTTTTATCAGACAAATGACATCTACAATAAGAATCATTATGATATAACAACTAAAAAAATGAAAAATGGGGGATATGATTATATTGGTAGTAATGGAATCATAGTTGACGGAATTTATGGTGCAGGTAGTAATTGGGGTTATTACAAGTCTATGAATGGAAATCAAGATGATTTTGTCTTTTCAGATTGGACAGATGACATTAGTTCGGATTCGCCGTCATTTCTATCCGTTTCAGGTAGTCAGTATTATAAAAAATGATTATTGCTGAGTGCGATTGCAAGAAAAGAATGTTAATGAATCTATTAGCGATAGGAGGTTTCTCATGCTCACACCCTGGGAATTTACAGCCATGAATCAAACACAAGAATCCATCCAGCTCGAGCGGATGGAACAAACAGACGAAACCCGGCAGGCGGCCATCAAGCTGATGCAGATCGGTATGCCCGTGCCCCTGGCCCTGACGGGGCCGGACCGGCAGGATACCGCCAACCGGGATGTCCGCTTTGAATGGCGGAGCCGGACCGTGTGATTGAAAATTGACAGAAGAACAGGCCGTCAGCCCCGTGCGCAGCACCGCCGGGGTTGGCGGTCTGTTGCTTTCCATTTTTGGGAAATGGGGAACAGGTGGTGAACCATTGGCGCTTTGTAAAAATGACATTACTCAAAATTGAGTAATGTTGCGGTTGAGATGAGTAAGGCGCGTGCTCGCCGGACAGAAAGGATTGAAAGGGAAGGACGGCCTTGAGCTGTGCATGTTCCAGTCGGTGGTGTTAAAGAACAGGAACAAGGCGGCGGGGCGGATATCGGGGCTTTTCAGGTAACGGCGGAACCGGCCTCCGACTTGGAAGATGACAGAAAAATGACCGCCGGTCCCGTGCTGATTGCAGCCGGGACTGGCGGTCAAAGGTGTCAAATCTTTTTTATTGATGGTTAATCAGATAATTGGCGTCCTTGTCAACATCAAGTTTAATTGCTAAGACTTGTTCTTGACTGAGACCAGTGGCTTGGCGGATTTGTGAAAGGGGAAGGCCTAATTTCATCAAATTAGTAGCAATGGATTGGGCCTTTTTTTGTTCGCCTTCTTGGAAAAATTCCTTTTTAAAAAGGTCCATGGTCTTGTCTTCGTTATATTCATTCATTAACATTTCGGTTACCTCCGCGCGGTGCGCTTTCAAAATATTGGCCATGACGTTGGTCTCAATGCACTTTTTGACGGCCAGGTCGATGGCTTCCTCAATGGGATATTCCCGGTTGAATTGCTTGACTTGGTCTACAAAGAAGGCGTATTCCCAAAGGGGGCGGCATTTCTCCATGATGGCGGCGTTGTGGGGGAGGTTGATGTTGAGCATGGTCGCCGTCCATTCGTGTTGGCCGCCGTCCTTGGATGGGGTGGTAAACAAGTCGGACAATTTGAGGATCTCACGGTCCGGCGTATCTTTATTGCCGTTGTAAAACACGATGTATTGGGGTGTCGGGATGATCAGCCGCTTGCTGCTGTAAATGTTCAGGTCATGGGTATCGACGTAGCGCTCGTACATGGAGGCGTAATAGAACAAGCCGCGCAGCGGCATATTCGGGTTATACGTGCTTTGATGTTCGTACAGGTTGAGCGAATCTTCAACGATAAAGGACACATCGTTCTTTTGCGGTGCTATCTGG
>Ga0268356_10372_pt1 | contig 14133 bp, 13 predicted proteins | sample BioMet10_FD_194415 | JGI IMG/M metagenome (GOLD analysis project Ga0268356, IMG submission 194415) | Sewage microbial communities from Oakland, California, United States - Biofuel 10 (PacBio Assembly) | ecosystem: Engineered > Wastewater > Sewage > Unclassified | place: USA: California | collected...
CGTCAAACACCTGGTTTCTCAGGTGCAGATATTGCAAATGTCTGTAACGAAGCTGCTTTGATTGCAGCCCGTCATGGAAAAACATTTGTAGGCAAGCAAGATTTTCTGGATGCTGTTGACAGAATTATTGGTGGTTTGGAAAAGAAAAGCAAAATAATGACTATCGAAGAGCGCAAGACTATTGCACTCCACGAAGCCGGACATGCAAGTCTTTCATGGTTACTTGAACATGCAAATCCATTGATTAAGGTTACTATTGTCCCTCGCGGACGAGCTTTAGGCGCAGCATGGTATCTACCTGAGGAAAGACAGATTACTACCAAAGAACAAATGCAGGATGAAATGTGTGCTACACTTGGAGGACGTGCAGCCGAAGAATTATTTGTAGGTCATATTTCTACCGGAGCAATGAATGATTTGGAACGTGTAACCAAGCAGGCGTATGGAATGATTGCTTATCTGGGTATGAGTGATAAACTCCCTAACCTTTGCTACTATAATAACGAAGAATATTCTTTCAACAAGCCATATAGTGATAAAACAGCCGAAATGATTGATGAAGAAGCTAAGCTTTTAATCAATGGTCAGTATGACAGAGCAAAAAGAATTCTTTCAGAACATAAAGAGCAGCATAATGCTTTGGCTAATTTATTGATAGAAAAAGAAGTTATTTTTGCTGAAGACGTAGAACGCATTTTCGGAAAGCGTCCATGGACTTCTCGCTCTGCCGAAATCATGGCAACAGATAAATCAACAGAAGAACAAGCTGAAAAAGCGAAGAAGGATTCTTCTTTAGAGAAAGAACCTGAAACAAATCTTAATCCTTCTAAAACAGAAGCAGACCTTCCCGAACAGACAGGCGGAGAAGATAATACAATGAATTAATAGAAGAATGATAAAAAACAACTTTATTCAACGTACAGTTACAGGAGCATTGATTGTTGCAGTGCTCGTGTGCTGTATCGTTATTAGCCCTATATCTTTTGCAATACTATTTGCTATTATATCAGCACTTGCTGTACACGAATTCAGCAATTTGGTTAATACCAACGAGAATGTAAGCACAAACGTAGTTATTAATATATTAGGAGGTGTATACCTCTTTTTTGCTTTTCTGGGGTTCTGTATGAATCTCTCCGGTTCACAGATTTTCATCCCTTATCTTTTTCTGATAATATATCTTATTATCAGCGAACTTTATCTCCAGAAACCAAATCCTGTAAACAATATGGCCTACTCAACGCTGGCTCAGATTTATATTGGATTGCCATTTGCCTTACTAAATGTTCTTGCATTTCAGGTAGATAATATTGGAACAGTGAGTTACAACTATGCTCTTCCATTATCCCATTTTCATCTTTATATGGCTAAATGACACTGGTGCATATTGTTTTGGAACTTTATTCGGCAAGCACAGATTATTCGAACGAATCTCTCCAAAGAAATCATGGGAAGGTTTTATTGGCGGAGCTGTTATCACATTGATAACTGGTTTTGTTTTAGGTAGATTCTTTCCATTCTTATCTTCTATTGAATGGGCCGGATTAGGTCTTGTAGTTTCTGTATTCGGAACCTGGGGAGACTTAGCAGAGTCAATGATAAAGAGACATATGGGCATAAAAGATTCCGGAACTTTTTTCCCGGGACATGGCGGAATACTGGATCGGTTTGACAGCTTATTAATTGCAGTTCCTGCTGCTGTTATATATCTTTATGTTATCACATTGTTTTAATTACATTAAACATCATATATTAAAAAAGGAAGTCACTAGTGACTTCCTTTTTTAATTTAAACATCCATATTGCTTTCATGCAAGCAATTCTTAGTTGATCCTTTCTTTCATTTTACCAGGTAAAGCAGCTATTAACTTATTAGTCTGAAGGTCTTTATAGTCAATAGTAATGACCTTTTCACCATTCACAGCCGAATTAATCCTGATTTTCAATCCTTTCTTGTCTGTATGGCCAACGCCCATATCTTCAAGCTTGAATGAAACAATACTATGTGCTACATAGTCTGTAACATCATTCATATCATTATAGCGATATTCAAGATGAATATATCCATCATCAGGATATTGTAACGTGGTATTCTTTACGAGGTTAACGCGATGCTTTAATGCACCGGGAATATTCATGTCAAACTCTACATTTAGATAATCACCACCTACCCACATATCTGTAATTCTTACAGGATCGTCTCCTATGCTATCTTTATTTTCTTCTGTAAGATTAATTATATTCTTAGTTAATATTACAGAATAATCATTCAGACGAACATAATGATCGAAACCATTCTGGGCATCACTTAACAGTGTAAAGTTTCCAATTATTCTTGTTCCATTTTCAAGATTCTTATATGGAACAAGAGTGGCGGCCGGCCATAACTTTTCTCCATTATCCAAAACGAAGGAAACATTACCAGCATCAACTTTTACTGTACCCAAAGCGATAGTGTAATTACCTAATGAATAACCATCATCATCATCAAGATCGCAAGATTGAAGGGTTGGAACTAAAACCAACACTAATAACAGTAGATAATAACTTAATCTTTTCATAACTCTAAATTTGTTTACTACATAGAATAAACAAAGCCGCAATCATTTTACTGCATTGCGGCTAATTAAATTATGCTTAAAAAAGTTTTTTAATATTCTGGTAATTATCTATCAGACTTACAGTTTACTTACGGTTTTTCAGTAATTCAACCATCTTAGTAGCGGTTTTCTTTGAGGCACCAGAAGGACCAAGAATTTTAATCATCCGGTCATATTCATCAAGCATTTGCTGACGCTTTACATTATCAAGTAATACAGCTTTTAATTCCGACTGCATATTATCAACAGTCATTGTATCTGCTACAAGTTCGCGAACAATCTCTTTCCCGGCAACAAGATTAACTAATGAAATAAACTTGACCTTCAAAATTTTCTTTTTAAGGAAAGAAATAACTTTGCCTAGTGGCGTATGATAACAAACAACCTGAGGTACACGAAACAAAGCAGTCTCAAGGGTTGCAGTTCCCGAGGTTACCAAAGCTGCAGATGAATGTTGAAGCAAACGATATGTCTGATCAAAAACAATTTTCACCTTTACTCCCTGAATATATTTCTGGTAATAATCTGAAGAAATGCCCGGAGCACCTGCCAATACTAACTGATAACCTGAAAACTTAGAAGCAGCTTTCAACATATCAGGCAAGTTATCTTTTATTTCCTGCTTTCTGCTACCTGCCAGCAATGCAATAATTGGTTTTTCGGCCAGCCCATTTTCAGCAGTAAAAGAAGTAAAATCCTCCGGATGATTTGCACGAAAAGTCTCAACCGCATCAACAGTTGGATTACCTACATAATGTATGGGATATTGGTGTCCATGGAAGAAATCAACTTCAAAAGGAAGAATTGAAAACAGTTCATCAACATACTTCTTTATATCTTTTATGCGATATTCTTTCCATGCCCATATTTTGGGAGAAATGTAATAGTAAACCGGAATCCTTGTCTGTGTTTTCACAAACTTTGCAATTGACAGATTAAATCCGGGATAATCAACCAATATTACCACATCTGGTGCATAAGAAATAATATCTTCCTTGCACAATTTCATATTGGCAAAAATAGTGCGCAAATGCAGAAGTACAGGAATAAAACCCATGTATGCCAAATCTTTATAGTGCCTCACACGTGTTCCTCCCTGAGCAGACATTAAATCCCCGCCAAAGAAACGAAACTCAGCATTAGCATCTTCTCGTTTCAATTCACTCATCAAATTAGACGCATGTAAATCACCCGAAGCCTCACCTACAATTAAATAATATTTCATTCTTATCTTTTATAAGTTCCAGGCCTTCAGCTGATCCATAACCTCATAAGCTGTAACATCAACTTTTGTAGGAGTAATAGCTGCGTAATCATGATTTAGCGCCCAATTATCTGTATCTTCTTCGTCTGGCTCATGATTTTCAAAATCGCCAGTCAACCAGAAATATTCACTCCCGTTAGGATGGCTTCTACGCGCCCATTCGTGTGTCCATTGTCCTACTGTTTGGCGGCATATTTTCACTCCTTTAATTTCAGGACATAACGGAAAATTCACATTCAGACAAACACCTTTTGGCAAACCATTATCTATCACTTTCTGAGTTATACTTCGAATAATATCAGCTGTTGGTTCAAAATCAGCATCATGGTTATGATCGCAGATAGAGAAACCTATCGAAGGAACTCCACTAAGACAACCTTCTATTACTACTCCCATTGTTCCGGAATAGTGAACATTCACTGCAGCATTATCTCCGTGATTAATACCACCTATTACCAAATCGGGTTGTCTATCTAAAACTGCATATTTAGCCAATTTTATGCAATCGGCTGGGGTACCAGAACATTTATAAACTGCAAGTCCTGGCTCCTTTTTCATTAATGTGTATTTCACAGGACGATCAGCAGTAATGGCACAAGCCATCCCAGAGCGTGGTGAATCCGGAGCCATTACAACAATGTCCCCTAAAGGACGAACATACTTAACTAATTCGTTGATTCCTTTTGCCATAAACCCATCGTCGTTAGAGATGAGTATTAGCGGTCTCTCGTTTTCCATCCGTAAAATGTTCTTTTATTAAATTATTTAGCACAAAAGTAGAGAAAAAACAATGATAAACAAAAGAAAGGACATAAAAGCATTAGAGAGAAATAGTCTCATTTTTAAGGACATTATCAAATCATATTGTACAAAAGAGCTAATATTCCTGGATAAAATTAAGCAAGATTTTGTACAGAAGATTAAAAACATAAATCGAGTTAAATAATCTTCTCTTATCATACCCTCAGTAGTTTACAAATCTTAATGTTATGCAAGCCGGTTTAAAAAATGAAAGTTTATTAAATGGAAATGTATATATTTGCAGGATAAAGACAAATATCTTTTTTAGTATCTGTATGCTCACTGTCTGATAGTTATTAACAAAAGAGGTAACTTATCAACAGATTTTGCAATGTTTTCCTTTTTTAGTAGGTGCTCTAAGTTTTTATTACTTATTTCGCCTCAACAAATTAAAAGTAGTATGGGAAAAATTATCGCTTTAGCCAATCAAAAAGGTGGCGTCGGAAAAACAACGACAACCATCAATCTTGCAGCGTCTCTTGCAACGTTGGAGAAAAAGGTTCTTGTTGTTGATGCCGACCCTCAAGCTAATGCTTCCTCCGGCTTAGGAGTAGATCTTAAAGAAGTAGAATGCAGTATTTACGAATGCATAATAAACAACGAAGAAACGAAGGAAGCAATATACACGACAGATATCGACGGACTCGATATTATTCCGTCACATATTGATTTAGTTGGTGCGGAAATTGAAATGCTTAATCTCCCCGATCGAGAGAGAGTACTGAAAAAGATATTAACCCCAATGAAAGCAGAATATGACTATATACTTATAGACTGCTCTCCTTCTCTAGGACTGATAACTGTAAATGCTCTCACTGCTGCTGATTCGGTTATCATCCCTGTACAATGCGAATATTTTGCATTGGAAGGAATTAGTAAACTGCTGAATACCATTAAAATTATAAAATCCAAACTAAATCCGGAACTCGAAATAGAAGGATTCCTGCTCACTATGTTTGACTCTCGCCTGAGACTTGCGAACCAAATCTATGATGAAGTGAAAAGACATTTTCAGGAATTGGTATTTAAAACGGTGGTGCAGCGTAATGTAAAACTAAGTGAAGCTCCAAGTCATGGGCTCCCAGTCATCCTTTACGATGCTGATTCTACTGGTTCAAAGAATCACCTGGCATTGGCACAGGAAATTATTAAACGAAATAGTAAGTAAGATAAGACATGGCAGTACACAAAAAATTTGCTTTAGGAAGAGGATTAGATGCCTTGATTTCAATGGATGAAGTAAAGACTGAAGGCTCATCTTCCATTAATGAAATAGAATTATCCAAAATATCGGTCAATCCATCTCAACCACGTCGCGAATTTGACCAGACAGCTCTTGAAGAGCTGGCAGACTCTATTAAAGAAATTGGTATTATTCAACCGATAACACTGAGAAAAATATCAGATGATTCTTATCAGATTATTGCTGGTGAGCGTCGATACAGAGCTTCTCAGTTAGCCGGACTTCAAACAATCACAGCATACATCCGTACAGCGGATGATGAGAATGTGATGGAAATGGCTCTGATTGAGAATATTCAAAGAGAAGACTTGAATTCTCTTGAGATAGCACTTGCTTATCAGCACTTAATTGAACAATACAATTTGACTCAGGAAAGACTCAGTGAACGTGTTGGTAAAAAGAGAACTACTATAGCCAACTATCTTCGTCTATTAAAACTTCCTGCTCAAATACAGGTGGCTTTACAAAACAAGACTATTGATATGGGGCATGCAAGGGCTTTGATTACCCTTAATGATCCAAAACTTCAAGTTAAAGTTTACGAAGAAATTCTTCAGCATTCTTATTCGGTTCGTAAAGTTGAAGAAATTGTAAAGGCACTTAATCAAGGAGAAACGATAAAAAGCGGAAAGAAAACCTTAGCAACTAAAGGTAATAAATTGCCTGAAGAGTATAATATCCTGAAAAAACATCTATCAGGATTCTTCAACGCAAAAGTACAACTATCTTGTACAGCCAAAGGTAAAGGCAAGATTAGCATTCCATTTAGTAATGAAGAAGACCTTGAAAGAATCATGGAAATCTTCGATAGCATTAAGAATAAATAAACAATTGACAGTTAATAAATTGACATACCGTATACTTATAACCCTGTTACTCTGTGCAATTCAGGTAACAGGGATTGATCTGTATGCACAACAGACTATTACTAAGGCAGACAGCACCATAAATATTCCTCAGGCCAGAAAACATCGGCAAGATGTTAGTTCTCCTAAAAAAGATATTTCAACTGCTGACAGCCTTGAACTGATAAACAAAAAGAACATATCTGATATTAATTCTCCTTTAAAGTTAGATCAATCTCAGATGTCAACTGATTCCATGTCAGTTCTAAAAAAGCCATTATTTATACCTAATTCAACAAAAGCAACCTGGTTAGCGGCTGTATTTCCCGGCGGAGGACAAATATATAACCGTAAATACTGGAAGCTGCCCATTATCTATGGAGGATTTGTTGCTTGTACATATGCTTTAAGCTGGAATAATAAATACTATAAAGATTATTCACAAGCCTATCAAGACATAATGGACAATGATGACAAGACAACCAGTTATCTGAATTTTCTTTCTCCAGGCTATGATGTTGAAGCAAAAAAGGATTGGCTTAAAACAGTCTTTAAGAATAAAAAAGATTCCTATAGAAGATACCGAGACTTAAGTATATTTGCCTTTATCGGAGTGTATTTAGTTTCTATTATAGATGCTTATGTGGATGCAGAGTTATCAAACTTTGATATAACACCTGACATCGGTTTACAAATCAACCCGACAGTGATAAACAATAATCACTCAGCAAAAAACACTCTCGGTGTGCAATGCAGTATTAAATTCTAAAAAAAAGACATGAAGAAATTTTTCCTAATCCTTTCTATCCTATTTGTAAGTTATACATCGGTAAATGCACAAAGTATCAACGTGACAGTCCACCAAAACGGAACTACTCGCGAAGAGACAATAGGTTTACCTCAAAGCATGACATACGATGTAGATAGTTTACTTAATGAATGGCATTCAAAGAATTCTCTATCATTGAGCAATGACTGCCTGACAAAGGATGAGAATCCTACATTCCCGGACTCTGTATATATAGACAGATTATCTCGCATTCCTGCTGTTATGGAATTAACTTATAACGATGTTGTACGGAAATTCATTGAAATGTACTCCGGTAAACTTCGTAAGCAGGTTTCTTATATGCTTGGAGCATCAAACTTTTATATGCCAATCTTTGAAGAAGCACTCGACGCATATAATATTCCTCAGGAATTGAAATATCTTCCTATCATTGAATCGGCTCTTAACCCTAAGGCTGTTTCACCTGTTGGTGCAGCCGGACTTTGGCAATTTATGATTGGAACAGGAAAGCTATATGGATTAGAGACCAATAGTATTATTGACGAGCGTAGAGACCCAATCAAAGCTAGCTGGGCAGCAGCACGATATCTGAAAGACTTATATACAATATACAAAGACTGGAATCTTGTTATTGCTGCTTACAATTGCGGAGCCGGAAATATAAACAAAGCAATCAGACGTGCAAACGGAGCAAGAGATTATTGGGCTATTTACAATTACCTACCACAAGAAACCAGAGGATATGTTCCTGCTTTTATTGCAGCAAATTATGTTATGACATATTATTGTGATCATACATTTGTCCAATGGAAGCTGATATTGATCAGAACACAGACACTGTAGTAGTTAGTAAACAACTTCACTTCGAGCAAATTGCAGATATTTGTGGTGTGAACATTGATCAGATAAGAAGTCTTAATCCACAATATAAAATAGATGTTATTCCTGGAAATGCAGAAGCATGTACACTTCGTCTTCCCAGAAACTATATCAATACATTTATTGACAGACAAGATACTATTTACGCATATCGCGCTGAAGAATTGTTTAGCAACAGACCAACAGTTTCTCCTACAGAAGAAGTTGCAGAAGAAAAACCGGTTGTTCAAAAGCACAGTCGTCATAGTAAGAAAGCAAGAATCACTTCTCATAAAGTGAAAAGCGGACAAACTCTTTCTGATATAGCAGATAAATATGGCGTAACAGTAAAACAACTTAAAAAATGGAATGGATTGAAAGGCACTAATATCAGAGCTGGAAAGAAACTGAAAATCCGTAAATAAAAAACATATAGTTCATTAGTTAAATTGCTTGTTAGCTAGGGAATTTTGTTTATTTTGCAAGACCCACAAAAGAGAAGAATAAACAATGGATATAGATAAAAACGAGCATTTAACTGATGAGGAGATGATTGAACAAGGGTTCCAGGAACTTTTGAATGATTATCTAGCTACCAGACATCGCAAACGTGTTGAAATCATCACGAAAGCCTTTAATTTTGCTAATCAGGCTCACAAGGGAATCAAGCGTTTATCTGGTGAGCCATATATAATGCACCCTATTGAAGTGGCAAGAATTGTTTGCAACGAAATAGGATTAGGCTCAACATCCATTTGTTCGGCTTTACTTCATGACGTTGTAGAAGATACAGATTACACGGTTGAAGATATAGAAAACATTTTTGGACCAAAGATTGCTCAGATTGTAAGCGGATTAACTAAGATATCTGGTGGTATATTTGGCGAGCATGCTTCCGCTCAGGCAGAAAACTTCAAGAAATTGTTGCTGACTATGTCTGACGATATCCGTGTTATTCTTATAAAAATTGCAGACCGTCTTCATAACATGCGAACATTGGGATCTCAGCCTCCCAACAAGCAATATAAAATTACCGGAGAAACGCTATATATTTATGCTCCACTGGCAAACCGATTGGGGCTAAATAAAATAAAGACTGAACTGGAGAACCTCAGTTTTAAGTACGAACATCCGGAAATTTATAACGAAATACAAGGAAAACTTAAGGCTACAGAAGCTCATCGTGACGAAGTTTTCAAGAATTTCACAGCTCCCATCCGTGCTCAATTGGACAAAATGGGACTGAAATATGAGATTATTGCGAGAGTTAAATCTATTTATTCCATCTGGAATAAAATGCAAACCAAGCATCTCCCTTTTGAAGAAATCTATGATTTGCTTGCTGTCCGCATTATTTTCACTCCGAAGAATGAAGAGGAAGAGCTTAATGAATGCTTTAATATTTATGTCTCTATCTCCAAAATATACAGACCTCACCCCGACCGACTAAGAGATTGGGTAAGCCATCCTAAAGCGAATGGCTACCAGGCACTTCACGTTACCCTAATGGGAAGCAACGGGCAGTGGATTGAAGTACAGATTCGAAGCGACCGGATGAATGAAGTTGCCGAACATTAGGGTTCGCAGCTCACTGGAAATACAAAGAAGGAGGCGGAAGTGAAGATGAAGGCGAATTGGAAAAATGGCTCGGAACAATCAAAGAGAATTCTTGACGATCCACAACCTGATGCCATTGATTTTCTTGATACTATTAAGCTGAATCTATTTGCTTCTGAGATATTCGTATTTACTCCTAAAGGAGAAATTAAAACAATGCCTCAAAACTCCACAGTGCTTGATTTTGCCTTTTCAATACATACCTATCTTGGTAGTCACTGTATCGGAGCAAAAGTAAATCATAAGCTAGTTCCACTGAGCCATAAGCTGGAAAGCGGAGACCAGGTAGAAATCCTCACATCGCGTTCGCAGAAGGTTAAACCTGAATGGGAGACTTTTGCAACAACAGCCAAGGCAAAAGCTAAAATATCGGCGATTCTTAAGAAAGAGCAGAGGAATGCTCAGAAAGATGGCGAAGCTATAATGCTAGAGTTCTTCAAGAATGAAGAGATTCGCCCTGAATCAGCAAATATTGATAAACTGTGTAAACTGCACAACTCTGCCAACAAAGAAGAATTTCTGGCCAATCTTGGAAATAATGTTTTTGTTTTAGGTGAAGCAGACAAGAATGTTCTGAATGAAAAACAAAGTACAAACTGGAAGAAATACTTAAAATTCTCTTTCGGAACAAGCAAAGATCAGAAAGAGAAACCGGAAGAAAAACAGCCTATTGAGGCGATAGACAAAAAGAAAATCTTAACGCTTACAGAGGATACTATACAAAAAAGCTATAAAATAGCTGGATGCTGTAAACCTATTCCGGGAGATGACGTACTTGGATATATGGACGAAAATAATGATATCATTATTCATAAGCGTCAATGCCCTATAGCCAATAAACTTAAAAGCAGTTTTGGCAATCGTATTATTGCAGCCAACTGGGATACTCATAAAACACTATACTTCCCTATATTCATTTACGTAAAAGGCTTCGATTCTGTTGGCCTACTAAATCAGGTAACCGAAGTTATTTCACGACAGCTAAATGTAAATATTCAAAGAGTTAATATAGAAGCTAATGATGGAATCTTTGAAGGAAGAATAAAATTGTTCGTACATGACGTTGACGACGTGAAAACTATCTGCGATAATCTACGTAAGATTAAGGATGTAAAAGAGGTTAAACGTATTGAAGAATAAATACCCATTTATAATATTATAATTAAAAAGGAGTTGAAGAGTCATTAAGACTCATCCAACTCCTTTTTAATATTTAGTAGTTCTTCTTTAATCTGATTTAAACGGGTAACCACTTCAAACGTTTTAATAGTCTGCTCTTTATTATCTTTTAGTTTCTGTCCGGGCTCCGGGAAGAGTCATTCCTTTTTCTTTAACCAAATGATAGATCAACCTAATATTTTCCAGATCTTCTTTTCTGTATTGTCGGGTACCTTTAGCGTTCTTTTTTGGTTTAATAACCGGGAACTCCTTTTCCCAAAAACGCAACAAAGATTCGTTTACGTTAAACATCTCCGCAACCTCACCAATGGAGTAATACAATTTCAAATCTTTATTAGGATTATAAGCCATAATATCTAATTTTATCCATTATTTATTAAAAACAAACCCGAGATCACATCTAATTGAAATAGCTAAAAGCCAGCAAAAGTATGGAAGAGATTCTTTATTCAGGCAACAATTGTAGGGCCATAATGCTTTAAGTTGTGCACATCTTTCCATCTTTTATAAGTTTTTAATGGACCAGCCATCAATATTTTTGCGCAATAATAGGTACAAAAATAATAAAACGAGCTATCTTTGCAATCATTTTTCGGAATATTAACTTGATAACTATATAATTGCTTATGTTGACAGCAAAAGAAATCAGAGAATCATTTAAAACTTTTTTCGAATCCAAAGGGCACCAGATTGTACCTTCAGCCCCAATGGTAATTAAAGATGACCCTACATTGATGTTTACCAATGCCGGGATGAATCAGTTTAAAGACATTATTTTGGGTAACCACCCAGCTAAGTATCACCGTGTAGCCGACTCACAAAAATGTTTACGCGTGAGCGGTAAGCACAATGACCTTGAAGAAGTTGGTCACGATACATATCACCACACCATGTTTGAGATGTTGGGTAACTGGTCTTTTGGCGATTACTTTAAGAAAGAAGCTATTGAATGGGCATGGGAATACCTGGTAACAGTTTTAAAACTCGATCCAAACCGTTTGTATGCCACAGTCTTTGAAGGAAATCCTGCCGAAGGATTGGAACGCGACAACGAAGCAGCTGCTATCTGGGGACAATTCCTGCCAGAAGATCGTATTATAAACGGAAACCGTCACGATAACTTCTGGGAAATGGGCGATACAGGTCCTTGCGGTCCTTGTTCTGAAATCCATATTGACTTACGTTCTGAAGAAGAAAGAAAAGCCGTTAGTGGTCTTTCACTGGTAAACCAGTCTCACCCACAGGTTATTGAAATATGGAACCTTGTGTTTATGCAGTTCAACCGCAAAGCTGACGGCAGTCTGGAAGGACTTCCTGCAAAAGTTATCGATACAGGTATGGGCTTTGAGCGTCTTTGTATGGCTCTTCAGGGAAAAACATCAAACTATGATACTGATGTATTCCAACCTATCTTGAAGGAAATCGCTAAAATGGCGGGAACTGAATATGGTGCCGATGCACAAAACGATATTGCAATGCGTGTAATTGCCGACCATATCCGTACTATTGCTTTCTCTATTACCGACGGTCAGTTGCCATCGAACGCAAAAGCCGGATATGTAATCAGAAGAATTCTACGCCGCGCCGTTCGTTACGGATATACTTTCTTAGGTCAGAAATCTGCCTTCATGTATAAGTTACTTCCTGTGCTTATCGACAATATGGGTGACGCTTATCCTGAATTGATTGCTCAGAAAGGATTGATAGAGAAAGTTATCAAGGAAGAAGAAGAATCATTCCTTCGCACACTTGAAACCGGTATCCGCATGCTCGACAAGGCTATTGCTGACGTTAAAGCTGCAGGAAAGAACAGCATTGAAGGTAAAGATGCATTTACTCTATATGACACTTTCGGTTTCCCATTAGACCTTACAGAACTTATTCTGAGAGAAAACGGACTAACTGTTGATCTTGAAGGATTCAACGCTGAAATGCAGAAACAAAAAGAGCGTGCACGTAACGCTGCTGCTATTGAAACAGGCGACTGGATTACTCTGAAAGAAGGTTCTTCTGATTTCGTTGGTTACGATTATACTGAATACGAAGTAGAAATCCTTCGTTACCGTCAGATCAAACAAAAGAACCAGACTCTTTATCAGCTAGTGCTTGATCATACTCCGTTCTACGCTGAAAGCGGTGGTCAGGTAGGCGATACAGGTGTTATCGTTAGTGAGTTCGAAACTATCGAAGTTATTGCAACTAAAAAGAAAACAACCTTGCCGTTCATATTACAAAACAACTTCCAAAGAATATGGAAGCTCCTATGATGGCTTGTGTTGATACAGATAAGAGAGCTGCCTGTGCAGCAAACCACTCTGCTACTCACCTTATAGACCAGGCTTTACGCGAGGTTCTTGGAGAACATGTTGAGCAAAAGGGTTCTTTGGTTTCACCAGACTCTTTACGTTTCGACTTCTCTCACTTCCAGAAAGTAACCGATGAAGAAATTCGTCAGGTAGAACACCTGGTAAATGCAAGAATCCGCCAGAATATTCCTTTGAAAGAATATAGAAATATTCCTATTGCCGATGCAAAAGAACTAGGTGCAATTGCATTGTTCGGTGAAAAGTACGGCGATGAAGTTCGTGTTATTGCCTTTGGCTCATCTGTTGAGTTCTGTGGTGGAACACACGTGCTGCTACCTGGAAACATCGGTATGGTAAAAATCATTTCTGAAAGTTCGGTTGCTGCCGGAGTTAGAAGAATTGAAGCTTATACAGGTGCAAAGGTGGAAGAGATGATGGACAATATTCAGGATACTCTTTCTGATTTGAAAGCTCTCTTCAATAATGTTCCTGATCTTGGTGCTGCAATCCGCAAATCTATTGAAGAAAATGCCGGATTGAAGAAACAAGTGGAAGACTTCATGAAAGAAAAACAAGCCGAAATAAAGAATAAATTAATTCAGAGCGTACAGGAAGTTAATGGAGTGAAAC
>Ga0268356_10982_pt1 | contig 14132 bp, 16 predicted proteins | sample BioMet10_FD_194415 | JGI IMG/M metagenome (GOLD analysis project Ga0268356, IMG submission 194415) | Sewage microbial communities from Oakland, California, United States - Biofuel 10 (PacBio Assembly) | ecosystem: Engineered > Wastewater > Sewage > Unclassified | place: USA: California | collected...
ATGATGAACCGTTTAGGCGTTACCAATTCAAAAGCCAATAAACTGTACAATCAATTGCGGTTTGTTGCTGCCTTACAAAATTATGAAGAAAGCCGTCATGACCGGAAAACGGGCAAAAAGAGTATCCGTACACAAACGGAAAATGTTGACGCTTTTTCATTCAACCTCGATCTTGATAAAACCCTCAGCGAAAAAGCAACCCTGTTCTACGGTGCCGAAGTCATTATAATAAAGTCGGTTCCGTAGCTAAGAATACCAATATAAAAACACTTGTGGAAACACCAACTACCACACGCTATCCCGATGGTTCTACATGGCAATCATACGGAGCCTATGCAAACCTGAAGTATAAACTCAATCCCAAATGGATTGCGAATGCAGGAATACGTTACACCCAATACATCGTGGAAGCCGATTTCGACACTACAATGTTCCCATTCCCGTTCGTTCATGCTAAAAATAATAACGGCGCTTTAACGGAAGTCTGGGCTTTGTTTACAATCCCAATACTACCTGGCAACTTTATCTGAACGGGGCAACGGGTTTTCGTGCACCCAATGTTGATGACATCGGGAAAGTGTTTGAATCGGAACCGGGTTCAGTTGTTGTACCTAATGCCGATCTAAAACCTGAATACGTCTATAATGCAGAAATAGGAACGGTTAAAACCTTTGGAGATTTTCTGAAGGTAGATGCCAGCATATACTATACTTTTCTCGACAATGCCCTTGCCCGCAGAAACTATACATTTAACGGGCAGGACAGTATTGTTTATGATGGCGAATTAAGCCAGGTGCAGGCAATACAAAATATTACCAGCGCTTATGTTTACGGAATACAGGCAGGAGTAGATGTTAACTTTGGAAAAGGAATAGGCTTGTCAAGCACCATCAGCTATCAAAAAGGTGAAGAAGAAAGTGAAGACAGCCTGATATACTATCCCTTGTCGCACATAACTCCGCTGTTTGGCAGTACCCATCTGACTTACGAACAAAAGAAATAAAACTGGATATGTACGTAGTATATAACGGCAGGATGAACTATAAGGATCTTCCTTTAACCGATCGCAACGATGATACACCATTTGCCAAAGATGAAAACGGAAAGCCATATGTTCCGGGCTGGTACACACTTAATTTCAAAGCGGCTTTGTATATCAATAAATATGTTTCTCTAAACCTTGGTATAGAAAACATCACCGACCAGCTTTACCGGCCCTATGCTTCTGGCATTAGCGCACCCGGCAGAAACTTTATTGCAGCATTAAATGTAAATTCTGATTTTTTCAAATGAAGGGGGACAATTCTACCCCCTTCATCTCTCTTTCCTCTTGCTTTTGCACCATCGTATAGGTAAGTAAAGTTATCCCGCAAGAAAAATATCAGAAAAATGTATTTTCCCTATTTTTGCTCCGATTTATTCATACGAAAACTAAGCATTAACCACTTTGAATACAACAAAATACATTCGGATATTTCTTTTCTACTCCTTTCATTAAATATTTATACTACTAAAGCACAAGTAAGCGACGATTTGCAAAACGCTATGAATGATGTGCCGGAAGTGAATACAGCCTACGATGCCGACCGCGATAGAAGTGAATCTCCCGAAATTTCCAGCCCAAGAGCTTATGTATTTGCCTACTACAACCTTCCCTATGCCATTGATTTATCGTCGAAACAGGATCCGGTAACGGGAATTAGTTTCGAACGCGTAGAAGTCGATTTCAACTCCGTGGATTTAAGCACCGAAGATGAAAAAGACCAGTTAGATAACGCTATTAAAAAGTTGAGCCAGATGCTGGATGAAGATCAGTTAACAGCCCACCGGAAATATTTCCGGGGAAATGTTTCCACCGGCTCCGACCTTTCCGATATTTCGGCACAAGGAAATGCCATCATTGCCCAACGGGAGCTTTTATGCACCAAAGACTTGTATTTAAAACTCACTTCCCGCTTTACTAAACTTGTAACGAAAGCGTTCCCGACAAAAACTCAACAGATAATTCGCAAAGCGATTCTTATAATCAGGATAGCACCTTCTGTAGATTCCGGAAATAATGCTGTAAATGATCATCAATCCGGTTCAGGCTTTCATATGACTAAACGAATCTGGAAATTTATCATCATTGGGCTTATAATAATAGTAGTGATATTCCAACAATTCCGGAATTAACACACGGATAGCTGTCCTTTTCCACTTTTGCAATCAAACAACAACGGCTGTGTTTTGTAAAATAATACCAAAAATATCCGTTATCCCCATTTTTTAAAAAATTAGGCAAATTGATGATTTTTGTGTACGTTTGAAAATTATTTTAACCATTTTGAATCACAAAATTATTCGCCGGGTGTTTTTCCCTTATCAAGCAAAAGACAACAATCGTAAAGAGTTAAACCCGGCGGAGCAAAACTTCTAAACAATGACCAAAACAATATTCATCACCGGCGCTACCAGCGGTATCGGAAAAGCTTGCGCCGTTAAATTTGCTCAAAACAATTACAATCTTATTATTACCGGACGCCGGCAGGAACGTTTGACTGAGTTGGCAAATAAACTAATTTCAACCTATTCCATTAAAGTGCTTACGCTTGCTTTTGATGTACGCGATAAAGACGCTGTAGCAAAAGCCATATCAACGCTAACAGAGGAATGGAAAAAAATTGACATTCTGGTCAACAATGCCGGTTTAGCCGTTGAACTCTTACCCGTGAACAAAGGGCTACTTGACGACTGGGAACGCATGATTGATACCAATATCAAAGGCTTGCTTTATGTTAGCCACAATATTATTCCACTGATGATCGAAAACGGTTGTGGCCATATTATTAATATAGGTTCTATTGCCGGCAAAGAGGTTTATCCTAATGGAAATGTGTATTGTGCCACCAAGCATGCTGTGGATGCACTCACCAAAGCCATGCGGATGGACTTGCTCAGCTATGGAATTAAAGTTACACAAATAGCTCCCGGAGCCGTGGAAACGGAATTTTCGCTGGTGCGATTTAAAGGCGATGCCACCAAAGCCAAAAACGTTTATAAAGGATATACCCCACTAAATGCTGAAGACATTGCCGATGCTGTTTATTACGTAAGCAGCCTGCCCAGTCATGTTAATATCAACGATTTAAATATTATGCCTTTAGCCCAGGCTAGCACTATGATTTTTAATAAAAAGTAATCATTGTTGAAAACTTTTTACTGGTTAGTAACTTATTCCTTATGTATTATTGTAAAGTGATGTATTGAATAATATTTAAAATATAAAAAAATGGAAATTCCTGTAAACCGGATATTCGATTTATTGCCACGTTATGTCCAAAAATTCGATCCCTAAGGATGATGTTCCTTGCCGGAAAAGAAAAAGGCGTATGGAAAAAGTATAGCATCAACCAATTTATCGAAATATCCAACAACATTAGTTATGGGTTGTTAGCTCTTGGCATCAAACCCGGCGATAAAATTGCCACCATCACCAACAACCGTCCCGAATGGAATTTTCTCGATATAGGAATAATTCAAACAGGCGCTATTCATCTTCCTATTTATCCCACCATCAGTGAAGCGGATTACCAATACATTCTTAACCATTCCATGGTAAAATACGTTTTCGTTTCTTCCGAAGATCTATACCGTAAAATCTCCAACATCCTTCCCCAACTTACGTTTATACCCGAAATTTATATCATAAATCCTATTAATGGTTATCCTACGCTTAGCCAACTGATTGAAACTTGGAAGCGATAATCCACAACCCGTTTTGCTCGAACAAATCAAATCGGCTATTCAGCCTGATGATTGTTTTACCATCATTTATACTTCAGGCACCACCGGAAATCCCAAAGGCGTGATGCTTTCGCACCGCAATCTGATATACAATGTTGTGCAGCTTTCCTACATTCCTCAGTTTGGTCAGGAAGGCAAGGCTTTGAGTTTTCTGCCTTTATGCCACGTCTACGAACGAATGCTTAACTATCTTTATCTTTATCTGGGCATTTCCATTTATTATGCCGAAAGCTTAGCCACCATAGCCGATAATATTAAGGAAATTCGTCCTCAAATGATGTGCTGCGTTCCGCGTTTGCTCGAAAAAGTGTATGATAAATTTATTTCGAACGGACAGAAACTGAAAGGTATAAAAAGAGCCATTTTCTTTTGGGCTGTTCGCATTGGAAAACATTACGAACTAAAAGGAGCTAACGGCTGGTGGTACGAGCTGAAGCTCAAAATAGCTTACAAACTGATTTTAAGCAAATGGCATGATGCCCTTGGCGGAAATTTCCAGATCATCGTTTCCGGCGGAGCAGCCATACTACCACGTTTAAGCCGAATTTACTGGGCTTCTAAACTACCTATATACGAAGGATATGGACTTACCGAAACATCGCCCGTGAATAGCCGTTACCAGCTATCGATTCCAATGGAATAAAGTTTGGTACCGTAGGGTACCGCCGTTAAGAGGAGTGGAAGTAAAAATAGCCGACGACGGAGAAATCATCTGTAAAAGTCCAAGCGTAATGTTAGGATATTATAAAGATGAAGAACTTACCAAATCTGTGATTGACGAAGATGGCTGGTTCCATACCGGAGATATCGGAGAATTTGAACCCGAAGGTCAGTTAAAAATTACCGGGCGCAAAAAAGAAATCTTTAAAACATCACTCGGGAAATATGTAGCTCCCGAATTGATTGAAAATAAAATCAAAGCCTCGCCGTTTATTGACAATATTATGGTTGTAGGTGAAAATCAAAAATTCGCAGCAGCACTAATAGTACCAGACTTTGCTTATCTTAGATCCTGGTGCCAAATCAAAGAAATAGAATACACTACCGACCATGAAATGGTTCAGTTGCCACGGATCAGAAAACGTTTTCAGAAAGAAATCGAAAAATATAATAAACAATTAGGCAAAACCGAACAAATTAAAAAGTTGGTATTGATGGATACCGAATGGTCATTAACTACCGGAGAACTATCGCCAACACTTAAACTTCGCCGTAATTTTATAAATAAAAAATATCAGGAGGTTATCAAAAAAATATTTGATATCGAAGAAAAAGAAGAATGAAAGTTAATAAGACAGAGACGATTATCGGATTTTCGACTTGCTGGAACGGGCAAAAGAAAATTTTCTTTTAAAGATGATCTTCTGGCCGGCAAGGAAAATGGAGAATGGGTAAAATATTCGATCCATCAATACATTGAAATAGTTAATAATATAAGTTTCGGACTTTTAGCTCATGGCGTCAAAAAAGGCGACCGGATTGCAACCATTATTTCCAACCGTCCCGAATGGAATTTTATTGATATGGCGATTCTGCAAATTGGAGCCATTCACTTACCTATTTATCCAACCATCAGTGAGTCAGACTATCAATACATCCTAAACAATGCAGAGGTCAGCTATATTTTCATTTCCGGACATGAGATATTCCGTAAAATCGAACATCTGATTCCCGAAATTCCTTCATTAAAAGAAATCTATTCTATTAAACCCACCAACGATTTAAAATTATTGAGCGATTTAATCGAATATGGCAGGGCAAACCCAAACGAAACGCTGCTCCGGGAAATAAAATCATCCATCCAAAGCAACGATTGTGCCACGCTCATTTATACTTCCGGAACCACCGGAAAGCAAAAAGGAGCCATGCTTAGCCATCGTAACCTGATTAGTAATTTTTTAGCCTGTTCCGATATTCCCCCGTATGGCCCCGAATGCAAAACCTTCAGCTATTTGCCGCTTTGTCATGTATATGAGCGGATGATGAACTATCTGTTTCAATACATGGGCTATTCCATCTACTATGCCGAAAGTATTGCCACCATCAGCGACAATATTAAAGAAGTACAGCCACAAATTATGACATCGGTACCTCGGTTGCTCGAAAAAATTTATGATAAAATTGTATCCACGGGGAGCAAACTCAACGGACCGAAAAAGATTATTTTCTCCTGGGCATTACGGCAGGCGTTAAGCTTTGAATTGGAAGGGGCTAACGGTTTATTATATGAAATCGAGCGAAAAATAGCCGATAGACTGGTCTACCGGAAATGGCGCGAAGCCCTTGGGGGTAAACTCGGCATTATTGTATCGGGAGGCGCCGCTTTGCAACCACGGCTCAGTCGTTTTTATTGGGCTGCAGGCATTTCTGTAATTGAAGGCTATGGTTTAACAGAAACTTCACCGGTAATTGCTGTTGGCAATTTTAAAAAAAACGGTGTTAAATTTGGTACCGTTGGCCCTATTTTACCAGGTGTACAGGTAGATTTTGCCCACGACGGAGAAATCCTGTGCAAAGGACCTAACGTAATGTTAGGTTATTACAATGATGCAGAACATACAAAAAAAGTGATAGATAAAAACGGATGGTTTCATACCGGCGATATCGGACAACTTGAACCGGAAGGACAACTCAGAATTACCGGCCGGAAAAAAGAAATTTTTAAACTCCTTTGGAAAATATATCAGCCCAGAACTTATTGAAAATAAATTTAAAGAATCTCCTTTATTGATACCATCCTGGTAATTGGCGAAAACCAAAAATTCGCAGCGGCGCTTATTGTTCCCGATTTCGATTATCTCCGCATGTGGTGTGCTGAGAAAGAAATTTCTTTCTCTTCACTTGAAGAAATGACACAAATGCCCGAAATAAAAAAACGTTTTCAGAAGGAAATTGCAAGATTTAATAAGTATTTTGGCGCTACCGAGCAAATCAAGCGTTTTGAATTAATGGCTGACGAATGGAGCATCGAAACCGGAGAACTGACAGCAAACCTTAAGCTCAAACGCTCGTTTATCTGCAATAAGTACAAAAGCTTAATTGATAAGATATTTGACCTGAAAACGAATGCTTCTGTCAATGAAGAATCTTAAAAATCAATTCCCGCAACAGTTCGCCTTCTTCGGTTGAAATCATTGTCGACACCTTTGGCTTTCATATCGTAGGCTCTTATGAGAGAAATAATTTTGCCTGCTTTTTCGAAACTGTATTTCGAAGCCGCCGTTTTATAATCATTAACAAAAAAAGGATTGATTCCTAACTACTGAAGCTACATTATTTTGTGATTTATCTTCCAACTGATGGTAAAGCAAAATCTTGGAGAAAAACGAGAAAAGTACCGCAATAATCTGAAATATTGAATTTTCCTTCGGATTTCCCGTCAAGTGATTGAGAATAAAATTCGACCGGTAAATATTCTTTTCACCCAGTGCTTTTTGAAGTTCAAAAACATTAAAATCCTTACTGATACCGGTATTTTTCTCGATAATATCCTCCGTAATCTGTGCATGGGGAGGTAAGTTGATGATTAGCTTGGTTATTTCGTTGACAATTTTATGCAAGTCGTTTCCAAGACTTTCCGAAAGCAACATGCAACCCCGTTGAGTGATTGTATAGTTCTTATTTTTCAAATAATTAACAATCCAGTCGGGAATCTTGTTATCATACAGCTTTATCGTATTTAGTAAAATTCCTTTTTTTCAATCGCTTTAAAAACAGATTTCCGTTTATCTATTTTTTTATATTTATAACAAAGGACTAAAATGGTTGAGTTTAAAGGATGTTCAAGGTAAGTTTCAAACAGAGATTTGCTCTTTTCCTCACCTTTTTTATTTTTTGCTTTTTGTTCGAGCTGTTCTTTTTCTTTGGGAATTAAATCTTTGATGTCCTGAGCTTCTTTAACAATGACAACCTGATAGTTGGACATCATCGGGAAACGTTTGGCATAACCTACCAGCGTTGCTGTGTCCACATCTTTTCCGTAAACCACCGTTTGGTTAAATTCCTTTTCGGCATCATCCAGCAAATGATGTTCTATATATTCAGCAATTTCATCAATATAATAGGGCTCTTCTCCGCACAAAAAATAAACCGGATAATAAATTTTATTCTTTAAGTCGTTAAGAATTTGTTCAAAAGTCATGCAGATACGATTAATCGTTTTCGTAATAATCGAAATACAAATGCTTTACCGTCAAACCGTTGTTAATTAATTGATTCAGGGAATCTATACCAATTTGCAAATGCATTTCCATGAATTGTGCCGAAACCTTTTGATCGCTTTCCTCGGTTTTAATTCCTTCGGGTATCATAGGCTGATCGGAAACCAAAAGCAATGCTCCGGAGGGAATTTTATTGGCAAATCCGACAATAAAAATGGTAGCCGTTTCCAGGTCAACAGCCATAGCCCGTGTTTTGCGAAGGTATTCTTTAAATTCCTCATCGTATTCCCAAACCCGGCGGTTGGTCGTATAAATAGTTCCTGTCCAATAATCCCTTTTGTGATCACGAATGGTTGTAGAAATAGCCTTTTGCAGGTTAAATGCTGGCAAAGCAGGCACTTCCGGTGGAAAATAATCGTTTGAAGTTCCTTCTCCACGAATGGCTGCTATGGGTAAAATCAGATCACCTACCTTATTTTTTCGTTTTATGCCTCCACATTTCCCAATAAAAAGAGCTGCTTTTGGTTTGATACTACTCAACAAATCCATAACTGTCGCGGCATTGGCACTCCCCATTCCAAAATTGATAATAGTGATACCTTTGGCTGTAGCACTGGGCATAGGTTTTCCTATTCCCTTTATTTCCACTCCATTCATTTCCGAAAACATTTCTACATACTTCTGAAAATTAGTTAGTAATATGTACTGTCCGAATTCGTCAAGCTGGGTACCAGTATAGCGTGGAAGCCAGTTTTCTACAATATCCTGTTTTGTTTTCATTTGTTTCATTTTTTGCAAAGGTAGTGGTTTGAATTTTATTTTATCATTGTAAATTTGTAATATTGGCATTTATATGGATTTTTTCACACATTGCAAATGATAAAACTTAACTTGCCCGAATATCAATTCAGGATCAGATCAACCGGAAAACGCACAGAAATATTTGATAGCCTACGAAAAAAATTTGTAGCCCTTACCCCCGAAGAATGGGTTAGACAAAATTTTATTCAATACCTGATCGTTGAGAAAAAAGTGCCTCAAGGTCTTATCAATGTTGAAATGATGCTGAAATACAACCAGATGACAAAACGTTGCGACATTGCCATTTACACTACTACCGGCATACCCGTCATGATTGTTGAATGCAAAGCTCCGCATATTGAAATTACCCAGGATGTGTTTGATCAGATTGCACGCTACAATATGACATTAAAAGTAAAATATCTTGTAGTTACCAACGGATTGAAACATTTTTGTTGTATTATTGATTTTCAAAACAATAATTATAAATTTACACACGAATTACCTCTTTATCAGGATTTTTAATACTATCCATATGATGAACGAAATACCATTTTTAAAAAAGATAAATCGGTAAAAAAATGCCTGCAGATCCATTCGAAGACAACTTTGTTGTTCATTTTTTTAATTTTAAGCCTGGGAGTATATTCACAAAACGACACCATTGAAGAACAAGGTTTAAACCTTGAATGTAACGTGGCAAGCCGTTTTATTTGGCGGGGAACCGATTATGGGCATTCTCCCAGTTTGCAGCCTCAGCTATCCTACACCAAAGGATTTTTTACTCTTGGTTCGTGGGGAGCCTATGCTTTAAATTCCGATTATCGCGAAACAGATTTTTTCCTTGATTTTAATTATAAATCTTTTACATTCTCAGTTTGGGATTATTACAGCACAGATACCGTCAGTGGCGGCCACTATTTTAACTATTCAAATAACAATACAAGCCATACATTTGAAGGAATAGCCAAGTTGAATCAAATAGGACAACTTCCGCTTTCCATAACCGTAGGATATAATTTCTACGGCTCCGATAACACAAATTCAATTTATGCAGAATTAGCCTATTCCGGCAATTATAAAAATATTGACTATCAGCTATTTTGTGGAGCAACCCCGCGTAAAGGAGTTTATGCCGATAACTCCGGAGTAGTAAATTTAGGAGGCAGCTTTTACAAAATCTATAAAAATTACCGATCATTTTTCATTGCCTCTGCAGATTTCGCTTATCACCAATCCCGAAGCTGAAAATATTTTTTTAATCGCTGCAATAAGTTTTTAATATTCGTTAATAATATCGTACTTTTGAACGGGTATTATTTATATAATATTGTTTTTCAATATAATTGAAATTTAGAATAAAAACCATCATAGCTTTTTAAAAAATTTGACTTCTGGTTAATGAAAACTCAAAAAAGGATATTAAGTCTTTTGCTTGCATGTTCGCTATTATTTATTACGGCTTTTTTTATTTTGCAACATGTACAACGGCAACAAAAGCATCTGATCATAAATTCTATTATTCCAGCAACAAAATGCATCCATCAATACGGCGATAAAAATTGAATCTGCACGTATCACTCAGGTAATTAACGACAATTCTTCCTGGGATGAAATGGTCAGATTTGTAAAAAAACCAAATTATCAATGGGCAGAAGATAATATAGCATCATTTATTAGCTCATATAAAGTTAGCTCTATTTTTATTTATAATTTAAACAAACAAATCGTTTATCAAAAAGGGATTTTCGGGAATAAAACCATTTCGGATAAGGCTTCAAATAGTATAATGATTCCGCAGGACGTTCTTTCTACTTTATTGAAAAAAAGGAATATACATTATTTTTTAAAAATTAAGGAAGGAATACTTGAAATTAGCGGCAATACTATTCATCCGTCGTTCGACACAGTACCGGAAAACAGCCCTCAGGGATTTTTGTTTCTTGTAAAAATTTGGAATAATGATTATATTAAGAATTTGAAGAGCTTACAAATTCAAAGGTCGAAATTTTATCACTATCCAATAAAACCTCCGATATAATAATTAAGAAATCTGCAATTGTAAAAAACATTCAACTGACTAACTGGAAAAATCAGCCGGTAGTTTTGATTTCTTTCACCAGAAATTATCAGCTGATTAATTTGTTTGAGAGTTTAAATTCATTTTTCCTGATATTTTTTATTTTGCTGGCATGTATTATCCTTATCATTTTTTATTTCACTTCCCGTTTATGGGTTTATGTTCCTTTAAAAATGGTAAAAATAGCCTTGGAAAAGGAGGATTTTCAAAAGGTAAATAAGCTTAAACAATCCAAAACAGAATTCCGGCAAATTGGTTTTTTAATTGATAAATTTATTAATCAGAAGCATAAACTGGAAAGAGAAATAAACGAACGGAAGTTGGTAAATAAAAAACTCATGTCGCGGGAATTACAGCTTGCCACGTCGCTTGATGCAGCCGGACAGGGATTATGGGATTGGAATATTAACAACAACTTCATTTTTTTGATAAAAATTAAATGAATTACTTGGCGGAATACCCAAGGAATATCATCTACCGTTTAATGAATTTATTGAAATCATTCATCCCGAAGACTGGCCAAAATTAAAGGATTTATTAAAAAGCTGCTCAATGGCGAAACGACGACTTTTGACATGGAATACCGGGTTAAGAAAACTAAACGGAGACTGGATTTGGCTTTATGGTAAAGGAAGAATCATTGAATTTACGCCCGATGATAAACCATTACGTATGACAGGAACCATACAGGATATTACCGATCGAGTCGAATTTGTTAATGAATTGTCCAAAGCCAAAAAACAAGCCGAAGCTTCAGGATAAACTGAAATCGGCTTTCCTTGCCAACATGAGCCACGAAATACGTACGCCCATGAATGGCATTCTCGGGTTTACCGAATTACTCAAAGAACCTGATTTATCTCCCGAAGAACGAAGCAACTACCTTCAAATAGTTGAAAATAGCGGCAACCATCTCCTGAATATTATTAACGATATTGTGGATATATCTAAAATTGAAGCCGACTTAATGAAAATTCACACAGCCGAATATTCGGTTAACGAAATCCTTAACGAATCGTTGCTATTTTTTTCCGAAAATCAAAAAATCAAAAAAAACAACATTCAACTTATTCTTAAAAAGGTCTCCCCGATCAGCAAAGCATCATCCTAACCGATAAAACACGTCTGAATCAAATTTTAACCAATATCATTGGCAATGCCTGCAAATTTACCAATAACGGTTACATCGAATTTGGTTATCAAAAACAAGACGAAAAAACATTGCTGTTTTATGTAAAAGATACTGGTTTTGGAATACCAGAAAACAAATTACAGGCTATTTTTGAACGTTTTATCCAGGCAGATACTTCGTCGGAGCGTCAACAGGAAGGCACAGGTCTCGGGCTGGCTATTTCCAAAGCCTTGGTAGAACTTTAGACGGTAAGATTTGGGTCGAATCTGAAATCGGAACAGGCTCAACATTTTATTTTACGATCCCCTTTGATGTGCCCGCTCGCTTTTCCGGTATTTCAAGTTTTACGATTCCCCATACCCTCTTCCCTCGACTGGCATGACAAAACCATACTGATAGCCGAAGATATTGAAAGCAATTATTATCTTTTAAAAATCATGCTCAGGAGTACCCAGGCCAAAACGTTATGGGCACTAAACGGACAGGAATCGGTAGATATGGTAAAACAGCATCCTGAAATCAGCCTGGTGTTGATGGATATTCGCATGCCGGTTATGAATGGCTATGAAGCTACACGCTGATCAAACAAATACGTCCCGACTTGCCGGTTATAGCTCAAACAGCTTATTCGCTCGACGGAGATAAAAATAAATCATTTGAAGCCGGTTGCGACGAGTATGTTACCAAACCGGTAAATACTGGTCAATTACTTGCTAAAATCAATTTTTTCTTTCAAAAAAAATAAATCCGTTTATGCCAGAAAATATTCAGCCAATAATAAGTTTTATTGATAAATCGTTTAATCGCAACCGGGTTCTTGATTATTGCTTATCGTTTTCTGTCTCCGACTCCGAATTAGTTTATTGTATACTCGACTCCGAAAAAAATAAATATATCTCCATCGAAAGCTATTCCTTAAATAATGACCTGACGCCAAAACTATCTGCCGAAACCGTATCTGCCAACTCTCTTGAAGATATTCTGCGCCATCTCAATCTGCCCTATAATGATTTTCAGTCCATTCATGTAATTATTAATAATCAGAAGTCCACTTTAATACCTTTTTCGCTTTACAAGCCGGAAGAAAAAGAAAACTATCTGAATTTTTGTCAGCAAGTGGAACCGGAAGAAGAAATTTTTGCCGACAGATTAATTAACATGCAGGCATTTAATGTTTACGCACTCTCTAAAACGTTAGTCCAAACCATTAATGAATTATTGCCATCAGCCAGAATTTTCCATTTTTCAAGCAGTATGATCGAAGGATTACTGGTAAGCTATAAAAAACCAAAATTCAGAAATTAAAGTCTTTACCAATGTGAGTTCCAATTGTCTGAATATATTGGTGATTAATGGCAAACAACCATTGTTTTATAATTCATTTCATTATTCAGTAAAAGAAGATTTCATTTATTTTCTGATTTTTGTTTTCGAACAACTCGGACTCAATCCCGAAACTACATCCCTGGTACTGATGGGAGAAATAGAAAAAGGATCGGCCATTTTTGAAACCATCTTTCAGTATATCCGGAATATCAGCTTTATTCCACATAATCAGGCAATAGATTACAGTGAAGTTTTCGACAAATTACCATCACATTATTATTATACTCTTTTAAATCATAAACTTTGCGGATTATAAGTGGATCACATCGTGGTCGTCATATTATGGCGCCTGCCAACCTGCCGGTAAGGCCTACCACCGACCTTGCCAAGGAAAGCCTTTTCAATATTTTGAATAACAGTATTGATCTTGAAGAGGTTTCGGTTCTCGACCTGTTTGCCGGAACCGGAAATATTTCCTACGAATTTGCCTCCCGCGGTAGTAAAACGATAGTTGCCGTGGATATTAATTTACATTGTACCAATTTTATCAAACGAACGGCTGCCATGCTTAATTTGACGCCATTCAGGTGATAAAATCCAATGTCTTTGGATTCCTGAAATTTGCCAATCGCTCCTACGACATTATCTTTGCCGATCCCCCTATGATATGGAAAGTATTCCATTGCTTCCCGACCTGATTTTTCAGAATAATTTACTCACAAGAACTGGCTTGCTGATTATTGAACATTCCAGGGACAATGATTTTCACGCTACATCCCAACTTTAGCCATATCAGAAATTACGGCAAGGTAAATTTCAGTTTTTTTGAAAATAAAAACGAAACGGA
>Ga0268356_10312_pt1 | contig 14004 bp, 24 predicted proteins | sample BioMet10_FD_194415 | JGI IMG/M metagenome (GOLD analysis project Ga0268356, IMG submission 194415) | Sewage microbial communities from Oakland, California, United States - Biofuel 10 (PacBio Assembly) | ecosystem: Engineered > Wastewater > Sewage > Unclassified | place: USA: California | collected...
TCGTCCGAAGATTACCCGGTTACTTTACGATTATCTACATCCGCTGCCTGATGTAGAATCACTAAAACAAGAACAAACTTTGTATTTGAAAGTGTTGACTGGAAAGAAATTCTGGGCTCCTTAAAAAATAGATAAGAGTATAACTCCGATAAATAAAGCTGCAGGAGGAAAAGCTTGCACAGAAAGTATTAAATCAATTTATAGAAGAGCGGATACAGCATTACGCTATTGAAAGGAATAACACCAAAGTAAACGGTTGTTCAGAGCTCTCTCCTTATCTTCACTTCGGACAGAATTCCGCACTGGAAATAGCACTGAGAGTAATTAAAGAGTATCCGGACGATGATAACAGAAAAGCTTTTCTCGAACAACTGATTATTCGTAGAGAACTGGCAGAGAATTTCTGTTATTACAATCCTAATTACGATTCATTTGAAGGTTTTCCTTCATGGGCTAAGAAATCACTGCTAGATCATCAATTCCGATATAAGGGAGTATCTTTATTCTCGTGCTGAGTTTGAGCAGGCACAAACACATGATTCTCTTTGGAACGAAGCACAAAGCACACTTGTACAAAGGCGGAACCATGCACAATTACCTGCGGATGTATTGGGGAAAAAAAATTTTGGAATGGTCGGCTACTGCCGAAGAGGCTATGCAAACAGCAGTTTATCTGAACGATAAATATCAGCTGGACGGAAGAGATCCAAATGGATATACCGGATGCGCCTGGTGCATTGGAGGTCTTCACGATCGTCCCTGGTTTAACCACCCTATCTTTGGAAATGTACGGTACATGGGATCTAAAAAAATAAGCAGTCAGAACCGGAAATAAGAAACCAGTATTACATATAAAAATAAAGTTTTGCTGACCTGCATATATAATAAAAGGGTTACTGTGACCAGCAGTAACCCATTTTATTTGAAGTTAGTTATTTATGAAATTTTGAGATAATTGAAACTTCACAGTTTCATCAATTGTTTGTTTTAATTAAGCACAAAAACTATTACAGTTATATAGTAAATGAAAAAAAACTTGTTAATTATGAGTGTTTAGGCTCCATTGATTTAGCCAATCTGGCTATAAAGTCTTGACTCATGTTTCCGGTAAAGTTTATAATTGTGAAACAATCATTTTCACACATCAACATTACCAGTTCAATAATAGAACTCCTCTTTTTTCTGACCATGATCTGAAAATTTTCAGATTTATCTTCGAAAGAAAGATACGGTTCAAACCTATCTGAATTCTTATCGAGAACTTTCAAAGCTTCTTTATAATACTTATGCCCATTATTCTGGGTGGTAAGCATCTGCATGCTTTTAAGCTTTGAGATCATGTCCATCATTTTACCTTCATCATCCACATCCAGATCCATTACCTTTTCCATCATCTTCGGACTGATAGTCACACAAGTGAGATTGCCATCAGGCTTATGATTCTCTAAAAAACGAGAAGCAAAATCCTGCGCAGAAACCGTAACAGATACCAGAGTCATCCACAGTATAAAAAGAGCGCTCTTCATTGTTATTATTCCGTAACCGATATTGAATCATCTCCACTCTTAGTTTTCAGGATACTATCCGAAGCTAACTGAGTTTGAGATTTATTAATACCTTCAGATACTTTCATCAATGCAGATGACAATTGTTCGTAAGCCATTTGCGGGTCTTTGTAAGTATCCTTATATGATTCGTAATTATAATCCAATTGATCTTCAGCAAAGAATGAGCGTTGAGCTACATTCCCTAAAGTGATAACAAATGCCACCATTGCTGCAGCTCTCATAAGCGGCATAAAACGGCTTGCAATTGTAAGATGTCTGGCTTTTACCACCGGAGTTTCTATAGCAGCTAAAACCTTTTCGTCAAAGTCTGCACTTAGTTTAACATCCTGCTGTGTCTGCTGATAAACAAACACCTCTTTATATGGAAGCAAGTGAGCCGGTATCTCTTCCTGAGAAAAGAAAGAACGTAAAATCTGCTCTTCCATCAAGGAAGTCTCGCATTGCCAGTATCGTTCTATTAGCTGTTCTATATACTTATAATCCATAATTCTCTATGTCTGTGTATCTTTGTTTTATCTTTTGTCTAGCCCTGAAGAGATTCACTTTAACCTGTTCCTCTGTCAGTTGCAGAACTTCTGATATTTCTTTATAACTCTCTCCTTCTATATCCCTGAGTTGCATAATTACTCTCTGCTTCTCAGGCAGTTCATTAATCAACTGGTGAATCAGTTTCATTCTTTCTTTCGTTCACTAATTGATCATAAGGACCAGATGCAATAGCTTTTTGTTCCAGTTCGGGAGTTAACGACTCGTTTTGAGCTTCCATCTTCTGGCTTCGGTCTATGGCTAAGTTTCTGCAAACAGTTAAACAATAAGCCTCAATCGATTCCAGTTGCGACCACTCATCGCGTTTATTCCATACCCGGATCATCGTATCCTGTACCACATCTTCTGCTTCAGCCCTGTCAAAGGTGATTCGAAGCGCCACGCGAAAAAGTTTATCTTTCAGTGGCAGTATGTCGTTTCGGAAGCTGATTTCTTGCATCTCTATAAATAATGACGGGTGAGGGTTTAAAAAGTTACAGGCAGACAGAAAAAAAATTGGATTATTTTATAATTTTTGTGCCTTCATTCTTGTTAATCGCTGAGGATAAGGTTATTACAACCTGAGAAACACCTGCATTAATTGCAGAAAAAGAATTTTCTAACTTCGGAATCATGCCTCCCTGAATAACTCCCTGAGCTACATAAGCATCAAATTCGGCACGAGTTATCTGAGGAATTACGCTATTATCATCGTTTCATCTTTGAGGACTCCCCTCTTTTCAAAACAATAAACTAACGTCACATCAAAAATATCAGCCAAAGCTTTGGCTGTTTCTCCTGCAATGGTGTCGGCATTTGTATTTAGCATATTTCCATTACCATCATGCGTTAGGGGAGCCATCACCGGAACGACACCTTTTTTAATAAGATCTCCCAGGATAGATACATTTACCTGCTCCACATCTCCAACAAAGCCATAATCTACATCCTTAACCGGACGTTTTACAGAGCGGATGGCATTCATATCGGCACCAGTAAGCCCCAAAGCATTCACACCTCTGGCCTGAAGTCCGGCTACAATATTCTTGTTTACCAGTCCACCATAGACCATAGTCACCACTTTCAGCGTTTCTGCGTCAGTAATGCGTCGGCCGTTAACCATCTGACTTTCAATTCCCAGCAGGGAAGCGATCTTTGTTGCAGATCGCCCTCCACCGTGAACTAATATTTTATTTCCCTGTATAGCAGCAAAGTCATTAAGAAGCTGATTTAATGTAGCTTCTTCTTCAACGACTTTACCACCAACTTTAATAATAACAAGTTTTTCCTTCATGATTATTCCAAATATGTATATCCATAAAGTCCAGAACGATAGTTAGAAAGGAATTCTTTTCCCTCTTCCACTGAAATTCGTCCGTTCTTCACAGAAGAAGTAACCCATGTTTCGAGTGTGCGAACCAGCTTCTTTGGATTGTATTGCACATAATCCAATACCTCAGCAACTGTTTCACCATCAATAATCTGTTCAATGTTATAGCCTTTTTCGTTTACAGTGATATGAACCGCATTCGTATCACCAAACAAATTATGCATATCGCCCAGAATTTCCTGATATGCTCCAACAAGGAACACTCCCATATAATAAGGTTCTTTTCCTTTCAGACTATGTATAGGCAGATAATGAGACACATTTCGTGTAGAAATAAAATTATCTACTTTTCCATCAGAGTCGCATGTTATATCCTGCAAAGTAGCACTTCGGTCTGGTCTTTCATCCAATCGTTGAATTGGCATAATAGGGAAAATCTGATCAATAGCCCATGAATCAGGAAGTGACTGGAACAATGAGAAGTTACAGAAATATTTATCTGCCAAAAGCTTAGAAAGCTGACGGAATTCATCCGGAGCATGTTTCAAACCAGAAGCAATCTGATGAATTTCCCGGGTTATCGACCAAAATAGTTTTTCAATCTTAGCACGAGTTGCCAAATCAACAATACCATGACTAAACAAGTCGAGAGATTCTTCACGGATCTGCTGAGAGTCATGCCATGCTTCAAGCATCTTATTCTGATTCAAGCTATCCCATATAGAATACAGTTCTTTCAATAATTCATGATCATCCTCATCAACCACATCTTTTTCATCATCCCATTCTGGAAGAGTTGCAGTTTCCAGCACTTCGAAAATAAGAACAGAATGATGAGCTGTCAATGAACGACCGGATTCGGTGATAATATTAGGATGTGGAATATCATTCTTATCAGCTGCATCTACCAATGCTGAAATTGAGTCGTTCACATATTCCTGAATAGAATAATTCACGCTACTTTCACTGTTAGAAGAACGGGTTCCGTCATAGTCTACACCTAACCCGCCACCAATATCAACAAACTCCACGTTAAAGCCCATTGAATGGAGCTGAACATAGAATTGAGAAGCCTCACGTAAAGCTGTTTTAATACGACGTATTTTAGTAACCTGACTTCCAATATGGAAATGAATAAGTTTCAGACAATCTTTCAGATCCTTCTTTTCAAGGAAATCCAACGCTTCAAGCAACTCACTGGAAGTAAGTCCGAACTTGCTTGCATCGCCACCGGAATCTTCCCATTTTCCACTACCTGAATGAAGCCAGTTTAATGCGGATACCAATATTAGGCAAAACATTAAGTCGTTTTGCAACCTTAGCTATTAATTTAAGTTCATTAAGCTTTTCAACAACCAGAAAAATTCTCTTTCCCATTTTCTGGGCAAGAAGAGCTAGTTCTATATAACTTTCGTCCCTTATATCCGTTACAGATAATTAAAGAATCAGAATCAGTATTGATGGCAATTACAGCATGTAGTTCAGGCTTGGAACCAGCTTCCAGTCCTAAATTAAATTTCTTACCATGACTGATAATTTCCTCAACAACCGGGCGCATTTGATTTACTTTGATAGGATAAATTATAAAGTTCTGTGCTTTATAACCATATTCCTCAGATGCAATCTGAAAACATTTAGCTGTTTTCTCAATCCGGTTATCCAAAATATCCGGAAAGCGTAACAACATAGGAGCCGAAACATCCCTCAGTTGCAATTCATCAACCAAATCTTTTAAGTCGACAGCCACTCCGTTTTTCTTGGGGGTAACCACTACATGACCTTTGTCATTGATACCAAAGTACGAGGTTCCCCAACCGGTAATGTTGTAAAGTTCCTCTGAATCTTCAATACGCCATTTTCTCATTTTCTAATCTTATACTATTTATGGTAAGTTATTAATAGCGCAAAAGTACGTATAAATCTATAGTTTTCAATCAGTAATAAGTATATTTTTACTAAATACGACACATTCTTAATATAATAAAACAAAATATGTGATACTTTAGGTGAGAATACAGATATATAACATACACACAACAACTTGTATGTATGCTACAACATTTTGCATTTGCATGAAGTAAAGAGAAAATTTACAAGCCAAGTAGTTCCTTTAGCTTATTGACAGAAGATTTTATTTGGTATATATCTTCCAGCTCATCGGCATTGAATATATATTTTGCCTTTGAATAGAACGGAGCACGTTTCTCGAGCGCCTTTGCAATGAATGCTTTTAACTCTTCGTTCGTTTTACCTCTCAGAATAGGACGATTTTGACTAGCAATCTTCAGACGGCTAAACAATACATCCGGAGCAACATTTAAGAATACAGTTTCTCCCTTTTGATTCATGAATTCCATGTTATCATAAAAGCAAGGTGCCCCTCCTCCGGTTGAAATAACAACATCCTCAAATTCAGCAATTTCATGAAGCATCTGGCGTTCCAAACTCTCTGAAGCCTTGTTCTCCCCTCTCCGCAATATTTCCTGTACGGTTTTATGGAAGCGTTCCTCAATATACCAATCCTGATCGACAAAAGATAAATTCATCTCTCTGGCAAAAGCTTTTCCAAGAGTTGTTTTCCCCGCTCCCATATATCCGATTAAAAAAATCCGAGTCATTGCTGTTCTTTTATAATATTTCGGCTACAAAGATAAAATTAAAAGGAAGAACTATTTCGTCTGCAGAGATGTTTTTATCTTTGCAAATGAATCCACTACTAAAAAGAATAATTATGCTCAAAAAATTAATGCTAATGAGTATCTGTGCCTTAACACTCTCATCTTTCACACCAAAGGATAACTCCAGTAAAGATAAAAAGAACAGCGAGCTCTTCCTGCTTATAGGAACTTACACTTCCGGAACTAGCAAAGGCATATACGTTTACCGTTCAATACGGAAACAGGAGATGCTAGTTATGTCAATGAAATAGATGGACTTTCCAACCCATCCTACTTAAACCTCACAAAAGATGAGAAGTTTGTTTATTCTGTATGGAGAAAACGAGACGAAGGAGGAGTGGCTTATGCTCTTTCATTCGATAAAAAGAATGGTAAACTAACCCGCCTTAATTCTCAGAAAACATTCGGTGGGTCGCCTTGCTATATTAACATCGATCCAAAAGGAAAATATGTAATCACAGCTAATTATACGGGAGGAAATGTTTCTGTATTTAAAATTAAGAAAGACGGAACGCTATTCCCTTCAAACCAGATCATTCCTTTTGATAAGAAAGATGCTACGGAGCCACAACCAAAATCTCATCTACATTGTGTTGCTTTTACTCCGGAAGGGAAATATCTATTAGCCGACGATCTTGGAAAAGACAAAGTACACAAGTTCAATTTAAATTATACTGAAGCAGAAGATAACTCTGTTCAGTTCCTGCAACCAGGTAAGCCCGAATCTTTTGATGTAGAAAAAGGATCTGGCCCGAGACACATAACTTTCCACCCAAACGGCAATATGCTTACCTCATCAATGAGCTATCCGGAAAAGTGACTGTGTTCAGTTATAACAACGGAATATTAAAAGACATTCAGTACATTGCATCTGATACAACTCCGGGAGCTGATAAGAAAGGTAGTGCAGATATTCATCTTACCCCTGATGGCAAATTCTTATATGCCTCAAACCGTTTAAAAGCTGATGGTATTGCTATTTTTAAGGTAAACCAGAAAACTGGGAAACTTACCAAAATTGGATATCAGTATACAGGAATCCATCCACGAAACTTCATAATTACACCTAATGGAAAGTTACTTCTGGTTGCTTGCAAAAACAGCAATGTAATTCAAGTCTTTAAAATTAATTCTAAGACTGGTTTACTTGAAGATACCGGAAAGAAGATTGAACTGGATAAACCTGTCTGTCTGAAGTTTGCAAGCCTTTATAATAAATAATGCTATACAAAAGAAACAGAAGTAAAAATAAGGTCTCAGATATTTTGAGTATCAAAAGAATTCACATTCTGAAATTCAAATAAATACAAATGGGGTTGTCCAAAGTTGGAACAACCCCATTTCTATATCTTTATCTTCGGCTCTCTTACCTGAAATCGCTTTCAAATATTCAATTTTCAGATACCTAATTTTACTTTTCACGGCAAATTTGTTTTGTTATATGCATTAATGAATCAGGCTTACTCATTAACTTAAGGTCGAAGCTATCTCTTTAACTTTTGCTCTGCAGATCTTACCACTTTCAGTTAAGGGTATTGAATCGACAACAAAGATCTTTTTAGGAACCTGATAGGAAGTCAGCACTTTACTCATCTCCGTTTTAAGCATTTCATAATCAACGGGAGCAGTAACAAGTAAAACTACAATTTCACCAAACTTTGAATCACTCTTAGACGTTACAGCAAAAGGTGCGTGAATAAGTGCTTTTAGCTTTCTCTTCCACCTGCTCAATCTGTATCTTTACTCCTCCACTATTTATTGTATTGTCCTTACGACCTATAATATTGAAACTACCATCGGGATTTATCTCTGCTAAATCATTTGTCTGCAATATAACATCACTAACCAGAGGTGCATTGATTACGAGCGTACCTTCTTCTGAAAGAGAAAGATCTACTGAAGAAAAAGGATAATAACTGATAGATGCCAATGGTCCATTGATTCTTCTCAAAGCGATGATGAGAGTGTTTCAGTCATTCCATAAGTACAGTAAATCTCACCGGGAAGCTTTTTCAGTTCTTCTTCTAAATTCGTATCAATAGCCCCACCACCAATAATCAGAATATCAGATTCCTCAAGAATCTTTCTTTCTTCGGGTACATGCAGACTATTAAAGACTTGCAAAGGCACCATCGATAAAAAGCGAAAAGGCTTTCTGATATTTTCCAGTGGGTGACCGCAAGGAGGAATATAATGAATATCGAGTCCAGCAATCAAAGCTCGAACTACCATCATTTTCCCGGCAATGTAGCCCAATGACATATTAATCAGTGCGAGAGTCTCCTTTCTTAAATGAAGAAATTCACAAGTCAATCGTGCGCTTTGCATCATCTGTTCCTTGCGAACCACCAATTCTTTCGGCTTGCCTGTAGAACCGGAAGTATGAACTTTTATTTCAGTCTTTCCATCAAACCATTCAAGTAAAAAGGTATATAAGCCATCATATTCACTTTTCCTTTCAGGAAGTCTAAAGCCTCGGTTGATGAATAAGTTATACCGTCTAAAATCAGTACTTGTTTGCTTATATCAAATTCAAAGTGCTGCAACTTATTTTCTTCCATACCAAAGTTTATCTTCACGAATCACCAAAGGCATTTCTACATTATCAGTAAAGAGCATACCCGTTCCCAATCCTTGAGGAAGAGTGGTATTAAGTGTAGCACACCATTGAGCTATGGCATTCAATCCTATATTCGATTCCAAAGCAGAAGTAATCCACCAGCCAATATTTCTCTTTACACAGCCTCATCAATCCATTCAGTGGAACCACATATTCCTCCATGAAGAGAGGGTTTCAGAATAATATATTGCGGATTTATCTTATCTAAGAGCTCAGCTTTACTTTTTAATGAAGTCAACCCGATAAGTTCTTCATCAAGAGCTATAGGTATCGGTGTTTCTTTAACGAGTCTGGCCATCTCCTCAATTTGTCCGGCACGAATAGGTTGTTCTATGGAATGAATATCCAGTTCAGCCAGTCGGTTGAGCTTATTCATGGCATCTTCCGGAGAGAAAGCGCCATTTGCATCTACTCTCAATTCTACTTCTCTGGCAGTAAAGTGCTTTCTAATATGCCGCAGCAAAGAGAGTTCCTCTTCAAAATTAATAGCACCAATCTTTAGTTTGATACAACGGAAACCCAATTCCATCTTCTTTTCAATCTGACAGAACATTTGAGCATAATCCCCCATCCAGATAAGTCCGTTGATTGGAATACCAGTCTCTCCACGAGAAAAAGGTGTATCCCAAAGTGCAAAACTGTTTGCCTGAAAATGCAACAGAGCTGTTTCCAAGCCAAAAAGAATGGACGGATAAGGACGTAACGCCTCTTTATCGATCTCTCCGGTTTGCTCCAATAGCTTGCAGGCATCACTGAGAATATTCTCATAATCGGGAAGATCATCACAGCTTAGGTTTGGCAGAGGTGCACACTCTCCCAAACCTATTCTTTGTGGTTCTTCAACAGAAGTAATGCCAACATACCACACTTTCCGGGTATTATACACTCCGCGGGAAGTTCCGGCAGGCTGTTTAAAGTGTAATGTTGAAGGACGTATGGTTGTTTTAAATGTCATTACTAAGGAAATTTAGGAAATTGTTTAAAGTCAGGTTTACGCTTTTCAAGGAACGCATTTTTACCTTCCTGAGCTTCTTCAGTAAGATAATATAAAAGAGTGGCGTCACCAGCCAATTCCTGAATTCCGCTCTGCCCATCAAGTTCGGCATTCAATCCAGCCTTGATCATTCGTAAAGCCAATGGACTGTGCATCATCATTGTTTCTGCCCATTCCACCACTTCATCTTCAAGTTTGTCAAGAGGAACAACTTTATTTACCAGTCCCATATCCAAAGCTTCCTGAGCATTATATTGTTTGCAAAGGAACCAGATTTCACGAGCTTTTTTCTGTCCTACACAGCGAGCCAGGTAAGAAGCACCAAATCCGGCATCGAAACTACCTACACGAGGACCAGTCTGACCGAAAATTGCATTCTCGGAAGCTATTGAAAGGTCGCATACCACATGAAGCACGTGACCGCCACCAATGGCATAACCGTTCACCATTGCAATAACCGGTTTAGGAATTGAACGAATCTGTTTTGTACATCAAGCACGCTTAAACGAGGTACACCGTCTTTACCAATATACCCACCTTTACCTTTTACATTCTGATCGCCTCCCGAACAAAATGCCTTGTCTCCTGCTCCAGTGATTACAACCACACTAATATCTGCACATTCGCGGCAAATTGTAAGTGCATTACTCATTTCTCCTGTTGTTGTAGGAGTAAACGCATTTCTATAACGAGGACGGTTGATTGTTATCTTTGCAATTCCATTATAAAACTCAAAAAGAATATCCTCATATTCCTTTATGGTTTCCCATTTTCTTTCTTCCATATACAGTCTATTTTAGATTGTGATAATATGCTTTAAATACTTCGGCATTCACCTCCATTGACGTTATTGTCTCCAATAATATTGGTTTCTCAGAGGTGCTGCTCACAAAAGTAATAATATTCTCCTTAATTCTGTTTCATTTTCAGCCGACAGATAAGAAAATCCCATGGCCTGAGCCCACTCTTTGGCCACAGTATTGTGCCTGTAAGAGATATGATCGTCTAATGATTCAGCCTTATTTAATCCGGGAAGTAAGTGGAAGATCTCTCCTCCTCCATTATTTACCAGCATAATACGTAGGTTCTTGTTTATATGCTTATTCCACAGTCCATTTACGTCATAAAAAAAGCTGAGAGTCGCCAATTACCAGGAACGTAAGATCCGGATGAATTGCAGCAAATCCTACATGCCGTAGACATAGAGCCGTCTATACCACTCGTACCCTCTATTACAGTAAACCGGGAATATCTGCATTCAAATCAAAAAGCTGAGCGTTACGGATAGAAGAACTGTTACCCAGCTGCAAAGCAGACCTTTTCAGGTAAAAGAGGCAAAAGATTATTCAGCACAAACAAATCAGAGTAAGGCATAGTTGTCGTAAACGCATTTCTTCTACTTTTCAGTTCATACGATTTAGTCTTCCAAAGCAAACTGTAAGAAGCAATTTCCGGTTCATCAGGGAGAACCCAACAGAGAGAAAAAAGTTTCATCCATTTCAATTACATCCGTCAGCGATTGGAAAAGATCGGGAACAGATCCATCCAAAGAAACATGCCAGTGCTGAGCTGGGCGTTGCTTTCTGAGGAATTTCTTGATTCGTTTGGAAACTATATGTCCACCAAAGTAAATCAATAAATCGGGGGTAAACTCATCCCACTTTTCTTCGGGAAGAGCATATATTATCTGATCGAAATTGACCAATTACGGGGCAGGAAGAAACATTTGATATATGTTCTGCCAAAATCACGCAATCCCACTTCTTCAGCAATCTCTTCAATTACTTTTCTCACCTTTTCATCGGGTAAAAGCTGACCAACAATAATCATTCGTTTGCTGCTCTTTGTCCATTGATTGCGAAATATTCGCTATTATCCAGAGATTTGGGATAACCACCCGAATATCGTATCGCCCTTACCTGCGGAAGTTCTTCGGTAGTAAATTCAAAAAGAGGTTCAGAAAGCGGAACATTGATCTGTACCGGGCCCTTTCCGTAATGGTTCAGTTCCAGCAAAGCCTCGTTAATGAGGCGGTTGCAATACCTTTCATCCTCCTCGGTAACAGGTTCGGGAAGTTGGACGGACTTCTTTACCAAAGTATTAAATATCCCAGGTTGAGGAAGTGTTTGTCCATCCATCTGTCCTATCCAGGCAGCAGGACGGTCGGCAGAAATAACAAGTAGTGGTAATTGCTGATAAAAAGCCTCAGCCACAGCCGATCCAAAGTTTAGTAATGCAGTACCCGAGGTACAGCACACAGCCACCGGACGATTAATTTTCTGAATAAGACCCAATGCAAAGAAAGCAGCACTCCGTTCATCCACCACCGTGAAGCATTTGAATGCCGGATGCTGGGAAAACGTCTGAGTAAGGGGAGCTATGCGTGATCCGGGAGAAACCACCACGTGATCGATGCCATATTCGCGCAACAGCGCAGCCAACTGAAGAACATTTTTCTTATTCGAATACATACTAAGCCTCCAATTTATTTAATTATCGCCAACATAGTCTGAAGTTTCGCCTCCGTCTCTTTCCATTCCAGCTCCATCTCCGAATGAGATAACAATCCCCCTCCGGCATATAGAGTTAGACAAGAAGCACCTATCTCCATGCAGCGCAAATTTACATACAAATCCGTCTTTCCATCGGGATTAATCCATCCCAAAAAGCCGGAATAGTAACGACGGTTATACCCTTCATTCTCCAATATAAATCGGTATGCCTCCTCTTTGGGGAGTCCGCAAACTGCCGGTGTAGGATGCAACAAACCGAGCAAACTGCCTAAGCGGCCTTTTTCCGGCAATGCAAAAGAAAATTCACTCTTGAGATGTGCCAATTCACCGGCACGAACCGTAAACGGACCATTTTCTTCAGGAGTAATACCAAAAGCAGTCAACTGATTCCGAACATAATCTACAACCAATTGTTGCTCACGAATATTTTTCTCACTCCAGGCATTCGGCAAAACAGCCCGATGAAAAGGCAAAGTTCCTGCAAGAGCTACCGTATTCCATTGCTCATCCTTTCCGGAAAGCAGAATCTCGGGCGTACTACCCAGCCATGTTCCCGTTTGAGGGGTATGATATAGATAAACAAATGCGTCGGCATATCGTTCACACGCGTTGAAAAGAGCATTTTCAAGAGAAAAAGAAGAGTTCTTAGGCTGCACGGAAGTACGCGACAACACCAGCTTTTCAAATCTTTTTTCTCTGAGCGAAGATATAAACGAAGAAAAAGCCTGCGAATAAGAATCATAATTATCCGCTTGCGGGCAATCATTTGTATATTCTTCAGACAAGACGTCATCTGCACATTGCTCCTTCGATAGATAACTATTTATATCCTTCCATCCATTAATGAAAACATCCGGTTGCATCAGCTATAGCTGAGGACGAGTCTGAAATCCGGAACGGAGCAAAGACAAATCCCCTCTTGCCGTCCAGCTTCATCCAGTTCATTTAAAGAAAAAGAGGGACCAGCCGACTGAAGAATTAAAACAGGTTCCTCTTCCGGAACCCTGTAAATAACAAAGCTTTTATTCTGTTTGATAAGTGCTTCAATTCCTATCATCTGATCTTCCCTTTCCGCACTAAAAGTCTATCTGTCATCGTTACTTTTTTAATGGAGTACAAAAGTAAGACTATTTTTCAGATTATCCTTAAAACGGTTCCTGGATTAACTTAATGCAAGATTAGTTGTTGCTGATTTACGGGAATTTCAAAAGACTAAATAACGATATGGAAATTTTGTCTGGAATTAAAAACGAGTTGAAAGGAAGTAATCTGTATAAGATTGTTTTGAAGAGTAGCCCGTGGGGGAGTCGAACCCCCCTTTCAAGAATGAAAATCTTGCGTCCTAACCGATAGACGAACGGGCCATTTGTGATTTGCAATTAGAGATCTTCAGCACTATTAGCGGCACCTCATTTCCCAATTGTGGCGCAAAGGTAGTACTATTTTTCGATTTACCAAATAGTGAAGAGAAAATCACCATAATTATAATCCAAACTTATGCTCATTTCCAATAGCTATTGTTTTCAATTTTCTAATAAGTTTATTAGTAAATTTCATCTTTCTTAATTGCAAGTTATAATCAAAATATTTAGGGTTATATTCTTTTTCTATATCTGTTTGATTAAACTTAAAATGTATAACTTTATTTTTTAAATAAATGTAAACCTGAGTATTCACATTATTCTCATGCCATGTAACTGAATTAGATCCATAACCCTCCGGATATATTTTTTCTTTTCTCATTCTGGAAGCATTTTTATTTATAAATAAAAAAAG
>Ga0268356_11010_pt1 | contig 13934 bp, 18 predicted proteins | sample BioMet10_FD_194415 | JGI IMG/M metagenome (GOLD analysis project Ga0268356, IMG submission 194415) | Sewage microbial communities from Oakland, California, United States - Biofuel 10 (PacBio Assembly) | ecosystem: Engineered > Wastewater > Sewage > Unclassified | place: USA: California | collected...
ATTGACTTCCATATAGCCGCATTCCGGGCAGAACATGCCGACAAGGATGCCGTTAGGATCCTGCGGACGGTCGCCCCAGGATATCTGCTTCTACTTTTTCTTCTTTTTTTTCTTTATCTTTTTTATGAAACAAGTTGAACATATGTTCCTCCCTTATACCGACATTAAAAATACTACAAATTGACTGCTCTAGAGTGAATTTCTTCTGAACTTTTGTTTTATCGCAGTGTATCCTGCTGATTCTCGGTGACCGAGCGATGTCCCGGTTTCAGCTTCATGTCCACATAAACGAGGATGGAAGAGACCCCGATATAGACAAACATGATCTTCAGCCAGATGTCCGGAATTGAAACAGACTTCAGCAGTCCAAGCAGTTCCAGCATGGTGCAGATGATTGAAGTAAGCGCTAATAAGAGCTTGACCGGCTGATGGCCGAAAGATCTAGCCATTGCCATAAAGTTTGCCAATGGGATCATGATGGCAGTGATGAACAGCACCAGTCCGCTGACATTTGTAATTGTTCCGCTGTGGAAAACTGAGATGCCGACGATTGATACCAACTCAATAATTCCGGTCACTAAATAGAACATAAGCCACCTCTCTAGAAAGCACTCAACTATTCTAATCAATTTCATGCATAAAAGAAAGAAGAGATTCAATCTCTTCTCAGCGGATATAGTGGATCCGTGCAGGATCAGTACGGTCTGCCTGCGGTCTGGATTCGGCGGGATAGCCGAATGGAAATAAGGCAAATACTTCAAGAGAATCCGGAATGTTCAGGATTGACCTGACGGCATCCATGCGTTCCTGCAGCGGAGCAGTACCGATCCATACGCCGCCCAACCCCAGAGCATCAGTTTCAAGCCAGATATTTTCCATTGCAATGGACATATCAATCTGTGCGTATTCCGGCAGACGGCAGTCTTTACGGTAGACGCTGACGATTGCCGCCGGTGCACCTCCTGCAGGTCCTGCATATGGTGAAGAAGTGCTGAGCTTCTTCAGCAGTTCCTGATTAGTTACAACATAAAATTCCCATGGCTGCTGGTTGGCAGCACTTGGTGCCTGCATGCCGGCTGACAGGATTATTTCTATCTTTTCCTGTTCTACTTTCTGCTCGGTAAATTTTCTGACGCTGATGCGGTGAAATATTGTATCCATGATTTCTCCTTATGCCATTCTGATCTTTTCTAATTTATGTGCTGCACGCAGGGCAATCGCTCTTGTTGTCTGCATGCTGTCAAACTTGACCATGACAGCTTCTTCATCGATATTGATCTCCACAACAGTGCCGTCACCGAATACTCTGTGCCTGACTCTGTCACCTTCATGCAGGTCAAGCTCATCCATGTCCGGCAGGAAACTGTCATTGATTCGCTGCACATTCTCCTGTGCTTTGCTGAGATATTTTTCGTCCGGTTTTTCGACATAAATCAGCAGCTTTGGATCAATATCCAGTATAAAGCGGGACGGATATCTGCTCGTGTTGTCAAAGTTCCTGCCTTCGGCATCAGAAAGATACAGTTCCTTTTCAGCTCTTGTCATAGCGACAAAGGCAAGTCTCCGTTCTTCTTCCATGCCGCTCTTGGTACGTACTTTGCGGGATGGGAAGATACCTTCGCACATCTCACATAGGAATACATAAGGAAACTCCAGTCCCTTTGCACTGTGCACCGTCATCAGTCTGACTTTATCACTGCCAGCATAGGTATCTGTATTTGTGAACAGGGCTATATGGCGCAGATAAGACACCATGTCCGTCTCTTCGCCGACACTTGTCTCCCATTCGTAGATGCTCTGCTTCAATTCAGCCAGGTCATCCAGACGCTCCTGGCTTCCTTCCGTGCGCATCATTTCTTCATATCCAGAAAGATCCAGCAGTTCTGCCAGCACCTGCGATACAGGTTTCTCATCTATATGTGAACTGTATTCATCAATCAGTTTGATCAATGCCTGAGACTTAGTGTTGCGGAACAGTTCTGTATCCACATTATCCTTCAGGGCATCATACATGCTCGTATGGTGTTCTTCTGCATATTCCTGCAGGAACTTCATCCGTTTCTGACCAAGGTTGCGCTTAGGAACATTGGCGATTCTGACGAAGGACAGATCATCCTTGAAGGCAACCAGACGCAGGTAGGACAGGGCATCCTTGATTTCCATGCGGTCAAAGAACTGCACCCCGGAATAGATCCGATACGGCATCTTCGACTGCAGAAATACTTCTTCAATCTGCCGGGTCACATAATGGGCACGATAGAGGATGGCAATGTCGCCATACTTTACGCCCTGCTTGATGAGTCCGTTGATCTCATCGCGCATCCATTCTGCTTCTTCCTTGGCGTTCTTAGCATGCTTGTATACCACTCTGCGGCCAGGTTCATTAACGGCCTTAAGCTCTTTCTTCATGCGGTCATCATTCTTATCGATCAGGCTGTTGGCACAGTTCAGGATCTCCGGTGTAGAACGATAATTGTCCATCATCATGATGGTCCGCACATTTGGAAATCTTGTATCGAAGTTCAGCAGATAGCCAATCCTCGCGCCGCGCCATGTATAAATGGTCTGGTCAGGATCGCCGACAATAAATAAGTTGTTGTGATATCCGCAGAGCTTTTCCATCAGTTCATACTGCGGCGGGTCAATATCCTGGAACTCATCGATCATGATATATTCCAGTCTCTTCTGCCACTTCAGCTGGATGTCTGCATGTTCACGGAAAATAAACAGTGAAAGGAAAATCAGGTCATTGTAGTCCAGCCCAAAGCACTTCTTTTCCTGATACAGATATCCGTAGAACAGGATGTCATCTACTTCGGACGCATTCATATATTTCTGATGCAGTTCTTCCAACGACATCTGTACTAAGTACATATAGTAGTTCGGCTCAGTGACGCCTTTGCGCATTTCAAACATATCTCTGGCATTTCCGAATGTCTTGTCTCTTAATGTCAGTCCTCTTTCTTCATAGATGATTTTCAGCATCGCATCAATATCACTGTTATCCAAGACTAGAAATGATTTTGGATAGGCAATCGCATGACTGTCTTCCTGCAGGATGGAGACACAGAAGCTGTGGAATGTGCAGACGTAGCCTGTGTCGTTATCATCTGTCAGCTGATGGATCCTTTCCTTCATCTCGGCTGCTGCTTTATTGGTAAATGTTACACAGAGAATATTGCCTGGACGGATGCCAAGTTCATTGACTAGATATGCGAAGCGGTGCGTCAGTGCACGTGTCTTGCCTGAGCCTGCTCCGGCGATGACGCGGATATATCCTTCCGTTGCCGTGACGGCTGCAGTCTGTTCTCCATTCAATCCCTTCAGTACATCCTTGACCATATACTCTGTCCTTTCTTTTATTTCTGCGATACCAGTATCTCTTCTAATTCTTTCACGCTTTTGACTAATGTACGGGCGCCATGCTCAACTAAGAAATCATGATCACGGTATCCCCATTCTACAATGATGGCGTCCATTTCTGCATTGACAGCTGTCTCAATATCGACTTCTGTATCCCCGATATACACAGCATCTTCCTTCTTCACTTGGAGCTGGTCCAGTACGGCGTTGACCGTATCCGGTGCCGGCTTGCGGCGAATACCTTTCTTCTCCCCAACACCTGCATCCAGCAGGCCAGGAAAATACTGCTGATCCAATTCCTGTACAGCATAGTCTCCTTTGTTGGAGACGACCGCACACAGGATCTTCATTTCTTTCAGCTTCTTCATCAGGTCGAGGATGCCGTCATATGGACCGGTATGATCCGCACAGTGGACTGCATAATACGTGTTGAAATCCCGGAATACCTGTTCAATCACTTCTGAAGAGGTCCCCTGCGGTACAGAGTTTTCTACTTCATGGCGGATGCCTCTGCCGATGAACTTGCGGACATTCTCTTTTTCAATGTGCGGCAGGCTGCTCTTCTGCAGGGCATCATTCAGCCCATCCACAATATCATCCAAGGTATATAAGATTGTGCCATCCATGTCAAAGATGACTAATTTGTAACTTTTCATAAGCACCTCATCCGTTTTCAATCAATGTGAACAGAAATTCAGTTTCCATTCATAGTATTTTAACATTCTTTCTTTATATTCAGTTCATATAAAGGAGGAGTCCAGTATGGTAATCAACGAAAACACTAAGCAGGCAGCTTCAAAATACCGTGTTGTCCTGACGAAACGCGGCGGCTGTTCTGTCTACACTTCTGCGGATGCTCTGCATGACCTGATGGGCTATTCCCAAGAAGACTCCATGCAGCTGATCAAACGGAATCCCAGTATCTATTGGTGAAGACCTCACGCTTCAACAGGCACGTTTTCTGACCAGAACTCTGGTGGAATACGGCATGAGTGCAGAGATCCATGACCCAAAAGATGAATATGTTTTCCAGGATCCAACGCATGAGACTGTCTTCAGTCTGGATGGCAAGCTCATCAGGAATGTGCAGGCAGTCCTTGCCGGCATCCGTGACTTCAACCGTGTCACCATCTACCGCCGTTATCAGAAACCTGCGTTATTCAGCGGCATCTTAAAAGTATCTTCCATCTCATCCAACATGGGATAATTTACTGCATCAGGAGATATGCATGAGCTGCGTATCTCTTTTTTTTGCGAAAAGAAAACCGCATTTCTGCGGTATGTTATTTCAGCTTATCCTTTAATGTCTTGCTTGCTTTAAATGAAGTTGTCTTCACTGCCGGAATATCAATCTCTTCTTTCGTTGCCGGATTGATTCCCTTTCTTGCAGCTCTCTCCTTTACTTCAAATTTACCAAAGCCGTTGATGGAAACATCATTCCCATTTGCCAGACTTTCTGTAATCACTTCAAAAATATCAGTAACGATTGCCTTGCAGTCTTTGCCTGTGCATCCATATTCTTCTCTGACAGCTTTTGCCAGATCATTCTTATTTAAGATAAACATTGTTGTCATAAAACTCTCCCTGAAAATAAAGTGTGCCCATTAATAATACAAGAATTTGTATAAAAATGAACATGAAATTTATGAAAACACTTTTCATTTGTGCATGAATGTCACATTGGCCATAATTTTGAGTAATAAAATGAATGCTATTGCTTATCTATAAAAATGTTTCAATAATAAAATTGATAGTTTACATTTCCTGTATATATTAATATATACAGACCATAGACAGGGAGAAATTATATGCCAAAGATCATTCCCGATATCCGGGAGAATATTCTCAGTTCTGCTAAAGCCAGCTGATGCACGGCGGGTTCAATGGTTTGTCATTACGAGGTGTTGCCAACGACTGCGGTATTGCGCTGGGCACTTCATATCATTACTTTGCCAGTAAGACAGATCTGGCACATGCTGTCATGGAAATGGACTGGAATCAGGATATCAAGTTCATTAATGATGTTGACCCAGGAAAGATACTGCCGGAAAAGCTGATTACACAGCTATTCCTTGCTGCCCGCAAGTTTCTTAAACAATATGACGTACTCATTCTGACACATCGTTCCTATCCGGACTATCCTGGATGTCATTGACAGCCGTCATGAAAATATGGTCCGCGAAATCAGTATTTCTTTGAAACAGATTATGCATATGTATGGTTTAAATGAAAAAGATGCCTTTATTGATATTTTAGCTGAATGTATCTTTGCCACTGCTTCTGCTGATACCAATGCAGAAGACTTTGAAGCAATGATGAAAATATACTTGAATAACCGAAAACAAAAATGACGCTTCGCAATGAAGTGTCATTTTTCTGTATATTTGTCTCTTAAGTACGCCAGTTCTTCTGGGCCAAGATGGAATCTCTCCCGAAGTACGTATCATAGTCACCATACCTAGCCTGGATCTTTGCCAGTGAGAATTCGGCAGCTTCCTGATTGACGCCTTCAAAGCCATGGATAATATATTCAGCGTTTGCATACTTGGCAATCAGATCTTTCTTTGCTTCCATCATGCGGTCAATCAATACCTGACGGTATTCATTGGTCTTCATATAATCTGCCAGGATTGTTTCCTCATCCACATTGAGGGCAAGCAGGATCAATACTGCACCGATGCCGGTACGGTCCTTGCCTGCACTGCAGTGGAACAGGATTGGTGTCTGACCATTCTGGATTTCTCTAAACATGACCTTGTATGCAGGGGAGAACGGCATTCTGCCATAGAAGTTCTCCAGGAACATGGCATGTGCCTCTGGGGAATAGAACCGTTCTTCTGACTGCTCCATGCCCTTTGGGGAAAGATCGACTTCATTGCCAGCTTCGTCTGTAATTGCGGATACATGGAAGTAGCGTGCTCCCTTGATCTCGGGATCAGGCTTGTTCTCAACTTCTTTTTCTGAGCGGAAATCAAAGATGGAACGGATGCCCAGTCTGCCGATTTCTGCCAATTCCTGTTCGTTCATATCGCCCAAAGTACCGCAGCGGTAGAATATGCCGTGCTTAACGTGTCTTCCATCTCTGGTCAGATATCCTCCCAGTTCACGGAAGTTCATTTCTTTTCGGAATATGGATAGATCCATTTATACCTCTTTCTTCAGGACTGCCTCTGCCGCCTCTATCTCTTCACTGCTTGGCGGTTCGACACCCTTTAAAGGATACTCGATTCCCAGCTTTTCGTACATAGGCACACCAAGCTTATGGTATGGCAGCACTTCAACTCTGTCGACTGTATCAAGGGTGTCAATAAATGCCTTCAGCCTGATCTGGTCTTCATGATCAGTTGTAATGCCCGGCACTAAAACATAACGGATCCACATATGTTTCTGGTGGGCAGAAAGATATTGTGCCATGGCCAGAATATTTTCATTGGTCCAGCCGGTCAGCTGCTTATGCTTTTCCAGATCGATCTGCTTGATGTCCAGCAGAAAGAGATCAGTGACCTTCATCAGCTCATTGAATTTACTGAAGAATGGTTCTTCCGTAGTATAGGGATTGCCAGAGGTATCCAATGTTGTGTGAATTCCTTTCTTTTTGCATAAAGCAAAGAACTCCAGAAGGAAGTCGATCTGCAGGAGTGCTTCCCCGCCGGATACAGTAATGCCGCCGCCGTTCTTCCAATAGGACTGATAGCGCAGTGCTCTGTCCAGTACCTGCTGTGGCGTATAGAGGTCTCCGGCATCCATCTTCCAGGTCTCTGGATTATGGCAGTATGCACACCGCATTCTGCATCCCTGCATGAATACAATAAAGCGCACGCCCGGTCCATCGACCGCACCAAATGTCTCAAATGAATGGATTCTTCCTTCTGTCATAATTCTGCCTTTCTGAAAAATAAAGAAGCGGCGTTTCCACCACTTCTATTTTACTTCTTAAAGATGATCGTGGAATGTTCTGGAGATGACATCCAGCTGCTGTTCTCTCGTCAAAGAGATGAACTTGACAGCATAGCCTGAAACACGGATTGTGAAGTTAGCATATTCCGGCTTCTCAGGATGCTCCATTGCATCGAGCAGCATTTCCTTGCCGAAGACGTTGACGTTGAGGTGATGTGCACCCTGGTCGAAATAGCCGTCTAGGACATTGACTAAATTCTCACTTCTTTCACCGTCTTCATGACCGAGCGCACTTGGGTTCATTGTCTGTGTGTTGGAGATGCCATCCAATGCCCAGTGATACGGAAGCTTTGTCAAGGAGTTCAGGGAAGCCAGCAGACCATTCTGCTCTGCACCATAAGATGGGTTAGCACCTGGTGCCAACGGTGTCCAGGCACGTCTGCCGTCAGGCATATTGCCTGTATACTTACCATATACAACGTTGCTTGTAATCGTCAGAATGGATGTTGTAGGTTCGCTGTTCCTGTAAGTGTGATGCTTCTTGACCAAAGCGATGAATGTCTTTAACAGCCACTCTGCGATTTCGTCTGCGCGGTCATCATCATTGCCGTACTTCGGGAAGTCGCCCTGGATCTCATAGTCTTCAACCAGTCCTGTCTTGTCGTTGCGGATTGTCTTGACCTTAGCGTACTTGATAGCACTGAGGGAATCGACAACATGCGAGAAACCGGCAATACCAGTTGCGAATGTTCTTCTGACGTCTGTATCAATGAGTGCCATTTCAGCAGCTTCATAGTAATACTTGTCATGCATGTACTGGATCAGGTTCAGAATATTGACATACAGCCCTGCTAACCAGTCAAGCATCTGTACATATTTCTGTTCAACATCAACAAAATCCAGATACTCAGTTGTGACCGGCTTGTATGCAGGTCCAATCTGAAAACCGTCTTTTTCATCGACACCGCCGTTGATGGCATATAACAATGCCTTGGCAAGATTTGCACGGGCACCGAAGAACTGCATTTCCTTGCCTGTCTGCGTAGCGGAGACGCAGCAGCAGATGCTGTAGTCATCGCCCCATTCAACCTTCATAACATCATCATTCTCATACTGGATGGAAGATGTCTTAACGGAAATCTTAGCCGAGTACTTTTTGAATCCATTGGATAACTTGGAACTGTAGAGAACAGTCAGGTTTGGTTCTGGAGAAGGACCCATATTCTCCAATGTATGGAGGAAACGGAAGTCATTCTTAGTGACCATAGATCTGCCGTCAATGCCTGTGCCGGCAACTTCCAATGTTGCCCAGACTGGATCTCCGGAGAACAGTTCGTTGTAAGAAGGAATTCTTGCGAACTTGACCATTCTGAACTTCATGACCATATGGTCAATCAGTTCTTGGGCTTCTTCTTCTGTCAATGTGCCATTGTCCAGGTCTCTCTGGATAAAGATATCGAGGAATGTGGAAATACGTCCGACTGACATGGCAGCGCCATTCTGTGTCTTGATGGCAGCTAAGTAGCCGAAGTACAGCCACTGTACTGCTTCCTTGGCAGTGCGTGCAGGCTTAGGAGATATCATAGCCGTATACACCGGCCATCTTCTTCATGCCCTTTAATGCACGGATCTGCTCAGAAATCTCTTCTCTTAAACGGATGACATCATCTGTCATTGTACCGTCGCCGCAGTTTGCCTTGTCTTCTTCCTTCCAAGCAATCAGCTGATCAATACCGTATAATGCGATTCTTCTGTAGTCACCGACAATACGGCCTCTGCCATAAGTATCCGGCAGTCCGGTCACGATGTGGGAGTGTCTGGCTCTCTTCATCTCTGGTGTATAGCCGTCAAATACAGCGTTGTTGTGTGTCTTATGATAATCTGTAAAAATCTTATGCAGTTCCTGATTCGGTTCATAGCCATATGTGACCAGAGCTTCCTCTGCCATACGGATGCCGCCATAAGGCATAAATGCTCTCTTTAAAGGCTTATCTGTCTGCAGACCGACGATCTGTTCCAGATCCTTTATGGACTCATCAATGTAGCCTGGTCCATATGCCGTCAATGAGGAAACAACATCTGTCTCTTCATCTAAGACACCGCCCTTTTCTCTTTCCTGCTTCTGCAGTTCCTGCAGCTTTTTCCACAGCTTCTCAGTTGCCTCTGTAGGTCCTGCTAAGAATGACTCATCACCGTCATAAGATTGATAGTTATTTTGAATAAAATCTCTGACGTTGCATTCCAACTTCCAATTTCTTCCCTTGAATTCTGCCCACTCTTCGTTTTCTAACATTGCTGGCCTCTTTCTTTTCTATTCCCGGTACAGTTTTGAGAAAACAAAAACCGTCCAGGCGCTTTGTGCGTGCCCAGACGGTCGGCTAACTATGTAATCACAGTTCATGTGGTTTATTCCACTTCCGTCAGTTCTGTGATACCCAAATTATATTTGAGTATCGCACAAAGTCAATAAGTAAATTCTTTCAAGAATTTTACCTATGACATGATGCCATAAACGTTTTGTTTTGTCTCGCAATATGATTTAGACAATTAACGGAAAGTGATGACCTGGCTGTCCCCGCCCTGATAGAGGTAATAATCAAACGAACTTGCCTGGCCTTGATAGACAGCAATGTTGATATCAAGAGATACATAGATCCCGTTTTCATCAGTCCCATGAAGCTCCGAATCATAAGAAGTCGTATCTGAGTATTTGCTGATGCTGTATGGAATATTATTGTCGGCAAAGACTTTCTTGACCTCATCTTCACTCATGCCGCTCTTGAAGCCGAACGGTCCGGAAGCCTGGATGGAATCATCAAAGCAGTAGACCTGTTCCAAGGCAGCATTTTCCAGGGAAATATCCTGCTTTGTATCGTTTGTTACACCAATTTTGTAAATGCGGTAGTCTCCCTTAGTCATGGTATATTCTGCTTTCTGATCAGGGACAAGAGTCTGCGTGACCGTCTCACTGGAATCGATTTTCCAGCCATTCTTTTCAAAGGTGGCAATTGTACTGTTCAGATCATATGACTCACCATTGAAGGTATACTGGCCTTTCTGTGCAGTGCGGTACAGCTGCACTGCCGTGCTTTCATCATAATCCGGCTGTTTCTTGATTACTTCCGTGGCATAGCCGCTATAGCTGTAGGAAGATGTCAGCCGGTCTGCCACAATCGCATGGATGCCCAGTCCTAAAGTGATGCCCAAGGCAGCCAAGACTGCATACGTAATATATTTCTTTTATGATCACTCTTAGGAAGCACCTTCTGTTCCTGACGTGCCTTCTTCTCTTCTTCTTTTTGATTTAATTCTTCATTGACTTCATCCAGCTGTTCCAGGATGGAGTCCTCATTTTCCTGCTGTGACTGATTCTGTGCTGCCATTGTGGATCCCCCTCAATGCAACAATCATATAATAATTTCAAGCATGCGACAAAACGAATCGATAATATATATAAAAAAAAATTCCCAGTCTGTACTGAGGAATCTTCTCTTTGATTACTTCTGTCCGGTGAATGCCTGACCTTCGTTCAGGACTCTGAGCATCAGAGCAGCACCCCAAGGCTGTCCCTTGATGACCTTCTTTGTATAGTTAGCCAGATCGCCATGGGAACCTGCAGCGTCGTCTGTTACATCAAACTGCATTTCGATTGGTGTCTTCATCTTTACAAAAGTGTACTTCGGGCAGTCCATTGCTTCAAGGATCTTTCTGATTTCATCTCTCTTTAAAGCTGTAGATACATTTACTAATGCCATATGTTTTCTCCTTTATTGTCTGCTACTATTATAGCATTTCTCAAAGATGTGGAACGAAATGCTTATGATTCGATTGTAAATTCTGGGTTGTCATCTGCCGCAAAGTGTATATCCGCGGTCACTCTTGCCTGGTCCAGAACGCTCATGACCTGTCTGGTCCGGATCATCCACATTGCTTCTTGAGCAGTATCATGCTGGTCAATGACCTCCTGGATGCGCAGGAACTCGTTGGTCATCGGATTGCCTTCATCTTTGACATCCAGAGAAATATCTTCCACACTGCCATTGAGATGCAGGACTGCATTCTTGATTACGCCAGGACGGCCGGGAATCTCAATATACCCCTTTGTCCCCTGAATGATTGTCTGGCTTGGAGACGCACTGTCCTTGCAGCCGACACATACAGATTTGAAGCCATCATACTCCATGGTCAGGATGCCGCTGGTATCAATTCCATTAAATCCTTTATTTGCCAGATATGTCACTTTTCTCGGAGCACCGAAGATGCCGACCGCAAAATGAATGTTGTATACGTTGATATCATAGAGTGCTCCCCCGCTCAAGGCTGGGTCCAAGGCAGGCAGTACTTTTCCTTCCAAATATGCATCATAACGGCGGGAATACTGAGAATAGTTGCCCTGGATGATCTTGATGTCACCAATCTCGTCCAGATGTGGGATCAAGGCGTCATAATTCCGGCTGTAGCGGGACAGAACTGCCTCAAACAGCATTACGCCTTTCTCTTCCGCCAGATCAATCAGATCCAATGCTTCCCCATATCTAGAGGTGAACGGTTTTTCCACAATGACATTCTTGCCCGCTTCCGCCGCTCTGCATGCATACTCATAATGCAGTGAATTAACAAGACCGATATATACGGTATCAAAGCTGTCATCCTGCAAGAATGCATCATAGTCTGTATAGAGCTTCAGACCATACTGTTCACTCAGAGGTCTGCCTTTCTCACCATTTCGGCACCAAAGAGCAGCGACTGTGATCTTAGCTTCCTGCAGATGTCCCAATGCCGTCTGGACAATTGAACCATTGCCTACAATTCCTATTTTCATTTTTCCTCTCCCTCAATGATCCCGTAGTGTACGAATGCATTCCAGATGCCATCTTCCAGAATATCGGTGGTGACATAGCTGGCTGCTTCTTTTGTCTCCGGAGTGCTGTTGCCCATGGCAATACTGATGCCGCATTTTTTCAGCATTGGGATGTCATTGGCACTGTCGCCAATACCCACTGCATCAAATTCTTCAGCATTATAGTGTGACAGGATCTGTTCGATTCCGTTTGCCTTCGAAATATTCCGGTCCGTGATTTCACCGATGACAAAATTCGGCAGCTCCATGACCTTGGTCAGGACAAAGGGATATTCCAGTGCTTCTGCCAATTTCGGATAGACTGGCTTCCAGCTTGTCCCAAAGGCACACACTTTATAGATAGAATCATTTTCTTCTGAGCCAAAGCTCTCTGGATACGTGCAGTTCTCCATGCATCTGGCAATCTGCTTCTGCCGGTCTGTTTCACCGCCGGAGAAATACTTCAATAAAATTCATATCCTTCTGGAGAGCAGTATGCACCTGCAGTTCCCTCCAGAGAATATCCTAAGCCAAAGGAGTGAATAATCCTCTTGATGCGGGAGATGCCGGCTGCCTCGATCGGCTGATCATAGATCCGCTTACCCTCGGCATAGACCATCGAACCTGCACCCAGCACAAAACCGTCAACATCCGCATTCAAGTACTTCACCACTTCAGCTAATGATCTGCCGGTGCAGAGAAACAGTTTATGTCCATTCTTTCTGGCCAACTCCATTGCCTTTAAGGCACTCTCAGGAATCTTCCCAATGTCAGTTGAGAACAGGGTGCCGTCGATATCTAAAATATATATTTTCTCATCGATCCTATTATATATGACAAACGATATAGTTTGTTGAAATGACTTTGTAAAAATATATGTTATGATAAGCATATCAACGAAGGGATTTATGAACAACATAGCAAATATCATGATTCATTTTGAATGGCTTTTTCGTATTCTTTTAGCATCCGGGCTCGGATGCGCCATCGGCTATGAGCGGTATTCCCGTTCGAAAGAAGCCGGTGTCAGAACACATAGTATTGTTGCCTTAGCAGCAGCACTGATGATGATTGTTTCAAAGTATGGTTTCTCCGACAGTGTGGAATTTGACGCTGCCCGTGTTGCTGCGCAGATCATTACCGGCATCGGCTTCCTCGGCGCAGGCATCATCTTTGTCAAGAATGACACCATCCAGGGGCTGACAACAGCTGCCGGAATCTGGGCTACTTCCGGAATCGGCATGTGCATCGGGGCAGGCCTCTACATTGAAGGTGTCTTCTCCGCCGTCTTGATCATCCTGATCCAGACGGTCATGCATCATACACACTATTTCGGGGGATCCAGGACAACCATGGGACTTGTCATCATGATCGACCGTGACAGTTCCACGAAAAACGTAGTCGAGCATCTGGAAAAGGAAGGTTTCTCCACCAGTGATGTCCATATTGAAGCCAATTATGACGGCCACAGTCCATGGATGCTGAATGTGGAAATCTCCACTTCCAAGGATATGGAACCGCAGAAAATCATCGATGACCTGATCAAGGTAGACGGTGTTCAATCAGCGACTGTAAGTTAAAAAAAACACTTCACACTGAAGTATTTTTTTTATTATTCCATTCTGCTCAGCTGAGATACCTTGAACTGTGAATCCTGTGCTTTCAAAGTATATGATGTTCCATTGGCAATCCGGAAATTCTCACCAATATGAAGAACGCTCTCTTCACCGTTGTAGATGACTGTTCCTTCTCCGCATAGACCAGTGAGGATCAGTTCTCCCGGTGCCTGAATGTCCTTGAGTTCTGTATTCATATCCAATGATGCAATATCAAA
>Ga0268356_11100_pt1 | contig 13925 bp, 18 predicted proteins | sample BioMet10_FD_194415 | JGI IMG/M metagenome (GOLD analysis project Ga0268356, IMG submission 194415) | Sewage microbial communities from Oakland, California, United States - Biofuel 10 (PacBio Assembly) | ecosystem: Engineered > Wastewater > Sewage > Unclassified | place: USA: California | collected...
GGAGTTATTATAGGGAAATGTTCCATATTATGGCTAAGGTGCTGAATCGGCCTGGTCACTTTACCTATAAGAGTCACAAAAATATGCACCTATTACCACACGAAATTCAAAAGTTAAAGAAAATTGCTCTGGTAGTAGAAGCAATGCACCAGAATAATTTGGATAAAATAGGTACAGGTGTTTTAACGGTTGTTGCTCTTCAGGGCGGTGCTGCCAATAATTATGGCAAAGATTCTTTGCTGGAAGAAGACGAAGAGAAGACAATTTTGGAAGAGATTATTGCTTCGCCTTTGAATTCTGCAGAATATGGCGAGCTGGAAGAGATGGCAATCTTAAATGCTATTATGTCTTTCCCACATATTTTGGGACATGATGCCTTTGCTAACGAAGATGGAGAAAAAATGACCAAGGAAGAAGCCTTGGCTTTTAAGAATGACATTGATGCCAAATCTTTGGTGCTGGCAGATGCTGCCGGCAAGGTGGATAGGCTGTTAGATGTTACCAAGCATGCTCTTCACATCATGAAGGCTTTGGCTAATAGGCACAGGGAGCAAGTAGCTAAGCTGGAAGAAATTCTCAAGGTTAAACAAGATTATAATTTCTTTACCTTGGCAGAGAAGGATGAGCTGGGCTATGCTATTGCGTTAGGAATTAATTTACGGGAGTTAGCTAGAACAGATGTGGTTTTAAAGACTGGCAATATTTCCGTAATCAATGGTTCTGCACTGCAAATTTGTTATAATCGTGTTCAAGACTTATTGCCGGTGGAGGATCTAGTATATTAAAAAAGGGGGATGTGTTGGATGCTAAGTACCAAAGGTTTTAAAGCTTATGATATAAGAGGCGTTGTTCCTGCAGATATGAACGAGGAACTTGCTTATAGAATCGGTCGAGTTTTTGTAGCAATGCTGAATAAACCTCAAGTTGTCATTGGTCATGATATTCGTTTAAGCGGACCTAGCATTAGTGAGGCTTTGTCCAAGGGACTGCGGGAAGCAGGCGCTCAGGTCATTGATATTGGACAATGCGGTACAGAGATGATTTATTTTGCTACTGCTCATTTAAAGCAGGTGGCGGCATTATGATTACGGCCAGCCACAACCCTGCTGACTATAATGGCATGAAGCTGGTAAGAGAAGGCGCACGTCCTATTTCTGCTGATACAGGCTTGAAGGATATTGAGGCTAAGGTCGCTCGTGATGATTACGAAAAGCTTGCGCCCAAGGCTGCTACCATGGGTACCTATGCAACCTATAACATCATGCCTGAGTATATTGAGCATCTTTTAACTTATATTGATGTGTCTGCCTTAAAACCATTGAAACTTGTTGTTAATCCGGGTAATGGCGGAGCAGGTGCAGTGGTGAAGGAATTGGAAGGCAAACTGCCATATAATATGGTGAAGATTTTTGCTGAACCGGATGGCCATTTCCCTAATGGTGTGCCTAATCCTATTTTGCCAGGTAACAGAGCTGCTACTACCAAGGCTGTTTTGGAAAACAAGGCAGATGTAGGTATTGCCTGGGATGGCGACTTTGACCGTTGCTTCTTCTTTGATGAGAAGGGAAATTTCATTGAGGGTTACTATTTGGTTGGCTTGCTAGCTCAAAACTTCTTGACCAAGCATCCCGGCAGCAAGATTATTTTTGATCCCAGACTAACCTGGAATACAGAAGAAATCATTGCTAAATATCAAGGCATTCCTGTGAGAAGCAAGAGCGGACATGCCTTTATTAAAGAGCGCATGAGAAAAGACAATGTAATTTATGGTGGCGAGATGTCTGCTCACCATTATTTCCGCGACTTTTCTTATTGCGATAGTGGTATGTTGCCTTGGCTTTTGGTAACTGAATTGATGTGCCAAAGCGGCAAGAAACTTTCTGAGCTGGTAGAAGCCAGAGAGAAGCTGTTCCCTTGCAGTGGCGAAATCAATCGTAAGGTAGCAGATCCTGATAAAATTTTTGCTACCATTCAAGACAAATATAAAGATGGCAAGCAAGATTTCTTAGATGGTATTAGCGTGGATTATGATAACTGGCGTTTCAATTTGCGTAAATCTAATACTGAACCTGTAGTTCGCCTTAATGTAGAAACTCGTGGCGACGCAGAGCTTTTAAAGGCAAAGACTACAGAATTATTAGCTTTAATCGGCGGTCAACCCGGCTGAGGAGGAAAACTGCATGAATGTTTTGGTTACAGGTGGTGCCGGCTATATCGGTTCCCACGTGGTGGAACAACTGGTAAAGGCAGGACACAAACCCATTGTTTATGATAACTTGTTAAAAGGACATATTGATGCGGTTTCCGAAGAGGTACAATTTGTGGAAGGGGACATCCATGACTTCAGTTTCTTAAAACACATCATGGGTGAATACGAGATTGATGGTGTTATGCATTTTGCTGCTAGTAGTTTAGTAGGAGAATCCATGACAGATCCCGGTAAGTATTATTACAACAATGTGGCAGGAACTATGGGCATCTTGGATGCTATGCGGGAAGTGGGAGTAGATTATCTGGTGTTTTCTTCTTCTGCTGCTGTCTATGGCGAGCCTAAGACAGTGCCTATTGCTGAGGATGCACCTCAGGTTCCCACCAATGTATATGGCAGGACTAAATTAATTATTGAAGGCATGTTGGCTGATTATGCTAAGGCCTATGATTTAAAGTATGTCTCTCTTAGGTACTTTAATGCGGCAGGTGCTGCGCTTTTAGGCAATATTGGTGAAGATCATAAACCAGAGACGCACCTTATTCCTTTGGTACTGCAAGCTGCTTTAGGCAAATGGGACAATGTGGAGATTTATGGTACTGACTATCCCACTAAGGATGGCACCTGCATCAGAGATTATATTCATGTTTGCGATTTGGCTACTGCTCATGTGCTGGCTCTTGATTATTTAATTAAGGGCGGCGAGAGCAAAGTTTATAATTTAGGCTCTCAAAATGGCTATTCTGTACGGGAGATTATTCAAGCTGCTAAAAAAGTTACCGGCAAGGAATTTTCTGTAGTAGAAAAACCAAGACGGGCAGGGGATCCGGCAGTACTTATTGCCTCCTCAGAAAAGATTAAGAAAGAATTACATTGGCAACCGGAGCATACAATATTGAAGATATTATTGCCACGGCTTGGCGGTGGCATAGCTCTCATCCCGATGGCTTTGCTAAGTAAAGAAGTGCTATGGACATACAACTCACTGTAGATAATGTTGGAAAAAGTTTCGGCATTCACAATATATTTAAAAATGTAAGTTTACAATTAGGCAAGGTGAAAAAGTAGGCTTGGTCGGTGTAAACGGCAGCGGCAAGACTACTCTTTTGCGTTGCCTTTTGTCGCCTTCTGAAGCGGATGAGGGTACCATAAAATACGCCGGTGAATTAAGACTAGGCTATGTGGAACAGGGCTTTGACAGTTTTGGCGAAGAAACGGTCTGGGAGTTTATGATGAAGTCCTGTCCGGATATTTTAGCCTTAAGGGCTAAGCTAGGCTCAACTGGAAGCGGCAGGCAGCAAAACCCAGGGAGCTGCTTTGCAAGAATCTCTTGATAGTTACAGTAAGGTTTCTGCCAGATATGAACATTTAGATGGCTATCATTACGAAACTAATATTAAGAAGGTTTTAATGGGGCTGGGCTACACAGAAGAATACTGGCAGCAAAAGGCTGCCACCCTATCCGGTGGACAGAAAACGAGATTAATGCTAGCAGCTGCTTTGGTCAATGCTCCTGACCTGTTAATATTGGATGAGCCAACTAACCACTTGGATATTGCCATGATGGAATGGTTGGAAAAGTATTTGCGGGAATTTCGGGGCGGACTTTAGTAGTCAGCCATGATCGCACCTTCTTGGACAACGTAGCAGAAAGAATTCTGGAGATGGAAGGTGGCTGCCTCCATGAATTTAAGGGCAATTATTCTAAATATTTAGCCCAAAAAGAAATTCAGGTTTTAACAGATACCAGAGCATATGAAGCCCAGCAAAAATATATCGAAACACAGGAAGCTTATATTAGGCGGTTTAAAGCCGGCATCAAAAGTAAGATGGCCAGAGGGCGCCAATCTCAGTTGGACCGTTTGGAGAGACTGGATGCACCGGTACAAAATGAAGAATTTGAACTAAGGCTGCCTAAGGCTACTGAATCAGCAGAACGTGTTTTAGTCCTGGACAAATTAAAGGTAGGCTATGGACAGAATGTGCTTTTGGACGATATTAACCTGCTTTTGAAAAGCGGTGAAAAGGTTGCTATCCTAGGTCCTAATGGCAGCGGTAAAACCACTTTCTTAAAAACCAATTTTGCAACAGATTCCTGCTTTAGGCGGTAGTGTGAAAATCGGCAATAGAGTCCAGATTGGTTATTTCTCCCAGAGCTATGAACGCTTAAATCCCAAACAAACTATTATGGATAATTTTTTAACCGAGTATGGTTATACCGATGAGCAAACCAGGAAACTTTAGGTTCCATGCTCTTTCATGGCGAAGAAGTGTTTAAGGAAATAGGTACCTTATCCGGCGGGCAAAAAGCTAGACTGGTGCTTCTAAAATTGGTTTTGGATGGCGCTAATTGCCTTCTCTTGGATGAACCTACCAACCACTTGGATATTGCAGCCAAGGAAGCCGTAGAGGCTGCGCTCTTAACTTTTGATGGTACTGTGCTCTTAGTTAGTCACGATCGTTACCTAGTTAATGAAGTTGCCCAAAGAATCTGGAGCATTGAGAACAAACATCTTGTTGATTATAAAGGTAATTATGATTTTATCTGGCTCAGCGTCAGGAAACAATATCTGAGCCGCAGCACAAAGAGGTTGTCAAGGTAAAGCCTTCTGCAGAAACCAAACCTGTGGAGGACAAGCCTGTCAAGAAGCATAAATATAATCCTGGGGAAGCAGCTAAAATGTTACCCCAAGGTTGAGCTTAGTATTAGGGAGCAAGAAGCACTACTGAAAGTTTTAGAAAAAGAAATAATTCAGCCTGCTAACCAACAAGACTTAGACAAGAGCAAACAGTTGGCTGCCGAGTATGCCGAAAAACAAAATTACATTGACCGCTTGATGCTGCAATGGGAAGATGTAATGGAGAGCTTGGAAGAATGATGAAAAAATTTATTACTGCTTTACAAGAATATCATAGCGAGCAGGTTTTTAATCCGTGGGCAGATTACGATCCCACTTGCGATATAGGACCTGAAGCACCGAAGCTTAGAAGTGCCAATTTGCTTCGTTACCTTACCTTAAGACAACAAGCTAAATATTTGTTTATTGCAGAGGGACTAGGCTATCAGGGCGGACATTTTTCCGGTATGGCCATGACTAGCGAACGTATTCTGTTGGGCTTTCATCCTACGGTAAAAAGTAATGTGGTGCTGGGAGAAGATTTTCCTTATCGGAGAACCAGCAATCCGCACAGTGCTTTGCTTAACAAAATGCAAAAAGAACAGGGCTTTAATGAGCCTACGGCTACAGTTATGTGGGGGGAACTGGCTAAACAAAAGCTAGTACCTTTTCAAACGATTTTATGGAATATTTTCCCGTTTCATCCTTATAAAGAAAGTGGTATTCTTACTAATAGAACGCCTACCAAAGAAGAACTGGATGTAGGCATTGTTTATGCCAAGCAGTTGTTGGCTTTGGTACCGGGAATGCAGGTTATTGCTATCGGTAGAAAAAGCGCAGAAACCTTAACAAGATATGGCGTGGCTTGTTCAGCGGTACCACATCCTTCTATGGGAGGAGCAACAAGATTTAGACAGGCTGTAGCAGCCTTGTTTGCTACAGAAACAGAACGGTAGGAGGAAGTAACATGGCTTCTGCAGAAATAATGGCAATGACAAAAGAAGAAGTTTTGGAAGTGGCCCTTACTGCAGGGAAGCTTTTGCTATGTAATGGTGCAGAAACATACAGAGTAGAAGATACCATGCTGAGGATATGTGCCCTGCGTGGTATGCATACGGTTTCTGCTTTTTGCACTCCTTCTGTTATCTTACTTAGTGATGAATCCTTACTGGGCTTTAGCCGTATGTATAGAGTGACTAATAGAACAGTTGACCTCAATATAATTAGTGAAATTAATGATTTTTCTTTTAATTTAGCTCATAACCATCAAACCTATCCGGAAATTATGGCGTTTTTAAATGAGAAACTTCATAAAAAAGCCAGGCCTGCCTGGGTAGATGTTTTGTGTTCTGCCATTGCCGGTGGTTGTTTTGCAGTGGTGCTGGGCGGTGGTGTGAAAGAATTTGCTGCAGCCCTTTTAGGTTCTATGCTTTCTATGGCTTTTTTGAAGGCCATGTCTACTTTTAAACCAAGCAGCTTTTGGTCTACGACCATGGCAGGGGGAATCATTTGCGCCGTTACTCTAGGCTGCAAAGCCTTAGCTCCTGATACTAGTATGGAACTTACCATTGCCGGGGGTATCATGCCCTATTTACCTGGCATGGCATTTACTAATGGCCTGCGGGATTATATCGCCGGCGATTTGATTAGTGGTAATAGTAGAGTAGGCGAAGCTGTCTTTTTAGTAGGTGGTCTAGTAATAGGTATTGCCACAGTCTTAGGAATCTTCTATCATTAAAGGAGGAGCCATGATTATTAAAATTATTTTTGCTTTTATTGCTACAGTTGCTTTTGGCAAATTGTTTTATGCTCCTCAAAAAGACTTGTGGCCGGCCGGCATTGTAGGAGCAGTTGGTTTTGGCGTTTATATTTATTTTATGGAGGCGTTAGGCTATAGCTCCATGCTAAGCAATTTCATGGGTACTATAGCGTTAGCAGTACTTAGTGAATATTTTGCCAGACAATTCAAGGAACCGGTAACGGTTTTCTCTGTACCAGGCTTTATTCCTTTGGTGCCAGGCTTGCCGCTTTATAGGGCTATGAACCTTATTCTTTTAAATGATTACACCCGAGGCTTGGCTACTTTCGTAGATGCTTGCCTGGATGCTATGGCGATTGCCTTAGGTATTCTTTTGGTTTCAGGTTTAGCGAAGGCTTTTAAAACCAGTAAAACTATCATTGAAGAAAAACGCCAGGAGGCGGGGGGAATGAAAATCACGAAGAAAATTACGCTTATGGGAGTTATGCTTTGCTTTAGCTGTTTACTATCTGCCCAGGCTTGGGCTGCCCAAAGAGGCCTGGTTTGTTATGGTGCCAGCATAGAAGACAACGGCTTTAATCAAAGTGCTAATCAGGGAGCTACCAGGGCACTTAATCACTATGGCAGGGACATAGTTCTGGAAGGCTTCATAAATACAGAAGAAAAAGCACTTAAAGCTACTGACATTCCTCATTTTGATGATAAATGGAATTTTGTCATCGGTGTAGGTTCAGAATATGGACCTGTTTTTAAAGAGGCTGCCCCCAAGCATCCTTTTACCAAATATATTGTTATAGATAGCACGGAAATTCCTAAATTGCACAATATGCAATGCGTACGGTTTAATAACGAAGAAATGGGTTATCTGGCAGGTATCATTGCAGCGGCAACTACTACAACCAAGCAGATAGGTTTTATAGGCTATGACAAGAACAATCTGGGAACCAAGGAGTTTTTGGCTGGTTTTACCCAAGGGGCTAAAGTAGTTGATTCTGCAGTACTTATTAAAAGTAAATTCGTCAAAAGCTATAAAAAGCCGGAAAAATTAACGGGCTTGGCAGAAGACCTATATGATAGTAAAATAGATGTGATCTTTGCTGCTGCCGGTGGTAGCGATAAAGGGACTATGGAAAGCAGCAACTGATAAAAAGAAATTCTTTATTGGTTGCGATACAGATCAGGCTAAAGTAGTTCCTGCCAAAACAAGACCTTATGTACTTAGCAGTGTCATTAAAGATATGAATAACACCATGTATGCCTGCATAGCTGAATGTATGGAAGGAAAATTTGTTGCAGGGGAAAAAGAAATGAACTATAGTAATGGCGGAGTTTCTTATGTTGACAATGCCGGGAATAAAGATAAGCTGGCCAAAGCGGCAGATGTCCTTTTGGATGCTTATGCTCAGTTAACTTTGAATCAGGCAGATTTGCCTGTGGTAAAATAGTGAGGGATAAAAAATGAAAAAAATTTTAGCAATAGGGATTTTGATGCTATTAGCATTATCCTTATTAACAGGCTGTGGTGGTGCCAAGAAGAGCGCTTCAGATAATACTACTAAAGCTAATGCCGGTGCCAGTACAACTACTAATGACAAAGCAGCTGCAGAGGTAGTAGAAACAGGTACCTATACTTCTAAAGAACAGGTTGCAGCTTATCTCCATAAATTTCATAAGCTGCCATCTAATTACATTACCAAAAATAAAGCCAGAGAATTAGGCTGGCCAAAGAAGGGTACCCTGGATAAGCTGGCTCCCGGTAAAAGTATTGGCGGCGATCATTTTGGTAACTTTGACCGTAAGCTTCCTTCAGAAAAAGGAATTAATATACGGAATGTGATATTGATTATGTTAAAGGCTCACGGGGAGCCAAACGTATAGTTTTTGATGATAAAGGTCATATTTATTATTGTAGTGACCATTATAATACTTTTGAGAAATTATATTAGGAGGTACACGTATAATGCGCAAAATTCACATAGCTGCTGACCAATTTTCTACAGAAGAGGAAGTGCATGAATTCTTTCAGGAGCAATTTAATTTTCCGGATTACTACGGCAAAAATTTGGATGCTCTTTATGATCTGCTTTCGGAAGTAACAGAAAAAACTCATATTACCATTTCCGGTGGTATTGCTGATGAAGCAAACTTAGGCGAGTATGGCGAGAGACTTTTGACTGTCCTGGAAGAAGCAGCGCAAGATAACCCTGATCTTAAATTAAAAATAATAGAATAAAAGGGAGGCAGTAGTATGACAATTTATAAGGAAAAGACCAGAACCGTGAAAGAGAATCCGGGTACAGGTAAAATCATTAATGATCATATTATTGACGAAAAACTTATTGGTAAAGGCAGTTTCCTTGTATGGCAGAATTACCTTGCACCCAGGTTGTGGTGTACCTTTGCATAAACACGTAGGCAATAATGAAACCTATTACATTGTCAAAGGTGAAGGCATGTATCAGGATGGTGAGATAAAGCTAAGGTAAAACCAGGCTATGTAACCTTCTGCGCTGACGGTGGCAGCCATGCTTTGATGAATACGGGTATGGAAGATCTGGTGTTTATTGCTCTTATTGCCAACACCATAAAATGATGGTTTACTTTTGTGGCAAGCTAACATATAATTGACACGTAAGAAAATATCAAGTGGGGGGATTGTTGAATGAAGAAAATAGTTAGCGCATTATTAACGGCAGTTGTTGCTTGTGGTTTTGTTGGTTGGTTGTGGTGGAGGGACTACAGCGAAGAAAGAAGCTGCTGCTCCGGCTAAGAAAGAATTGCCCAAGAAGATTGTAGTAGGCTTGGATGACAACTTCCCGCCTATGGGCTTCAAAGATAAAGACAACAAGATTGTAGGCTTTGATATTGATATGGCTAAGGAAGCTGCTAAGCGCCTTGGTATTACTGTAGAATTCAAACCTATTGACTGGTCCAGTAAGGAAGCAGAACTCAAAAGCGGTAGAATAGACTGTATCTGGAATGGCCTGAATATTACTGAAGACCGTAAAAAGAACATGCTGTTCAGCAATCCTTATATGGAATGCAAACAATTGCTTTTCGTTCCTAAAAAACTCTACTATTAAAGGACAAGAAGATCTGAAGGGCAAAGTAGTTGGTATGCAAAGTGCTTCTACTGCTGAAATTAACCTGGAAAAGGATCCTGCTTTTGCTAAGACTTTGAAAGAAGTTAAGAAGTATCCTGACTGCATTGCTGCTATGATGGATATGGAAGCAGGCAGAGTAGATGCTATCATAACCGATGAAATCGTAGGCCGTTATTACATGAGCAAGAAACCAGACGCTTTTGTTTGCCTGGATAAAAAGCCTGTTGGACCTGTTGGCTACTTTGGTATTGCTTTCCGCAAGGACGATACTGCTTTGAGAGATACCGTACAAAAGACTTTGGACGCTATGAAGAAGGATGGCGTGAGCGGGAAGATATGTAAAGAGTGGTTTAAGGCTGATATTTTAATGTAGTCGGTATTAAAAAATAGGGTTACCTAATGGTAACCCTATTTTTTTTTACTTAACAGTGGCGATAAGGGGGCATCTGCGTTGTTGCCGGTTACGTTTGCTCAGGCGATGTACCACTTTTGTACAATCTTCTTCGCAAGCCTCACCGGCGCCTAGCATCTGCACCCTTCTCGCCACTTTACTTTTTTGTGTAGTAAGAGCAAATCTCATCGCTCTTTGCTTTTTGTATGCTGCACCCTTCTCGCCACTTTACTTTTTGTGTAGTAAGAGCAAATCTCATCGCTCTTTTTGTTTTAATATTTTATTTATTTAATTTGTAGTGTAATTTCTGAAAATTTTAAAAATACTGTACATTTTTTAAAAACTGTGTAATAATTAAGACAAAGGTCAAACGTAGGATGTTATACCTAATATGTTTCGGAAACAGGGGAGATGATTTGGAATGAAGGTCGCTTTGGTTTATACCAGCACCACACCTGAATTAATCGAGTTGGTGGAGAAGCTGGTTAAAGAGGCATTACCACAAGGAACAGAAATTGCTAGTTATCAGGATCCTTCCATTTTAGCTGAAGTTAGGGATACAGGTTATGTTACTGTACCACCGGCAGCTCGTTTGGTTGGAATGTACACAAAGGCTATGAGCGAAGGAGCAGATGCAATTTTGAATATTTGCTCTACTGTAGGCGAAGTAGCTGATTCGGCACAAAGCTTTGCTAAGTACACAGGTATTCCCATTGTGCGTATTGATGAGGAAATGTGTCGCGAAGCAGCTAGATTGGGAACTAGAGTTGGAGTAGTGGCTACCTTGCCTACTACACTGGCTCCTACTAAAAACACCGTGCTGAGAGTAGCTCGTGAGATGAACAAGCATGTAGAAATGGTGGATGCCTTGGTAGACGGAGCCTTTGGACTAGACCAGGAGCAATTCAAAAAGCTCATGACTGAGTACTGCACTAAGATTAAAGATCAAGTAGATGTTATTCTTTTTGCACAAGGTTCTATGGCTTATTGTGAAGAATATATTCATGAAAAATTAGGCATTCCGGTGCTTTCCAGTCCCAGGTTCGGAGCTTTGGAACTTAGAAAAGCTCTGGTTGCTAAAGGATTAATTAAATAATTTAGGATTTTATGGTCTGTTGACCAGTAATAATATGAGCGGATGTTAATGATATTATCAAAATTCTAAGGGGGATGAATCATGAGTAAGTTCACTAGAAAAGGGATTATGTTGGCAGTTACCGGTATTTTTCTATCAACAACCTTGTTAGCTGGTTGCGGTGGTGGAGACAAAAAGGCCGCAGCTCCTGCTGCCGGAGGAGCAGATAAGAAAATAGTCATTAAATGCGGTACTGAAGCAGCTGCTTCTCACCCAGAGTCCAAGGGTGCTCAAAAATTGGCTGAATTGGTTAAGGCTAAATCCAATGGCAGCATCGAAATTCAAGTTTTCGATAGCGCTAAACTGGGCAGCATGAAGGAACGTTGCGAAGGCATGCGTATGGGTACTGTTGATATGGGTACCTCTTCTGCAGGTTTCTTGGCTTCTTATGTTCCTGTAATGGGTTTGTTTGACTTGCCTTATATTTACAAGGATAAAGCACATGAATTCCGTGTATTTGATGGCGATATCGGTAAACAAATCGACAAGAAAATGCAAGAAAAAGGTTTCAGGGCTATTTGCTACTTTGATATGGGTTCTCGTCAAGTAACCAATAACGTAAAGCCTATCAATACTTTGGCTGATATGAAGAACATGAAGATTCGTACTCCGCAAACTGATGCAAGTATTCAAGGCTTTAAGGCTTTGGGTGCTGCTCCTACTCCTATGGCATTCAGTGAAGTTTACATGGCTTTGCAACAAAAGGTTGTTGATGGCCAAGAGAATCCTCTATCCATCATTATGTCTAACAAATTCTATGAAGTTCAAAAATATTTGTCTATGACTAACCATCAATTATTCATTCAAGTTTTGTCCATGAGTGAGAAAACCTGGAAGAAATTATCTCCTAACCAACAGAAGATTTTGATGGAATGCGCTAAAGAAGCTCAAGCTTACGAGCGTGATATTGCTGCTAAGGAAGAAAAAGAATTAGTTGATACCTTAAAGGGCAAAGGCATGCAAGTAAACGAAATTAAAGATTTGAAACCGTTTATGGATGCTTGCACATCCTTACGTAAGACTTATATCCAAAAGATTGGTAAAGATGCTGAAGATATGTTTAAGGCTATTGATGCTTTGCGTGATAAATAATCCTACGTAAGCAAGTATTATAGAAATAATGCCGGCTGGCCGCCGGATTCTGCTGAACAACCGGCAGGCGGCGGCTCACCGGCTTTTTTCTTTAATTAAAGGAGATAAATTATGAAATTCAATAAATTTCTTGATTATTTAGGAGTAGCCACAGTTTCAGTTGTTCTCATCTTGGTGGTGCTGCAGGTTACTATGCGGTATATTTTTAACGCACCACTTACCTGGTCAGAAGAACTGGCTGTTTTTGCTTTGGTTTGGTTATCTTTTGTAGGTTCAGTTATTTGCATGAGAGATCATGAGCATATTGAAATTGAAATTTTAGTAGATAATTTACCGGCTAAAATTCGTCCTGCATTTATTGCTCTAGCCGTATTATTTCCGCAGTATTTTTAGCGGTGTTAGTCTATGAAGGTATTGAAGTAACGCAAATGAACTTTGATACTCCTTCTGCTGCTAACCAGATTCATATGGGTTACGTTTATATGATTATTCCTTTGGGCGCTTTGGGGATGCTTTATTATGACCTGAAGGATTTGTGGAATATGAGAAAGGGGGGCAAATAAATGGAGGTATTAGTAATATTTGTAGTTATGCTGACTCTGATGATGATTAGAGTACCGGTAGCTTTCTCCATGAGTATTGCTGCCATGGTTGCCCTCTTAATTGGTGATACACCGCTAGTCTTGGTGCCACAGAGAATGTTGTCTTCCCTGGATTCTTTCCCTATGCTGGCCGTTCCAATGTTTATCTTCGTAGGCGAAGCCATGAACACCGGTGGTATTACTCAACGTATTTTCAAGTTTGCCAGAGAGTGGGTTAAACACTTAACAGGCAGCTTGGGCCATGTTAATGTTATTTCTAATATTATTGTTGCCGGCATGAGCGGTGCTGCTGTAGCAGATGCTTCCGCCATTGGTGTAGTTGAAATTAAAGCAATGGAAGAAAATGGCTTTGATAGAGACTGGTCAGCTGCTTTAACAGCTGCTTCTTCTACTATTGGACCTATCATTCCTCCTAGCATTCCCTTAGTAATTTATGCCATTATTACTGAAACTTCTATAGGCCGTTTATTCTTGGGTGGCGTTGTTCCAGGCATCATGATGGGTGTATCCTTGATGATTTTAGTTTATTTTATGGCCAAAAAGCGTGGCTATAAGACTGAACCTGCTGCTACCTGGAGTGAGCGTATGACAGCTACCTGGCGAGCACTGCCTTCCCTTATGACTCCAATCATCATGATTGTAGGTATTGTTGCCGGTGTAGTTACTCCTACTGAAGCAGCTGGTATAGCTGCCGTATATGCCTTGTTCCTTGGCTTTGTGGTGCATAAAGAAATGACACTGAAAATGTTATATGGTATGCTGCTAAAAACTGTGCATACTACTGCTGTTATCATGCTGATTATCTGCAGTGCTTCTGCCATTACCTGGGTCGTTATGTCTTCAGGTATGCCACAGACCTTAGCTAGCTTATTGCTAGGTTTTACTAAGAGCAAAGCATTGTTGTTACTTCTTATCAACATCGTACTCTTAATTTTGGGCTGCTTCTTGGAAAGTAACTCCATCATCATGATCATGGTACCTGTACTGTTACCGTTAGTACATGCGTTGCATATCG